>Ga0209284_10001884_pt1 | contig 30520 bp, 26 predicted proteins | sample FRY03_FD_187211 | JGI IMG/M metagenome (GOLD analysis project Ga0209284, IMG submission 187211) | Freshwater microbial communities from Lake Fryxell liftoff mats and glacier meltwater in Antarctica - FRY-03 (SPAdes) (version 2) | ecosystem: Environmental > Aquatic > Freshwater > Ice > Glacier...
TTTATGGTCGCTACTGTTTTCAATAAGGCTTATCATTTCAAATTTAACACAAGGTTCTGCAAATGTTATCTGCGCCGCCTCTTGTGCTTTAGTTAATGCAATTTTATTGTTCTTTTCCGTTGAATCTTGGGGTAAATTGTTTAAAGTAATTGCAACTACATAATATTTAGCATCATCGCCTTCAATTATTTTCGCTCCCTCAAAAGAAGATGAATTGTACAATCGCTTTACATAATTAACCATCGATGTTTTGTCATCGTTGTAGGATTGGGCATTCAATGTGCCTAATCCATTGGCTATGATGAAGTATAATAGAACAATAAATTTCATATTGTCTTTTCCCATTTTGGATATTTTATTTTTAATTGAGACTTTATCTTTTTCTCAAAATCGTTTGGATTTTGACATGGCCATTCGGTTATAAACCAATATATTTTAAACCCATGTTTATACTTGTTATTTACGTACCAAGACCATAGCTTTGCACGAGTAATATCTTTTTTGCTATTTCTATTGTATTCAGGATGTTCATTTGGTATTTTTGTGGTTGCCAATAATCTTTTAGGCAATTGATGAAAATTCAGAACTGGCTTATTAGAGTAATTTGTAACACCTGCTTTACCAAAATAGAGTAAATCTTTATCTTGACCTTCTGTGTTTAATGAATACACTAAATAAACACCTGGCCTAAATGGGATATTTGATGTGTATATTTCTTCAGCAAAATTTTTATCACTAGTCAAAACTATAACTCCATTTGTTGTCAATTCTTTTAAAAAATCAAAATCTTCAATTTTCATACATTCTGCTAATTTTTAGACCCCTCATATTTAGTTGTTTTCTTAATCTCATCAATAGACCTATTATCATACTTTTTAAATTTTTGAATATGCATAGTGAATAACAATTTCATCATTTTCTAGAATAGAAAATTGACCTTGATTCCTTAAATGATTTTCAATAACATCAACAGTCGGGGTATTGGCCGAATTTAAAAAATCATGATTTGGGAAGAGGGTTTGATTTGCCCTTGCCCAATTTTTTGGGGTAGTGGCGCTGATAACACCGCCATTATTAAAGAGTACAAAATGTTTTTTATTTATTCTCGCCATATTATTTAGTTCATTAATGCCTCAAATCTGTCAATTGCAGTTTGTCTTCGTGTTCGATCTGTTATACCATTTAGAAAACAAATTGTGTCAATGGTCATTCTCCAATAATCTTGTGAACATCTTTGACGTACATTTTGTAATGGACTATTATTTTTTAAGTCTAAAGCAAATTTTGCCTTAGACACTATGCACGGTCTAATCTGTATATCTGTGTTTTGAAAATTCATTATTACTTACCTCCAATAAATATTATTATAAGTTACTGTTTCTGGTTGATTCCGGGCATATTCAACAGCAATTTCACGAGAATTATTAGAATGTATTTTATCTAATTCATAATTGCGAGAAGATTGGTTTTCTTGAGAGATAGCATCTCGTTGCGATTGGTTTTCGCGGTAGGTATCGTCTCTTTTGCCTTTTTCATCAGCAATTCGCACCTGTTCTTTTTGTGCAACAATTTTATCTGCATATTGTTTCATTTTAAACTCCCAGCTTGCTTTTTCATCCGCTTTTAGTTTGGCATCAATTGTTTTAATAAAAGCTGTAACATCTGTTTGGCAGTTTGCCATAGGGTTGATGGTGCTTAAAATATCTCCCGCTTTTTCTGCTCCTGCTGGGTTTTGAGCAGCTGTCCATGTAACTTTTGCGTCATTGAATTTTATTTTACAATCGGCATCAATTTTTTGCTGGTAAATACTAGAAAGAGTATCCAAACATTTAAAATAACATTCCTGACAAACCTCAGGCACTAATGCAAGTTGGTAAATCGCCTCATCGTATTTTTCTTGTTTTACCAAAGTTTGTGCATCCTTAATAATAAAATCACATTGTGTAGCGTAGTAATCTATAATCTTCTTTTTGCCTTCTTCTAAAAAAGCTACCACCTCTTTGTTTTTTGGGTTAATGTTTTTAAAGGCCTCAATAAAAGCTTTGTTTTCATTGGTGCCTACACCTTTTAAACTCAGTGTTACATTGGAGAAAATGGTGTTGGTCAATGCATCGCCCACAAAAAGAGTAATGTCAATGTTTTGGGCTATTATTTGCGGAGGGCCTGCAACAATGTCTTTTGTGCCCACATTTACATTGGCGGTAATAATAAAACGAGGATTTGCCTCACTACCTCCCATACCATTGTTGCTGGTAATTTGGTTCAGTTTTGTAGTGAGCAAATCCTTTGCTTCAGAAGGCACAGCTATGTTATCGGGCAAATAAGTGTTTAGAATTATTCTACCAAAATCATCTAATTTAACTTGAGCACTGCTACCTATGGCAATAGTGAAAATGCAAAGGAATAGAAATATTTTTTTCATAATTGTTTATTTTTCACCCAGCACCAGGATTGCTTCTCCAAGTCCACGAGTCATAAGTTTTACTTCAAAATTAAATGGGGCTGCTTTCAAATATTTTTGCAAACCTTTGCCAAATTGTCTTGCATCTATTGCATTGTTATAAGCATCGTACAATGGTATTCTTACTTGGTCGCAACGTATAATGTTTTCAGATGCATCTGCCATACTAAATCTACCGTTAACTGTGTTTTTCTGCATCCATTCATTAATGTAATCAGTTATTTCTTTTCCATCAATTTCTGTTTCCATATCATTTTCCCAACTGTTCCATTTTTTAACGGTCAATAAAATTTCTCTACCATTATTAAACATATCATCAAAATGAGCTTGTAATTGAGCTGCAAAGGGCTCGATGTTGGCAAGAATAGAATTTTGCAATAAAACAGGCACAATATCAGTATTGTTAGGCGCTCCATTACCGGTAGATGAAGCAATGCGTTTGCTGGTATATGCATCAAAAGCTTCCAACACAAAAGAAACTACTTTACCATTGTCTGTTTTGGTAACCTTCCACCAAATTTGTATGATGATATCCGCTTTGGCTTTGTTTTTAAGTTTATCTAAAGGGCTTTCAGAAATTGATGAGCCAGAGGTCGTGCTCGAAGTCATATTGTCCTCAGCGTTTCTCGCTTCTATTGCTTTTAATTCTTGTTCAGCATCTTTTAGTGGAAATCCACGATCAATCATCAATGAGCCAATCTTACTGATTACTTGCCCCAGTTCAGTATCTTCTTGAAATGCTTGCTTATAATTAGGCACTTTTTGTTTGGTGCCCTGGTTATCAAACTCAGTCATAAAAATGCGTTGTTCGCACCAGTTATCACTTGGTAAAATCATCAATGTTGGCTTTTTTGCTTGACCAAACCCATTTATAGTAATTACCATAAATGCGATGGTTGATAAAATCAGTTTTAGCTTTTTCATAATTAAAATCCTGTATTTAATGCGTTAATAATTTTTTGTTCTTCAAGGAATTTTCTTAATTCATTTTTAGAAATAGAAACCTGATATACCTTCCAGTTTTTTAATCCAAGATTTGCAGGTAAGCTTGTTTCGGTAGCCGAACTTCTGGTGTACATTAACCATTTTCCTTTACGAGCAAAAAATGATTTTTCGATACTCTTGAATTTTTCCTGTTCTTCTACTTTATTAAGAATGGGGGGCTGCGTGGTACAACCGTTTCCGCCAGCAATGCCAGAGAATAAGATTGCATTAACGGCATCTTTTCTTGCTCGTTTCGGTTTGTATCTAGCACCTTTTCTACTGTCCCAAATTTTGATGGTTACATACCCATCAGTTTCAATGCTAACGCATTCAGTTTGGTATGTTCTATTGCTTATCGAGAAGGATTGCAAAAGGATACAAATAATAGCTGCAGTAAAAATCTTTATTTTTTTCATTACTTATTTTTTTTTGCCACATTAAAGTTGCAAACGCAACCCGTGGTTTGGAGGTATAGAGTGTAGAATAGCGAATTAAGGGCTATAAAAGTGACTACTTATTCCTTCGTATAACATAACAAATATAAAAAAACTTTTGAATAGAGAGTCATAGGAATAGGTATGCTGCCAGGGCAGACGCACTAAACTTTTTTGTATCTGATTATCAGCATATTAAAATCTAGTAAAATTCATGTTAGCCCTTTTATAATAGTTACTCTGCTGGAAATCAAGCGACTAAATTTCTTAATGCGTTTGCCCTGGGTATGCTGCGTGAAGATAAACTCAATGCACTCAATATAGAACTCATTCAAGAGATAGAAATAGCTCGACTAAATTCTGAAAAATCAGTACGCGGTATTATCTTAACCGGAAATAGAACTAAGCGTTCGTCATTTGACGGACGCTTTTTTTTTGCTCCTTATTTGAGCAAAGAGGTATACTGGTCTAGTTGCTTTTTGGCAAGAGCTGTAGTGCTATAGTGCTCTTCTACTAGATTTCGAGCATTCTTAACAATGGTCTTCCAATCAATTTCACCTTTTTGTAATTGGCTATATACTTCAGCGTATTGAGACGGGGTATCTGCTATGAGTAGATGCGTGCCAGCTATGTAATTAATGCCTTGTGCCCCTACAGTAGTGCTCACAACAAGCTTACCTGCGGCCATAGCTTCTAAAATTTTAAGTCGTATGCCACTGCCACTTTTTAAAGGTACTACACATACATCTAGGTTTTTTACAAATTCATATGCTCTAGGCACATTGTCTTTTACGATGAGTCTATCATAGCTGGCAAAAGCTGTTTTATTTATTCCCTTACCTGCTAAATGTAGTTTATACTTGGAGTCCAGCGGTATTAGTTTAGGATGTATGTCTTTTAGATACCAATTTACAGCTTCACTATTGGCATGCCACTCCATAGAGCCAATGTGGTACCACTCATGGATGTCTTGAGATGGGGAATACTTCCAACTGTCTAAATCTATACCTGCAGGTATAGTGAGACATTGTACGGTAGGTTTAATTTCTTTAAACTTCTCACTGTCATCATCTGTTACCGGCACTACGATGTCTACCTTTTGTAGTAGTTGGGTTTCGTATTTTTTTAGCTGCTTTGAGAGTTTATTTAGGTAAACTTTTTTTATTGGGTTCGTCTCATTTTTTGCTAAGCGTTCCCAGATTTCAAACTCCACATTATGCATTCGTAATGCTAATAAACCAGTATGTAATTGATTTACTATCCCGATATAAGGACCTACAAAGGTTCCTTCTAGCTGTACTACATCAAATTTATTTTCCTTGAGCAATGCAATGAGCTTGTCTTCAAACTCTTGGTTGAAGAATCGAGTGACATTATACGATTTATTGAGTAAAAGATGAGTGAGAGCAGGCAGTACCTTTACATCTGTGTCTATTGATACTATATCTACAGTAGCATATTTACGGAGCTCTTTGTATGCTTCTGCTAGAGGTGTATTGTGCTTTGCCCCGTCTAAGCAATATAAGGTGACCTCGTGGCCCAGTTCGCTATATGCACGGGTGTAGTTGTATATTCCAATATTGCCACCTTCATTTAGCGGCCAAGGAACTCTATTTGAGATTTGTAAAATTTTCATTTTTTAAATCTCTTAGGTATTAATCTTTTATAAAAATCACGATCAAAAAGTTGAGAATCTCTACTGGCTTTATACGTTAGGAACAAGGCGAGAGGGAAGAGAATAAATGTACTCATCCACATTCCAGTAAAACCTGTCAACGTTCCTTGCTTTGCTAGTTTTTCTCCGAAGATACTAATAACATAATAAATAATAAAAAGTAGTAAGGAGATAACTAGAGGTAGTCCAAAGCCTCCTTTTTTTATAATAGCACCTAGAGGAGCTCCTATAAAGAACAAGAGAATACAAGAGATAGCCAAAGTGAACTTTCTATGCCATTCTACACTATACTTGGTCTGCATTTCATTTTGTATGGCTGTATCGTCCACATTATTAAAACTTATTCTCTTTGCGTTGTTTGTATTTTGCAATGCTCGCTTAAGGGCATCTTCTTTGCGGAGTATCAAAGATTTTTCTTTTGGATCTACCATCACTGTTTTATCATCAGTGGCTATAGTCAGTTTTTTTGCCTTCATTTTTAGAGGAGCAATAGGACTATTGCCAGCACTTCTATATATACTGTCTTTTCGCTGTTTGTTGTGTTGGAAGGCAAGTAGGTATGCTAGTCGCTCTGTAAATCCAGTATCTGCTATCTCTAAAGAATCAGAAGGGATGTAGAAGTAGGGCTCTAAATACCGATAAAGACCGTCTTTTTTATTTCCTATGTACCTATCTAAAGAATCTATTCTAGTCTGCAGTTGATCTAAGTTCATCATTCGATGATCTTCCGAAAATCGCTCCTTATCTGTTCTATTAAAAGCTAATTCGCTCAGGTTAATATTGAGGTCATACTGAGAAAACTCCATAGTGTTATGGGGCATTGATATGTTATAATGTGGGTCGTTTACTAACTCTTGATATCTCCGTCCGTCCTCTAAATGAAGTTGCATAAATTCCTTATCCTCACTTATTACCATTTTTCCTTTTTTAGCAATTAGAATATTATTGTTACCCCCGTGATTATCATCTACATAGATAATAATATCTGAGATGCTTTGGTTATCTTTTTCTTTTTTGCCCACACGTATGGCGTATCCATCAATGTCTTTAAAGAATACATTATCTACTATGTTCATAGCAGGTTTTTTTTGTGTTACGTCATAGAGCAGAGCTCCCCAGCTTAAGTTGGCTTTGGGTATTAGTTTATTAGCAGTATAGAACGCACATATTGACAGCAAGACACTTATTACGAGCATAGGTCGAAAAGCTTTGAACAGAGAAACTCCTGCAGATTTAATAGCTACAAGCTCGTATTGCTCTGCTAGATTACCAAATACCATGATGCTAGAAAGCAGAATAGCTAGAGGAAGTGCCATCGGAATTAGGTGTATGGCAAAGTAGAAGATAAATTCAAAAATGACAGCTAACTCAAGACCTTTGCCTACTAAGTCTTCTAGATATTTCCAAATAGTCTGCATAAGGAGTAGGAAGAGCGAGATAAAGAAAGTTCCTATAAATGGGCCAACAAATGACTTAATCAAAAGCTTGTATAATTTTACCTGAATCAGAATTACAAGCAGTATTACTCCAGTTAGTACCAGAGCCAAAATGGTCATATCAGAATTAAGAATACTGTTCAATGCCTATTTTAAATAGTGCTTCAAAAATAAGCAGATGTTTAAGCAAAAAGTTTATTTTCGAACGAACAATATAATTAAAGGATAAATGAAACTCAAGACACTTTGGACTGCTTGTTTATTATTCTGTTTCTCAATAAGTGCTTTTGCCCAACTAGATAAAGAAAGTAACAAAGCTCTAAAAAAAGCAGAAAAGTATTACAAGAAAAAAAAATATACAGAATCTTCTGAAATGCTTAATTCGGTTCTACAAAAGTACCCTACAAATGAAAACCTCTGGAGTTCTTACCAAGAAGTAAACTATAAGGCATATGTAAATAATCCGATGGTTGATATGAACTATAGTATTAAGATATCAGGGAATGATTCAGGCTCAGAAAAATCAAACTTACTACTAGAGCAACTAAAGTATTTAATGGGAAAGCCCAAGTACGACTACTATAATTCAATTTACTATACTTCGCTTAGTGTACCTTTTAATTCTAATGCGTCAATAATGCTACGAAGTCAATATGTAGATAAGCTTTATTATACTGGAGATAGTTTAGATGCTCAATCTATTGCATATTTTGAGCAAGGAGAGGGAGAGTTTAGAGCCAAAAATTTTCAAAAGGCAATTGAATACTTTAAAAAATCATATGTAGCGGATACGAATAATTATAAAGCTTTACTCTACTTGGGTGATTCGTATTATGTAATGGAGTACTACGGCGATGCAGCTACCTATTTTAGACAGGCCATAGCAAAGCAACCCATGCTAAGTGAGCCAAGAAAGTATCTTAGTGATGCACTAGCTAACAAAGGGGAGGTAAAATTAGCATTAGAAACTGCCAAAGAAACATTGCTAGTATATCCAGAAGAGCAAACGTTTGCAACTATATACAATCTTTTAAAAGATCTAGGTGAAAAGAAACTAAACCGGAATTGGGTTCTTAGACTAGCTAGTGTAAATAATGTTTCTGATAGGTATAGGAGAGAGCAGTTTTATGACGACATGATGCACTTTAGCCACTATGCTGCTGCATTAGAAGAGGTAAAAGAGTACTACGATGATAATGGAATTTTAAAAAGTGACGCACCTCAGTCTTATCCTACGTATCTAGAAGTGTATAGCTTTAGAAAAATGCTGGAAGCCACAGTTTACGAAGATATTGAGTCTTTGGAGTATGCCAGAGAAATGGATAAGAAAGGAATGCTCGAGCCTTATCTTTTAATTGGCTTGTACAATGTAGACTTGTATCAACAGTACAGGCACTTTGTAGAACACAATAAACTAGAAGCAGAGCAATATATAAATGAGTATTTAATAGCAGCGAAGTAAGTTTTGGTACTATCTCATATTTGAGATTCTAAACTGTCTATTTTACTCAATGTATCCGCTTTTTTCTTTTCCTCATTGGCTATTACTTCTTTCTTAGCATTTGCCACAAAGTTTGCATTCCCCAGCTTTTTTTCAATTCCTATCAAAAATCCTTTTAGTCTTTTAATTTCTCCCAGAATAGCTTCCGTATCTACCTTCTGCACAAAGTCTTTAAATTCTATCTCCACCTCGTCTGTTCCTATTAGTGCCTTGAAACCATTAGTTAATGAAGCATTCATAGTTTCTACATTAGCTAGTTTTTCTATTATACCAGCCGCAGATTTATATATGGAATTATCCTTAGTGTGAAGAGCTAAACTCGCTTTTACCTTAGGAGAGATACCATTTTCGTTTCTTTTAGCTCTTATTTCAGATATTAAATTAAAAACATGGTCGTGAATAGGTGTAGAAGATGTATCAAATTTAGGCCATTCTTGTTGATTAATAAATTGACCCTCACGTTCTTCTGTGTTTTGCCATAATTCTTCTGTGATAAACGGCATAAAAGGATGCAATAGCCTAAGAATAGAATCGAACATTACTATAGCTCTATCTAAATCTTGCTTAGGAATAGGCTCACCATAGGTCGGTTTTATCATCTCAAGATACCATCCACTAAAGTCATCTCTTGTTAGTTTATAAAGTTCCATCAATGCATCCGATATTCTAAAATTATCAAAATGACGATTAACAGAATCCGTGGTGGTAGCTATTCTAGATTTCATCCAAGAGTGAGCCATATCGCCGTAGTTTTGGTAGTAATCGTTCTGTGTTTCGGTAGTTTCTAATCCCTTGATAAGTCTAAAAGAGTTCCAAAGCTTATTGCAAAAATTTCTACCTTGCTCACACATAGACTCATCAAATAGAATATCATTACCAGCAGGAGCACTGAGCATAAGACCCATTCTTACTCCATCTGTACCATACTTAGCCATTAGCTCAAATGGATCTGGACTATTACCTAGAGACTTAGACATCTTACGTCGTTCCTTGTCTCTAACTATACCCGTGAAATAAACATTCTTAAATGGAATCTTACCTTCAAATGCGTGTCCAGCCATTATCATACGAGCTACCCAAAAGAAAATAATATCGGGAGCTGTTACTAGGTCAGAAGTAGGGTAGTAGTAGTCTAAGTCCTTCTTGCCTTCAGGTTGAAAGCCATTAAAAACACTGATAGGCCATAACCAGCTACTAAACCAAGTGTCTAATACGTCATCATCTTGTCTGAGATCTGACTCAGTAAGTGATTTATCTGCAAATTGTGCTAAGGCTTCAGATGCTGTTTTGGCTATAGCTATTTCACCAATAGGAGAATACCACGCTGGTATGCGATGTCCCCACCAAAGTTGACGAGAGATACACCAGTCCTTTATATTAGAAAGCCAGTGGTTGTATGTGTTTTTGAACTTAGGCGGATGAAACTCTATTTTATCATCCATTACGTCACTTAGTACTTCAGGATAATCAGCCATGAACTTCTGCATATCTACAAACCACTGTGCAGAGAGTCTGGGCTCTATCACGGCCTTGCTACGTTCACTTTTGCCAACCTTATTTACGATATCTTCAGTTTTAGTAAGTACTCCAAGTTCTTCTAATTTGGCCACTACAAGCTTTCTAGCCTTGAATCTGTCTTCACCTATAAATACTCCTGCGGCCTCACTTATTGTAGCATCATCATTAAACACATCAATAGTTGCCAAATTATGTCGTTTGCCTATTTCATGGTCATTTATATCGTGTGCAGGTGTCACTTTTAAGCAACCTGTGCCAAATTCTAAGTCTATATAATCGTCTGCGATTATCGGTACTGCTCTATTTACTAGCGGCACTATACAGTTTTTACCTACCAAGTGCTTATACCTTTCATCATCAGGATGTACACATACAGCAGTGTCACCCATTATGGTTTCAGGTCTTGTAGTGGCTATCTCTATAGACTCTTCACTATTCTCTATTTGGTACTTTACGTAGTATAATTTTGCGTTCTGTTCTTCGTGATTTACTTCTTCGTCACTCAGTGCAGTTTTACCCACGGGGTCCCAATTAATCATGCGAGTACCATGATATATATAGCCTCGCTTATGTAGGTCTATAAAAGAATCTATTACTGCCTCAGAAAGCTCAGGTTCCATAGTAAATCGAGTACGCTCCCAGTCACAGCTGCATCCAAGCCTTTTAAGTTGTTCTAGAATAATGCCCCCATATTTCTCTTTCCAATCAAAAGCGTGCTCTAAAAACTCATCGCGAGAGATGTTCTCTTTACTAATACCTTGTTCTTTTAGTAGATGGACTACTTTAGTTTCTGTAGCAATAGAAGCGTGATCTGTACCCGGTATCCAGCAGGCATTAAAACCAAGCATTCTTGCTCTACGCACCAAAATATCCTGAATAGAATTATTCAACATGTGCCCCATGTGTAATATGCCTGTTACATTGGGTGGAGGTATTACTATGGTATAGCTAGGCCTATCATCTGGCGTAGATGAAAAAAGCTTATGAGCCATCCATTGGTCGTACCATTTTTGCTCTAGTCCTTCAGGATTATACTTGGCTGAAATTTCCATTTTTTATTTGTGTGTATTATAATGCAAATAAAAAAGCCCATCGTGGTATTACCAAGACGGGCTTTCTGTTAAGTTTTGTGTAGTGCTTATCTTTTTTCTTTGATACGGGCACTTTTACCAGATAGACCTCTAAGATAGAAGATACGTGCTCTTCTAACTTTACCTCTTCTGTTAACTTCAATCTTGTCTATGTTAGGAGAGTGAGTAGGGAATATTCTCTCTACACCTATACCGCTGCTTATTTTTCTAACGGTGAAAGTAGCATCCAAGCTAGTATTTCTTCTTTGAAGTACTGTACCTTGAAAAACTTGAATTCTTTCTTTTTCACCCTCTCTAATCTTGTAATGAACAGATATATTATCTCCTGCTGAAAACTCAGGTAAGTCTGTTCTTATTTGGCTTGATTCTATATGCTTTAATAAATCCATTATTTTAAAAGTGAGTGCAAAAGTAATGAAAAGAATAATCTGTTGTTAACATTGCATAAATAATTGTTAAGATATTTTAGCGAAAAAAGAAACATACTATATGTGTATTTGTAAATTAGTTTTACCTTTGCAGTTCTTAAAAATACGATGTACGCAATAGTAGATATAGCAGGTAAGCAATTTAAGGTAGAAAATGACCAGAAATTGTACGTTCATAGATTAGCCACAGATGCTGGAGAATCAGTTAACTTTGATAATGTAATGTTGGTAGATGACGCAGGAAAAGTTACTGTAGGTGCACCTAGCATTAAAGGAGCAACTGTGAAAGCAAAAGTTCTTCAACATCTTAAAGGAGATAAAGTAATCGTTTTTAAGAAAAAAAGAAGAAAAGGATACAAAGTAAGAAACGGTCACAGACAGTATCTTACACAAATTCAAATTGAAAGTATAAAAGGATAATATAATGGCACACAAAAAAGGAGCAGGTAGTAGTAAGAACGGTAGAGAGTCAGAAAGTAAACGACTTGGTGTTAAAATATTTGGAGGGCAAGAGTGTATTGCCGGTAATATTATCGTAAGACAAAGAGGAACTACACATCATCCAGGCGATAACGTTGGGATCGGAAGAGATCATACTTTATTTGCTTTAATAGATGGTAAGGTAGAGTTTAAGAAAAAAGCAAATAAACGCTCGTTCGTAAGCGTTGTAAATTAAATAATCTTGGCTTTTTGCCTAAGATTATAAATTTTCACGGTCTGTTGAGAGAACAACCTTCGTATAGACATTCTTTTGTAGACAGAAAATCAATATGATTAGATCTACTGATATTTTTAGTAAGAAATGATTGCGGGTGTAATTAATAACATTATATTTGTATCATACAATAAGCCAATCACTACTGCTAGTTTAAGACTAGTAATATAGATTAAAGACCTTGGGCGTTCTAGCCCAAGATTTAGAGTTTTCATAGTCAATTGAGAAGGCTTCCGCAAGGAGGCCTTCTCTTATTTATAAGAAACCGTACTTTATTTTGAAAACAATAGCTTTACTTTAACTGAATATTTTACTGCCAATACGAATCATGCTACTACCACAATCTAGTGCAGTAAGGTAGTCGCCGCTCATTCCCATACTAAGTATGTCAAACTCAAAGTCCTTAGCATACTTATCATATGTAGCCTTTAGACCTGTGAATTCGGATATTATTTGATTGCCATCTTCTGTATTCGTAGCCATTCCCATTAAGCCTTTACATCTTACGCTTGTTAGAGCCGTATAGTCCTCACTTTCTAAAATGATTTGTAGCTCTGCTTGTGATAAACCAAATTTAGTTTCTTCTTGTGCAATATGCATTTGAAACAAGAAATCTATAACTCTGCCTGCTTTTGTAGCTTCTTTATCTATTGTTTTTAGCAGTTTTAGACTGTCTACTGAGTGTATGAGGTGCACAAATGGGGCTATATATTTAACTTTGTTAGTCTGTAAGTGACCTATAATATGCCAATTTATATCTTTGGGTAAGGTTTCATACTTATCTACAAGTTCCTGTACTCTGTTTTCACCAAAGTCCCTATGGCCACATGAGTATACGGTCTGCAGTTCCTCCAAACTGCGATATTTAGAAACTACAACTAATTTTGTATTTCCTATATCTTCCTCTATTTCTTGAATATTTTTGCATATCGAATGATTCATAACTTGAGAACAAAAATACTTTTATTGTGGTTTTTAATAGCTTCAGCATCTTGCACACAAAAAGATGCTTTATCTGTTGGTATATTGACAGAAGAGCAAATGGTAGCAGTGATAACAGATATACAACTATTAGAGGCAGCTCAAGGTGAAGTAAATATGCCTCTAGAAACTCAAAATGCTATGCGAGACACTAATTATATTACTGTGTTTAACAAGCACAGTACTACAGCTTTCCAGTTTGATAGTAGTATGCGAGTATATACCAAGCATCCTAAATTAATGGGGGAGATATTAGAAAATGTAAGTAAGCGTATAAACGGTTATAACTAGTGTTTTATCCTAAGAATATTGCAACTAAACTAGGTTTTGATTTAGTATTAGATGCCGCAAAAGCACATTGTGCTACGTCTCTCGGTTTAGCTCATTTTGATAGGCTAAAGTGTAGCACAGATTTAGATCAAGTAAATCTGTGGCTGGGTCAAACAGAAGAAATAAAGGAGATTATAGGTAATGGAGAACTGCCATTAAACTTGGAGTTAGATTTTGATCTACACTATAGCCGAGCCAAAATAGAAGGATTTTTTTATGAAGTAGAGACCATTCGGCAATTAGCTGGTGTGGTATCTGCTTTGCAAGATGTACTTGCATATACAGCGAAAACACAAGATAAATATCCTAAGTTATTTTCCTTGTTTATAGGTGTAGATGTAGATTTTGACATTTTAGTTGAGGTCAATAGAATAATAGGTGTAGAAGGGGTGATAAAGTCCTCTGCTAGCCCTGCTTTAGCTAAAATCCTTAATGCAATAACCAAGTCAGAAAAAAATATTCTCTCTAGTTCTATTAGCCTTTTTAATAAGGCAAAGGCTAGTGGTCTGTTAGGTGATACAGAGATTGGTATAAAAAATGGGCGTATGGTACTACCTGTATTGTCTGAGTATAAAAGAAAGATAAAAGGAGTTCTTATAGATCAGTCTAACACAGGAAAAATATCCTACATAGAGCCGCTAGAATTAGTCTCACTTAATAATGTATTATCAGAGCTCCACATTAAGAAAAGGCAAGAGATAGTAAGTATCCTTAGAAAGCTCACAGCTATGATAGTTTTAAGTCTGGATGATATAAGACAAGGAATTGTGAAACTATCTGTATATGATTTTATACGTGCAAAGGCTAGACTAGCAAGCGAATGGAGGTGTATACATCCCAAAATAGATAAGCAAGTTGAGGTGACCAAGGCAAAGCACCCACTATTAGAGCAAAGGCTTTTACAGGAAACAAAAAACATAGTACCCATAGATTATAGTTTCAATGATGAGCAAAAGCTTATTGTGATTTCTGGACCAAATGCTGGTGGAAAATCAGTTTCACTAAAAACCATTGGATTACTACAGTATATGCTGCAGTCCGGTTTTTTAGTCCCTTGTGATTCTACAAGTAATTTCAGAGTGTATAAAAAAATATTTATAGATATAGGAGATGACCAGAGCATAGAATCTGACCTAAGTACATATAGTTCGCATCTAAAGGCTGCAAAGCATATTATCAATTTTTGTGATAGCGAAACTATGGTTTTAATGGATGAAATAGGTACAGGAACGGACCCTATGTTTGGGGGACCTATGGCAGAGGCTATTCTAGAAGTCATACATCAGAAAGAAGCTCAAGGAATCATAACAACTCACTTTAGTAATATAAAAGCAAAAGCAGATAAGCTAGAGGGTGTAGTAAATGCAGCTATGCTATTTGATATAGATAAACTAGAGCCTATGTATAAATTAAAAATAGGGCAACCAGGAAGCTCATTTGCATATGAGGTAGCGGCCAACATAGGGTTAAATAAAAAATTAATAAAAAGGGCTAAAGCTTTAACCAATACAAAGCAATATGATCTTGATGCCTTATTAGCAGAAGTGCAATCCGAGCAAGAAAAGGTAAGGTCTGAACAAATAGAATTGAATAAAAGACTAAGCGAGGCTCAATTAATAGAGCAAGAGTACAAGGTTTTGAAACAAGAAATAGAGAGTAAAAAGAAAGATATACTAGACCAAGCAAAATACCAGGCTCAAGGCATTATAGAAAATGCAAATAGAGAAATAGAAAAAACTATCCGTCTTATAAAGGAGTCTAATGCAGATAAATATAAAACGCAAATAGCTCGTAAAGCCTTAGAAAAGAATCTAGAAACCACAGAAGTTATACTAGAGAAGGAAAAAGCTACTTTTAAGGTGGGAGATAAGGTGCTGATAGCAGACACCAGTTCTATAGGTGAAATAGTAGAAATAAAGAAGAATAAAGCTACACTACAAGTCGGCTCTATTACCACTAAAACTAATATTAATAAAATAGAGCATGTTGGTAGGAAAACAGAAGCAGCTGTAAAAAAATATATTAGTGCTCAGTCTTATATGGATAAGCAGTTTAGTTTTAAAGCAGAGAAAGATATCCGAGGAATGAGAACCTATGATGCATTACAGGAGATAGATTCTTGGATAGATAGTGCTATTATTCTCGGCATTAACTCGTTACGAGTGTTACATGGCAAAGGAGACGGGATTCTGAAAAATGAAATCAGAAGACATTTAAAACCTAATAGTGCTATAAAATCTATCCGGTATGAACGGGTGGAATTAGGAGGTGAAGGTATAAGTATCATTGAACTGAAATAGAGATAAGAATTACTGTTCGTTAGTTTTTTTTATTATTGTCGTTGAGCATATTGATTAATTGTCCCAAGATTTTATTGCCATTTTATCAGAATTGTATAGTACCATTTGCTGTTTACTTAAGAGAAGACACCGAATACTAATTGTGATTATTCTTTAAACAGTGTCCAACTATAATGAATAATTTTATGGACCTTTGTAACTCTTAATTACAAGTAACTAGTAGGTTAAAATAATGAAACAACTTTTCAGACACGGAGATACCAAAGAGTTCTATAAGACTGTAGGTAAAAAGGATGTAGCCATTTTTAATGGCGTACAAATACACCCTTATTACAGTACATATGCCTTGGCTAGAGATGCCGAGTTGACTAGTAGACTGTTTGTGTTAGATATGAAGGAAGTGGATGAAGAAGGAATTGGTACTTTTGTAGATATAAAACATAAAAGTCCTGCCCCTATTGGTTCAGAAGTACGATTTATAGCTACACTTAAGAGTGTAATTTATAATGAGATCATTTGCACTATCACAGCTAAAGTGGGTATGAGGCTAATAGCTACGATAGAAACTGGGCAAAAGATTCTAAACGAGGAAGAGTTAGAAAGCTTAAAAAGGGTAGCAAACAGTGGCTAAGAAAAAGACACGAGATAATAGTATTACGGTCAATCGAAGAGCCTCTTTTGAATACACATTAGAGGATAAATTTGAGGCGGGACTTGTGTTGACTGGCCCGGAGATAAAATCTGTGCGAGAAAAGAAGGTGAGTATATCTGAAGCCTACTGTTATATAGATCCTAAGGGTATTCTCAAAATAAAAGGTATGCGTATCTCTGAGTTTAAGAATGCTGGATATGTCGTACAAAATCCAGATAGAGAAAAGCTGCTTTTATTACAAAAAGCGGAGCTTAAGAAAATCAATAATAAGCTTAAAGATCAGGGTAATACTTTAGTGCCTTTGGTGCTATTTATTTCGCCAAAGGGATTTGCTAAGCTAGAAATAGCAATAGGTAAAGGAAAAAAATACCATGACAAGAGAGAAAGTCTAAAAGACAAGGATATTAAACGAGAAATCGATAGATATTCTTAGGTTGGACACTAAAATATTTATTTTATAGAATCTTGTTTTCTAGTTTATAGTCCAAGTTATATTTGCATCGTAATAAGTTCCGTATTTTATACGCTCACGTGGTGAAATTGGTAGACACGCCAGCTTGAGGGGCTGGTGTTCGCTTTAGGACGTGCTGGTTCGAATCCAGTCGTGAGCACTAGGTGACTAATCGTAAAAAGGTTAGTCACCTCTTTTTTTTTAATACATACTCTTTCTATTCGATAGCACTTTTTTTAGAATATTTTTTTACACTATATTTTAAGTATTTAAGTGTTTTAAATTCAATAATAAATCTTCAATAGGCATAAAGAATAAATGTGAGTAAGCATCTACTCTGGTACAAAGAATAAAGCATATTCACGTATATTAGATTCTCTTTTGTTGATTGCTTATTCTTTAAATGGGATAGCATGAGATAGATCAAGGTACTTATTGTATTACATAAAAAAATCCCGCTCTCATTTCTGAGGCGGGATTTTTGCTTTTGCATCAAGTGTATTTAGTCGATTATCAACTTAATGCGTTGTTTTACTGATTCTTCGTTTTCTATTTCTATGATATAAAGCCCTGCTTTGAATGCAGAAACATCTATAACTTTCTCTTTTTTGAAAGAACTAAGCTTACCAGTATATAGCAATTTGCCGTCCACAGTAAGTAATCGTATCTCGCAATCGCCGTAAATACCGTCAGTAGTTACTGTTATTACTTCAGAAGCTGGATTTGGATAGACACTTAAGTATTGATTTATATCCATATTGGGTACAGATACTTTATCACATTTTGGGAGCTCTACACAAACATCTGCATAACATTTACTTCCGTTTGCTGGATTGGTTATCAATATTCTGAAGCAAATTTTATTTCCTGCATCAGATACTGAATTATCAGTAAAAATGGCAGTCATACTATTCCAATTCACAGGTACAGGATTAGGAGTAATGCTAGAGAAGGTACCTTCTGCTATTGGTAGTATCTGCACATTTGCTGGTCCGCCAGTTGAGTTAAGGATATCAAAGTTGAGCACGTAGTTCCAAGTACCATCCGCTAGTTGTTTATTACATTGTGCTCTAAGTTTTTCTACCTTAAGATCACATAATTCTCCGCAGTCATCTGTCTTTATAACGAAATCTTTCTTGCACGTTTCCTTTGTTATGGGATTATAAATATAAGCAACTATGTTTATTCCTCCTGGACTGTAGCTTGGCAAGTCAGTATAGGTGAAACATACCGTGTTGATTCCGTTATTAATAAGCATTGGACTAGGAGAGAAGGTAGAAGAAGGAGATGATAGTGTAACTTCTGAGCCACTATTCCCACTCCAAAGGATATCCATACAGCCATAATACATTGGATTCCCGCTGCCATCTAATCCAGCACAGGTGAACGATTGTTGTGGTTTGATAGTTACTTCACATTCATCTTTTGGACAATTAGGAAGGGTCATACAAACTATAGTATCGCACTTATTCTTTTGGTCGGATATAGTAAAAGTGAAGCAAGCTGTACCTGTAAGAGGAGATATATCTGTAAACACTGCATTTACAGTATTGAGTCCTAATACTAGTGTAGCAGGAGTGATAGCAACAATGGTACCATCAGGAGATGTGACACTTAAATTAGCACCAGAGCTCACCGTGTTGTTAAGGATAAAAGCCATATTATATTGTTGGTTTCCAGCAGCATCTATTTTGCCACATTCCAGCATTACACAAGCGTATATATTACAATTGTCGTAGCTGCAGTCTACAAAGTCTATTGCTATATCCTCAGACTCTATTTCGCAACCAGCGACATTTGTAATAACCACAGTATATATTCCACTTTGGTGTAAAGGCACGTCAAGTACAGAAGTTGTAGCTCCAAGTATTGAGTTGCCATTAAAGTACCACTGGTAAGAAGCGTATCCTATTGGGGAATACCATTTTAAAGATGTTACGGTATCACATATGTCATAGCATCCAGTCATCATTCCACATAAGTCCGGAAGACGGTGTATAATAACTTTTTTACTATTTTCACATCCATTACTGTCTACTACTGTAGCTTGGTATATATTTGGAATAGGTGTAACTAAGCTATCATTTACTAATCCCGTACTCCAATAATAGAAGTCTAGAATAGTAGAGGTGCTACTAGCCACAAGTATATTGTTATCACCTTGACACAGTGTACCTGTAGTAGCAATAGTAAGAGGAGGTAAGCCATTTACTACATAGTTAAATGTGTCTCTAGCTGTGCATCCAAATGTATTAGTTACCTCTACTATAGCAGAATGACTACCTACAGAGTTGGCTGGGTAAAACGAGTTACTTCCAGTGGAATACGAACCGCCATCAAAAGACCAAGAGAATGTATGTCCCATATTTGGGGAAGCTACAAATACAAACTCTCCATTATTGAAACAGTACTCATTTTCACCGAGTATAGTAGCATTAGGTATTGGGTTTACCAGAATAGTCGTGTCAGCCACTTTTAAGAAGCATCCTTTAGCATCATATATGTCTACGCCATAATTTCCTGTTTGCTTAGTTTTAATGGTTTGTGTGGTCTCTATGGTAGTCCATAGGTAATCATACGGAACATAACCACCAGTTATATTAGCTGTTATATTTACGCTATCGCCAAAACAAAATTCATCTGGGCCGGATAGTGCAAGCGTACCAGACAATGTGTTTGGCAGTACAGTGATACTTTGTTGTGAATTGGCCAGACAACCATACTGATTAGTAATAGTAAGTGTAGTAATATATACACCTGCGGCACTATAAGCTCTGACAGGATCATCTAAGAGTGAAGATGCACCATCACCAAATTGCCAATCGAGACCTAATATAGGAGCGGAATTATTGGTAAATTGCACGGGAACACCCACACATACTGAATCTACCGATGTGAATGAAGCTGCGGTAGGAGCTACAATGGTAATACTCTGAGTAAACTCACATATGCCTACTACTTTTAGGGTGATGTTATACGTACCTGGAGATAAACTAGTCGTAAAATCTGTAGATGTAGATGCCGTTGCACCTCCATTTATATGCCAAGTATAAGTTGGGCTAGGAGCAAGAGCAAATATCTTGGTAGTATTATCAAACGTTACCGTATAGCTAGTTGAATAGTCCACACAATTGATGATCGGATAAAAGTCTGGAACATAATTGATAGTATCAGATACTTGCACACATACTCGACAAGAGTCACTACTTGTGGCATTTGCGTCTGGTACTTTACCACAAAGTTCTGTTCTATAGATGCCTGGCTCCGTGTAGGTATGAAGTACATTGTTGCCTGTGGCAGAATTGCTTCCTGGGTTAAAATCATCATCAAAGTCCCAATTCAAATCAAAAACATTACTAGCAGAATACGTAAAACTATCGGTGTTGCAACCAAGTCTATCTATAGTAAAACTAAGTGAATGATTTTCAGGTTTACAGCTACCGCAGTTGATGTAACGAATATTTATCGTGTTACTAGTAGACGAGCAACTGTCTGCATTGATAGCAACGGCATAGTAAGAACCTGCTGCTGTAGCGGTATAGCTAGTTCCAGTTCCTACCAAGGTACTAGGTGATAAGTACCATTTGATGCCTACAGTACCTACCGAAGCTGCTGCGTATAAGGTAGTGCTTATAGGTGTAGTAGGAGTAGTGTTACAGTATTCTGTAGGATCTCCTGTTGTAATATTAATTTCTGGTGCGGGTATTACTACTACATTATGTGTTTCAGAAACTGAGATAGGGCAAGCTCCTCCGTAGTTTACAGTTAAAGTAATCACGTATGCTCCGGGATCATCATATGTGTTAGACACAGAGGTTCCACTTCCTGTATTTCCGTCACCAAAAATCCAAGCATAGCTCACTGCACTTGTAGTAGTTGTTGCGGTTAGTAAGTCACTGGCACAGATAGTATCAGGAGCAATGATATTTGGACTTGGGACTGGACGTACATATACTAATACGGAATCTTTTATAGTCAGATTGCAAAGTGTTCTTTCCAATACTATCCAAGCATTTCCTGTATAGTTATTGGTTTGAATTTCTATTGTATTGCTGTACTGACCCACATTTACACTACCTGCTATACTTGGGTTAATAGACCATTCATAATTGGTACCATACGTAGACGTGCTGTAATTAGCAAAACCATTAGAACAAACAGTATCTGGACCATTTATTACTGAAGCTGTAAGAGGTAAGTAGCTTGCAACATTAAGCGTATCATTTGCAGATATACATCCCGTTTTAAGGTCTTGAGCATTTGCTATAACCATATAAGGACCAGTAGCAGCCCAAGTTACGTTGTTGGTAGAACCAATACCTGAGGTAGGAGTGCCATTAGCTACAGTCCAGTTTACAGTATGCAATGCATCTGCAACTATACCTGTATACATTTGGCTAGAGTTAGGGCAAACTGTATCTTGACCCACTATAGATGGAGGCAATGGGCTTTCATTTACTACTACTATCATACTTTCTGTTTTATTACAGTGCTTGTCATCCGCATCCGTTTTAGAAACAGTGAATATACCTGGACCATAGGACCAAGTTCCAGTAAATGGACTTACAGATAGTGCCGTGGTAGAGGTCATCAATGTAACAGAAGCATCAAATATTTCCCAGAGCACATTAGTAGGTGCTGGGGTATATGAGTTAAAATTAAAGCTTTGATTTTCACAGAACTCTGTAGCTCCAAAAATATAAAACTGTGGTTTTACGTTGATAGGGATGAATAAATCCCCACCACATTCTAGGTCTGTAATACTACCATTAGTATTGTGAAAATACTCTACCCAAATACTGCCTGAGCCTAGAGTCCCGTTTGAGCAGATTTCTATTTTATGCGTATTTATAGTGTCTGGATTGATATAGAACATTCCAGGAGGTAGGTGCCAAATTATACTATCAATAGGAATAGCACAATCTATTTGAATGGTTTGACATCCGTATTGACACATTAGCGTGTCGACATCGTAAGTAGGTGCAGTAGGAATAACTGGCACAACTAAAGAAGTAGGAGTAGAGCAAAAACCTGCACAACTTGGAGTAGCTAGTGTAAGTACTGCTGGAGAAACCCCAGACCATTGCACTGTCACTTCTGAAGTGCCTGTGCCACCTAGTATGGTGCCATTGGTAATAGACCAATTATAGGTGAGGCATACAGCATTTGTAGAATAAGTAATGGGAGAACCTGGACAGACAGTGCTCACACACTGTATATCTGGACCCGGAGTAGAATTTACATTCACTGTTACGCTAGCAGTATCTTTACATCCACACTCATTGGTTACTATTAGCATTGCAGTATGAATGCCTGAAGTATTGTATTGGTGAGAAACATCGCCTGCTCCGGGAGCAAATAGTAAATCTCCATCGCCATCACCAAAAAACCACTCATAAGTGAACAAATCAGATCCCCCATCTGCAGAAGAGGTATTATCAAAAAATACAGATTGTCCTAAACAGATAGTAACAACGCCACCAGAAGCAGCAGGTATTGTGATAAAAGAGGCTGAAGGTCTTGGAATTACATCTATGCATATTTTATCTTCTGCTACACATCCTGCGGCAGTAGTTTCAGTAACTTGTAGTGTGCCTAGGCCCACATTTTCCCAATACACATTTATGGTATTGCCTGTTATAGTATAGTTAGTAGTTCCCGTGACTACCCAAGTGTATGTGCTACTTATATTGTCTGCTGTAGAATAGCTAATCCAAGTAGAGTCACATGCTGATACGCATAAATCGTCTTTCCGTCCATCAGCTGAACCTTGTTTAGACGTGTCTAGATTACAAATAGGAGCGATACTCGGAATAATTTCAGGTGTAGGCAATGCATTCACCATTACGTTCATTATTTTGGTGCAAAGAATCGTATTTGCCGAGTCTTTGATAACTACTGTAACTTGTCCGGATCCTGCAAATCCCCAATTCACATTGACTGAGGGTAAGGTGTTAGAGCCTGCTATGGTGCCGCCAAAGGCACCCCAAGAGTACTGATAGCCACCCGCATAACCTGAGTTATAGGATTGCGACTCATTTTGGCACACTGTAGAATCTCCGTAAATGGAGCAGTCTGTTGTTTGTGCTTCAGCTTGCAGACTCAAAAGTCCTAAGAAGAAGCAAAAAAGTAAGGTTAGTTTTACATTCATAATTGTATTTGCTTTAATTGTTAGTACAATATAATAAACCTAACCTAACATGAAATTTAATTTTCCTTTAAGAAGTACGTATGTAGAAGTCTGTCGGGCAAAAGGGTAATGCTCTTGCAATGAGGGCAACACTTATATAGAGTAATATCATACTGCGTTAATGCTTTTTAATATTTTCTCTTTTTTTAGCTCTTAGAGATGAAGGATTTGACTCTGGTGTGAGTCCATTAAACAAATGCAAATACCACAAATGATTGAATAAGATCATAAAAGTACTTGTCGGCCTCTTTATGGTTGTACAATTCCTCAGTTACTATGAGTTTTTTTCACGGCATCTATGCCTTCTACTAACACATTGGCATCTTTCTTACTACTATTTCTGTACATCGCAAAGAGGATGAGAGCACCAACAAGTATACCGAGTAATACGTATTTGAGTTGTTTTATCATAACAGATAGTATAGGTAGAAAAGTTTATTCGCCGCGGCTAAAAGTTAAATTCTGAGTTTCAATTTAGTACTTTAGAAAGCCAGTGAAGTTGGAATGACTCCAATCATAAACTCAGAACATTTTGAAGTATTGAATTAGAAATTAAATTAAATTTGGACTCTATCATAAAAATACATGAAATTCGGAACCAAAGCGATACATGGCGGACTAGAGCCAGATCCTGCTACAGGAGCAATAATGACACCTATATACCAAACGAGTACTTATGTGCAGGAGGGAATAGGAATTCACAAAGGATATACATATAGTAGATCAGGTAACCCAACTAGGAATGCACTGGAAAACAACCTTGCTGCTATAGAGAATGGGAAGTACGGAGCTTGTTTTGGTAGTGGGCTAGCAGCTATAGACTGTGTGATTAAAATGCTAAATCCGGGAGATGAAGTGATATCTACCGATGATCTATATGGAGGTTCTTATCGTCTATTTACCACTATTTACGAAAAATATGGTATCGTATTCCACTTTGTGAATATGCTAGATGTGCAGAATATTAAGAATGAAGTAAACGAAAATACAAAACTGATATGGGTTGAGACACCTACCAATCCTATGATGAATGTCATAGATATAGAAGGTGCAGCCAAAATAGCCAAAGAAGGAGGAGCTATGCTAGTTGTAGACAATACATTTGCTACTCCGTACTTACAAAATCCACTAGAACAAGGTGCGGACATAGTTATGCACTCCGCTACTAAGTACCTTGGCGGACATTCAGATGTGATAATGGGAGCATTGGTGTGCAATGATGAGGCTATAGCAAAAGAGATGCACCGCATACAAAACAGTAGTGGAGCTGTGGCAGGACCTATGGATTCATTTCTAGTGCTTAGAGGTATCAAAACGCTACATGTGCGTATGCAGCGACATTGTGAAAATGGTGAGAAAATAGCTCGTTGGCTAAAAACACATTCCAAAGTAGATAAGGTGTACTGGCCAGGCTTCGAAGACCATCCCAATCATGCTATAGCCAAAAGGCAAATGCGAGGATACGGTGGCATGATATCCTTCTCACTAAAAGGCAACATACTAGAAGATGCCAAGAAACTGGCGGTAGGAACCAAATTATTTGCCTTAGCAGAAAGTCTAGGTGGAGTAGAGAGTCTGATAGGTCATCCTGCTACTATGACTCACGCTAGTATACCAAAAGAAGAACGCGAAAAAACGGGTATAGTAGATTCGCTTATCAGACTAAGCGTAGGTATAGAAGATGCGGATGATTTGATTGCAGATTTGGAAGGAGCGATGGGGTAGTGTAATTCTTAGCTGATGATTTATTTGAATTAAAAATAGAGTCTTTGTATAAAATGTACCTCGCCAACACTAAATCTGAACTTGACACCATCCTAGATAACCTTAATCCTCGAAATTTTATAGACAATGATCCTATTTCTATTCCGCATCGTTTTAAGACGAAGGAAGACATAGAAATATCAGCGTTCTTCGCAGCTATACTGGCTTGGGGACAGCGTAAGACTATCATTAATAATGCGAATAAACTAATGCATTGGATGGGAGAGGAGCCTCACCGATTTATCCTAGAGCATTCGGATAATGAGTTAAAGCAATTTGAGAAATTTGTGCATCGCACGTTCAATTCTACTGATGTACTCTATTTTATAGAAGTACTAAAGCATTGGTATACCGAAGGAAATTCGCTAGAAGATTATTTCGTAGGAGATACGATGAAGGACAAGCTATCCAACTTTCACATCGCATTTTTTGATAATGATTTTGTGTCTGAAAGAACCCGAAAACATATCGCCAATCCTGCCAAAAACTCCTCGGCCAAGCGGCTGAATATGTATCTTCGGTGGATGGTGAGGGGTAAAGGTCGTCCAGAGGGCGACTCTGCTCAATGTGACTTAGATTCCCTTGACTTCGGTATTTGGCATTCCATAAGGCCTTCAGAACTCAAAATACCGCTAGATGTACACGTACAGAGAGCAGCTTTTCATTTTGGATTACTGACTCGTAAGCAGCAAGATTGGAAAGCGGTGGAGGAGCTAAGTGCTAACTTACTAGAACTAGATTCTGTAGACCCTATTAAGTACGACCTAGCTCTCTTCAAATGGAGCGAAGGGAAGATGGATTAATATTATTAGAGAAAGAAGACAATTCTACCATGTTCTCTAAGCCTCAATATCTTAAATTCGTACTCTTATCTATGAAGAATTTATTCCTATTTTTATTCAGTATACTCTCGATAGCCGCCAGTAGTCAGACACTGGTTATTAATGAGGTGATGGCTTCCAATGCAGTTACAATTGCCGATGAAGATGGGGACTATACTGATTGGCTAGAATTATACAATACAAGCAATACGACTATAGACTTATCTCAGTATTGGCTTACGGATGATAAGGATGAGCAGAAAAAATGGCATTTACCGGCAATCCAACTCTTGCCTGATGAGCATCTGTTAGTATTTTGCTCTGGTAAGGATAAACTTAGTGGAGAGTTGCATACCAATTTTAAGATAAGTGCTGCAGGAGAAAAAGTAAGAATATATAATGGATCTGGAACAGAGATAGACCAGCTTGAATCTATTGGTGTTTCTACAGACTTTAGTTTCGGTTCGAAAAAAGATGGCAGTGCAGAAAGAATAATATTTGAAGTGCCAACTCCTGGTTTTACTAATGGAGCAGAGTCTCCTTATTTTAATGCAGTTCGATTTTCGCAGAAGGGTGGTATCTATAGTCAGAGTTTCAGTCTTGAACTTACGGGTGATGACACCACAGATTTGTTTTATACCATAGATGGAAGTATCCCATCTGTACTGGGCATAGAATATAGCAACTCAATAGCATTAGATAAATCGCTATTGAGCACCAAGAACATAAGCGATATAGTGATGTCTCCAGACGATGTCAATCATTTGCCCGTAGGCGACTTTCCCCAAGTCATAGTGCTACGAGTAGCAAAGTTTTATAACGGCAAAAGAGTAAGCCCAGTGAGCACTCAAACATACCTCATAAAGGATCTCACCCTTCCCATAATAGAGTTGCCTATTGTATCTATAGCTACAGATAGTCTTTCACTTTTTAGTCAAGACACAGGGATTTTTGTTCCTGGAATTCATTTCGATAATTCAGATCCCAACTTTAGTGGCAATTACTTTCAATCGGGTCAAGAATGGGAAAGATTAATTAACGTAGAATACTTTTCTCCTCAGAGTAACCAGAGCTTTAATCAAGAATGTGGTGTAAGGATGCATGGGAGTGGTAGCCGAAAACCGCCTCAGAAGGCAATGAAACTCTATGCTAGAAGTACATATGGCAAATCTACCTTTGATGCAGAGGTACTAACAGAAAAACCATTTATCAGTTTCAAAAGACTAATGCTGAAACCCTTTTACTCCTCTTGGAGTCAAAATGGATGTACCGACTACATAGCCGGCCGTATGGCTAAAAATCTGAATGTAGAGTATCTAGCTGCCGAGCCTATTTTACTATTTGTAAATGGAGAGTATTGGGGTATCTATTATCTACAAGAAAGGTTAGACGAAAGGTATATTGAGCAAAATACTGGAGTAGAGGAAGATAGCATCGATATTATAGAGAGTTGGTATGGCCAAGTAAATGAAGGTAACAACAAAAATTTCAGTGCTTTATATGATTTTATAGAAGACAATGATCTCACAAACTCCACGAATTATAAGAGAGTAAGTGAATGGATGGATATTGATAATTTTATAGACTATCAAATATTCGAAGCCTTTATTTCTAATTACGATTGGCCATCTAATAACATGAAGTGCTGGCGAGATAGAAAAGAAGGAGCCAAATGGAGGTGGATATTTTTTGACGCTGATGGAGCATTAGAAAATATTACTTTTAATGGGCTTGTACATTCTACGGATATTAATGGCACTGGTTGGCCTTCTAGTCCAAGGTCCACTCTGTTTTTACGAAAATTACTAGAAAACACTACTTTTAGTGAGAAATATAAGCAAAGACTTAGGCAGCTTTTAAATGACGAGTTGTATACTAATGACCTGCAGACCTTGGTAGATAACTTGGGATACTTACTCAATGATGAGATAGAAAATCAGTCCAAACGATTCGGGAAACCAATATCTGTATCTGAATGGAAAAAAAGTATGTCAGGCCTTAGGTACTTTTTAGGGGTTAGGGCTTGTTGGATGGTGGTGCATGCAGAAGAAATGTTCGGTGAAAAATTCTTTGTAGATGGATGTATATTGACTGCTGATATTACCCATTCAATTAGTATAATACCCAACCCTACAGAAGGAAAGTGTCAAATAGTTTTTAATTCTGATTACAAGGAAGATGCGGTCATCGAAGTCTTAAACACTCAAGGCCAAGTAGTCCTTAGTAGCTCGGATAGAATTAATAAGAATATAAATACGCTTAACTTGACCTTAGATGGTTTTTCGAGTGGATTATACTTTGTACGGGTAATAAGCAGTAACCAAACTTTTTCGGGTAAAGTATTACTGAAGTAAGATTTCCTATACTACAGGAGAATAATAATAAGCTTTCTAGGAAATGAAAGTGTACGCTAGACAGAAATATCCAGTTTATGTTTGGAGACTAATCCTGCCAAACCATAAGCAGTAAACTTAGCTCCAGTCATAGTATTCAAACTAGGGTCTAGGTTATAGTTACTAGCAGTCCTAAAATCAGCTTTGGATAAGTTAGTCTTCTCAAAACTAGTACCATATAAGTCGCACCCACTAAAATCAGCAGCTACTATGTCTGCTTCTACAAAGTCTGAGTCTCTCAGCGAGCAGTTTGTGAAATCTATTTTTGGTAGCTTTAGTTTGTAGAAAGAAGTATAATCCAACTGACAATTATTAAATCGCATCTCTAATAAAAAGGTATTTGCATTAGCAAAATGAATACCCATTAGCTTGCATTCATTGAATGTCACGTCTTTAAAAGCGGTGTTTTTTATCTTAGCATTCGTGAGGTTACAATTAGTAAATGAGCATTCTTCAAAACTGACATCACGTAAATCAAGGTCAGAAAAATCGCAATTTCGGAAAACACATTGTTCGTATTCTTGCTCTAAATTAGCTTGTTGTATTTTGCAGCTATCAAGTGTTTCGTTGTGCATTATAAACTTAGATTCTTCTTGTTTGGCTTTCTTTTACTCAGTGCCTAATGGAGTTGCATTGGCTTTGTAAGTCTGCGTGCCAAAAAAGCATACTATCCCAAAAGTCAACTAGCCTAGGGAAATGATCCTCTAAATCTACTTGAGCTATTTCTGTAAAAAGGTGTGAAATAGATGAATCTGCTAACAGTTTATCATAGAAAGATCTCATTATGAGCAATATGTATTCTCTATTTATGATGTCTTCCTTATGCATCTACTTGCCTTTTATCAATACTCCATTATCCCATTGTTCGGTTTTCCACTTGCCACCATCGTGCTTCCAATAGTCCCAAGTGCCGTGTTTTAGATCATCTATAAACTCCCCTTTACATTTACCAAAAAGATTAGTAGCTCCTAAAGTCCATTTGCCATTTTTCTTGCCTGCTATATAACTTCCTTCATCTGCACCTCCCTCTGAGAATGTATGCTCTACCCACGGACCTGTTTTGAGCCCTTCTTTGAAATCTCCATAAGTATCTATGCCATTCTGCTTGAATAGCTTATAAGACCCGTTTAATAGTCCGTTCTTATAGTTCTTAATCTCTAGAGGTTGCTCAGACATGGTATACATGATAGACTCGCCATTTAGCTTACCACTATTATAGGTTTCTTTTTGCATGAGTTTACCCTCTAGTGTAAATACCAGCTTTTCTCCTTCTTCAAATCCATTTACATAGTCACTAGTTTCGGCTACTACACCACTGATATGGAAGGTAGTACTTTTTCCGTCTCTTAGTCCATTGGTATAGTTTATTTCTTTTCTCTTTTCTTCTTCTCTGTCATAAGAGGTTACAAGACCGTGAGGCTTACCTTCTTTATAAATTCCTTCTTGCTCTGTTTTTCCATTGGAGTGATAAAGCGTAAAAGGTCCTTCCTCAATTCCATTTTCGAATGTTGCTTTTTTCTTTGGTCGTCCGTTATCGTGGTAGGAGATAAAACCTCCATCTAGCTTTCCATCCGTATATTGAGTAAACACCTCTGGGACACCATTGACGTAGAATGTTTTAAATACACCGTCTCTTACACCATTCTTATAGCCTATTTCTTGATCTGGCTTTCCATCTTCGTACCAACTTTTAAATAGACCATCTATTTGACCATTGCTCCATGTCACTTGCTGCAGATACTTGTTATTACTGGGCCAAAGGAGTAAGGACTCGCCGGTATATGGAATACCTTGATAGTAATAAAGGCCATCACTTTCCTTTGCAAGTTTGGCATAGGCCACCTTGTTTTGTCCTGAAGCTAAAAAGCTAAATGCTACTAGGAGACAGATTGAAATATATTTCATATGTATTCTTATAATGCGGGGCAAATGTATTTATTGTGCTGCTACGCTAAATGGTCAGTTTTTAACGATTTGTTCAACATTCTGCATATGCATACAGTTAAAATGACCTCTTGGGCATTTATCGCTTCCTAGCTTACTACACGGATTGCATTTTAGTTGTACTTTGTGATTAGTGATATTTGATTGTTGTGGTCTATACGCATACATTCCAAAACTAGGATGTGTATTACCCCATACAGCTTCTATAGGAGTATCAAATGCGGCAGCTATATGCATCATTCCCGTATCACTGGTTATTATTGATTTTGCGTTTTCTATAAGGTAGGCAGATTGTTCTATGCTCAGTTTGTTACATAGATTACACACACGTTTGTTTGCCGTATTTTTAGTCAAACGCTCTGCTTTTGTTGCATCAGCTTCGCCTGCTCCTATAAGGATAATGTTGCCGTTTAAACGTTTAAATAACGACAGTAAGGTGCTCTCTGGAATT
>Ga0209284_10001885_pt1 | contig 30509 bp, 23 predicted proteins | sample FRY03_FD_187211 | JGI IMG/M metagenome (GOLD analysis project Ga0209284, IMG submission 187211) | Freshwater microbial communities from Lake Fryxell liftoff mats and glacier meltwater in Antarctica - FRY-03 (SPAdes) (version 2) | ecosystem: Environmental > Aquatic > Freshwater > Ice > Glacier...
GCCGCACACGACGAAGGATCGATCGGGCAGCTCGCGACGCAGCAGCGATCGCCCTCGATCAATCGCCTCCGCGGCTCCACGGCAGCCAGCCAGCCGAACTCAGGCCGTTGGGGGCATGCATGCCCCTCCACAATCAGCCATTTTTACCCACAGATTCTGCTGAGGAGCCTATTTGCAAGAAGGGCGCATTGCGGACTATCGGTCTGAATTGGGTGTACAGACTTGGAAGAGGCTGAATAATGCCGCAGCGATGTGATGACAGATTATGCCGATGATTGACTTCGCCCCCGCCCAAGCCACCCCGGGCATAGCGGCCATGCTCGCTATCCACAAGAGTCGCACAAGTCATCTAGGCCGAGCGAGAACGGCGTCGCGGACCTCTCGCCTTTCGAGTTCCTTGGACAAGCTCGCCGATCTCATCCCGCCACCGCGCAAGCACCGGCATCGCAACACGAAAGTCTTCGCCCCGAACCACCCCCTGCGGCCGGCCGTGACGGCGCTCGCCATCGGCAATGCCGCGGCAGCCAGACGCCGAACCAGGGCTGCTGCCATGCAGTGAACGCCCACGCCACACACGCCAATGGCCACTGCGACACCGCCGGTCCACGCTCCCACGACACCTCCCGGATTAGTTGGGCAAAACTGCCGTGCCCGAATCGCCGAGAAGTTTCCGCTCGAGTGCCCACGCTGCGGCGGCGACATCCGGCTCATCGCCTTCAGACTTTTTCCAGAGTGCGAAACCATCCCTGGCCTTCGCACTCTGGGCAACCTCCGGTTGCTGCGGACTTCCTGTCCGCGACCCCTCCGCCAATTCGCAAGATCCTCACGCACGATCGCGAGCCGCTCGAGCCGCCGCCAGTTTCTCCAGCCGGTGGGCCGCCCACCGACTCACGCCGAACTCGTCTAGTTTCACGACGATCGAGATATCGTCTAGTCTCACGACGATCGGGACATCGTCCAGGTCTCACCCAACGGGCTCCCCGTGATCGACATTCGCAGTCTGTGAATAATCGGACAGAGTGCCGGATGATGGCAGGAGTCGGGGGGCGTCTGCGCCGGGCGTGAAAAACGGTCATTTAGTAGCGGGTTTTCGCGAGCGTTCCGGGCGAACCTGCAGCGGCCACCAGGTCCGACACACAGCCTGCGTGCCGCTTATCGGCCGCCCGACACTTGCGGAAGTGCCAATAATTGACCGGGCTATCCTTCATCGCGTCCGGTCGAGAAATCGCGAAAGGATTTGTTCTGCCGCGGATCGCGAATCTGGACATCGCACCCGCCATCGCCCGACTGCTCGACCTAAAACTCCCCAACGCGGAAGGCCTAGCGCTCGAAGAGATCTTGCAAACGAGATGACAACCTTCGCTGTGTGGCGGCAGTTGCTTCAATCAGGGTGGCAACGCGACAAGAAAAGTATTTGAAGAGAGCTGTCCGACTTTGATCCAACCTCTTCCGATTTCGCCGTCCCGGTAGCCGACAGAACGGCAACCGGGACCACCGAGCGATACGGCGGCAACTCGCTCGGGCGTTGCCGATGATGAGCGGCGCGAATCGCCGCCAGCTATACTGCGTCCGGAAATCACTTTTCGGATGACACACTGACCGACTCACGCCACACTTGCTTGAAGCCGACAATCTGGGGCGATTATTCCAATGAACCATTCTGAATTTTCCGCGAGCATTTTGCGTAGCCTCGCACACCCGCCGGCAGAGGGCGCAGTGATTTCGATCGACGATCGAAGGACCAAGAACGTCGCACGCTGCATGACGGCTTTGGCATGCTCCCGGCTCGCACAGTCCGGCGAGCAGCCAACGCACGTTCGTCATTCGTTGTTTCAGTGGAATGGCGGGGTAATCGGTCTTCGCAACTCACGAGTTGCAGATCAATTTTGGACGAACCTCATGGCTTCAGTGGTTGAAGACATGCACTCCTTCGCTAGCACTTCGCCTGTTGCTCAACTTTTTCTTCACTGGGATTTGGAACAAGGAGTAATCCATGCTTGGGCAATTCCGGAGGACATCGCTTACGCCGCTACGGCCGATCTTCCAATTGATCCGGCCTACGGCAGAAGGACCGTCCTTATTTCTCCAGAAGATCACCAGCTCAAGAATTCGCCCCACGCGCCGAGTTTTGCTCCTTACTACGCTCGCTTGGAGTTGAGTCTGTTCGAGCGGGAGAAGTTGCTCGAAGCGATTAAGACGGATGACAACGTCAAGGATAAACGTCTCGCTGCCGAGCAGCCGATTGGCGCGGAGCCAATTGAGGATGTCGGTGAATCGTCAACGACGGAACTCGATGACGACACCTCCGATGAAATCGGCGATATGGGATACACGGAGGAGACGGTCCAATTCATTCTCGACTTGCCCGAACATGAAGCAGACGCTGCTTGGCACGAGAAAAATAAGCGACATTATGCCGCGGTCCTTCGCGATCCAAGTCAGCGAATCGTCGATCAACTTCGGACCAAGTACATCCAACGGCTGAGTCCGGCCGTCGCCGGAGGAAAGCGACATCTCTCGATTCTGAAAAAGAACGACTACGGCAAGGGCGGCTACCACGATCACTATTGGTATGCGTTTTATGACCCTGCGACCGGGAGCAAGACAAAGTCGGTCCAGTTGTATGTGCGGTTTTTCGGACGCGAACGTGTGTGGCGATACGGCCTCGCGATGGGAAACTATTGCGATGAGTACCTCGACCGGCTGGCGACGGTATTCGACGCGAATCGATCAGCGATCGCCGATTACCTCCGACTGGCTCCGATGAACACATTGATTCGTCTCTATTCTGCGACGGACTCCGTTCAATACTCGCCAGCGGAATTCGCAACGTTGCTCGCTGAGTCCGGCCCCACGTGGGGAAAGCTCAACGGATTGCTGGCAGACATCAAGATCATTCGCGAATTTCCGCTCTCGGCGCTGGTGGACCACGCGCAGAACTTCGTGGATGAAGTTGGGGGATACTTCACATGGGCTTGGCCGTTGTTCGAGGCGTCGATGACTGGGCGTTGGAATGTCACCGCCTCAACAACGGCGACGGCCAAGATCAACGACGACGCGGCCAGCGATGTTGATGAAGACGCGCCGGTAACTCTCAAGGAACTCGCAGAACTCACTGCGCTCCCGGAATCATTTCTGGATGACCTGGAGGAAGCGTTGTTGGCGAGACAACAAGCAATCCTCGTCGGACCACCCGGAACCTCGAAGACCTTCGTTGCTCGGCAATTCGCCCGCTACTTCGTTCGCCAACGAGGCCGTCGTCCCCAAGGAACTTCCGACGTTCTCTACATGCACGCGAACTGGACCTACGAGGATTTCTTTGAGGGACTGAAACCAATTTCTAACAACGGTGTTTTGAATTTTGAGCCGCGTCTCGGATTCTTCCTCGACTGGGTCCAACGGTTGAAGGACTACGGGCCAGATTCGCGGCATGTGCTCGTATTGGACGAGATTAACCGATGCGACACTGCTGCTGTGCTTGGTGAGTTATTGCAGTTGCTCGAATACCGTGGCACAACAGTGAGATTGTTATCCGGTCGCAGCTTCGTCTTTCCGAGCAACCTATTCATCATCGGCACAATGAATAGCGCCGACCGATCAATTGGCCGAATGGACTTGGCGTTCCGACGTCGCTTCCTTTGGCTCAATCTCCATTCTCAGCCAGACACACTTGCTCGCTGGCTCAAGCGACCCGGAAACAATCCACTGGGCTTCACTTCAGAGACTCTTCGCCGTGTCAACGAACTCTTGGAGGAGCACGGCATCCCACCCGAACAGCACATTGGGCATGCGCTTTTCATGCTTCAGCGTCGCGGCGAGGATGACGCAACGTCGCCGGCGCTTGATATTCCTCTGAGCGCGGGTCGCTTGCGACAGATTGTCCGCTTCAGTGTCCTGCCATACGTGCGAGAGTTGCTCGTCATGCAGTTTGGGCAGGCTGATTCGGAGTTGCTTCGATTGGTCGAAGATTTGCTGTTGGCGTGCGTTGGCCAGCCAGTCCCAGCCGCTACTGGAGTCCTCAACGATGATGGTCCATCGCCGGCTTGATCCAATCGTTTGCTTCGAGGCAGGGAGTGGCTCTACGGAGCGGTGGATCGGGTCACGCGCGACGCTCGGCGACGACATCGTGACTCTCAGCAGTCTTGCGAAACGTCGCGTGATCGAGTTGGACATGGTCGGCGATATGGTCGCCATCCGTGGGGCAACGCACGTCGGTTTGGTCATTCTTCCCAGCGGACGCCGATTGGTGATTCGATCGAAGATTCAGAACATCGTTCTATTGGACTGGCTCACATATCTCGGCAAGTTCCCGCGACTGGCGAATTGGTTGCCGGAGTCAGGGGTTGCTGCTCTCAGGTCAGATCACGATGAATGGCATCTCTGCATTGCACGATTGTTTCTCTACGCGATGGAGCACGTGACGCGGCAACATCTCAGGAAAGGCTATGTCGTAGTCTCGACCCGTGAATCCGAGATTCGCGGACGGATCATGATGTCAAAGCTCGGACGCGAACTGTATCGGTTGCCGCGAGTGCCGCAGCTTCAACGACGACGAACGTTCGATACACCGTTTAACAGCATATTGGCTTTGGCCCTTGATCGCCTGCCACGTCTCATGTCGGACGCAAGGGCTGAAGATCGCCGCAGAATGGCGATGCTTCGCGAGCAGTGGGTCGCGATTCCCCGCGAGATGAACGATCCAATCGCAGTCGTCACCGCGGCGCAATCTGCCGAACCACCCGGCTATCGGGAAGCCTTGCAATTGGCTCGGCTCATCCTGATTGGCGCGATGATCGATCCTGAATCGATCATGGGCGGGCAGGCATTCACACTTTCAATGCCTGTAATCTGGGAAGGCGGCATACGTCGCATGCTCAGTGAGATTGCTCATAAGACCGACTGGAACCTCGCACCACGAACTGCCTGCACGCGACATTGGGACGACTCGCTCGGCCACAGCGACACGGTTCGTCGGATGACTGCCGATGCAATCGTGGAACAGGCAGGGAAGAGATGGGTGCTCGATGGGAAGTACAAGAACGAATTTGGTAACGAGAGCCGCAGCGATCGTTTCCAAATGTGTGCCTATGCCCTTGCGTTCGATGCCGACCGGATTTCGTTGGTCTATCCGAGCGAGTCTCGTACACCGATTCGCAAACTGTTGAGCACTACCATCGGAACTAAGCAACTAACGATCGACGCCATTGCGCTGCCAATGAAGGCTGGGCCGGAGATGTGTCGTGCCATATTGACAACGATCGCGAACGCAGGTGTCGCAAATCACTGAACTTCGTACTGGAGCGATTCTGACCACCCGTGACTTGGTAACGTAGGGCCGGTTCCACCGGCCCTACTCGGTTACTCGACTGTGAACCTTCCCGAAAGCTGTTGAAGAAAGATCAACTGACCATGAAACAGACGCTTGCCCACGCCGTACTCCTGACTTCGCTGGCTGCGCTGCATGGAGCGGAGCCGAAGCCTGACAACGATCGGTCGCCAAAGCGATATGAGCTGACGGCGCGGGCGAGCCAGATTGACTTGCGGACTCGGCCGCATCCCGAGATTGAGTTTGTCTTCGAGAAGGCCGGCAAACCCACTGACATGCAGCATGCGTTTGTCGATACGCGCGTGCCGCCGCGCGGGAAGTTGGTGATCTGGCTGATGGGACACAACGGGCCGCTGTTCGAGCGGCTGTCCGGCTGGGTGGCGTGGTCAGAAGCGTAGCGGATGGCCCGGAAAATGTGCTCGACGATTACTTCACCGGGGCCTTCCCGCTGGTTAGACCCAGCCACCCCAGTCGTTGGTCAGACATCGCCTCATCCAGTTCGCCTACACGATTTCGCGGATGAGTTTGCCTTCGACGAAGGTGAGGTGTTCGTCGCGGCCGAGGTGGGGGTAGGTGAGTTGGTGCTGGTCGAGGCCGAGTTGGTGCTGGATGGTCGTGTGGATGTCGCGGAAGTGGTACGGCTGCTCGATCGCGTGCAGGCCGATGGCGTCGGTCGCGCCGACGACCTGGCCTCCTTTTAATCCGCCGCCCGCCATCCAGATGCTGAAGCCGAGGTTGTGATGGTCGCGGCCTCGGCCGGATTGGGCTTCGGGGGAGCGGCCGAACTCACCACCCCACAGGACAAGCGTGCTGTCGAGCAGCCCTCGTCGCTTCAGATCGCGGAGCAGGCCGGCCACGGGCTTGTCGGTTTCTGACGCCTTGCGCAGGTGGTTCTCTTCGATGTCGCCGTGCGCGTCCCACTGCATGTTGCCAGGACCGCCGTCGGAGACGACGCAGACGAACCTCACGCCGTTTTCGACGAGCTTGCGGGCGAGCAGGCAGCGGCGACCGTAGTCGTGCGTCGGTTCCGCGTCGATCCCATAGAGGTCTCGCGTTTCTTGAGGCTCGCGCGAGAGGTCCAGAATCTTCTGGGCCTCGATCTGCATGCGGAAGGCCACGTCGTAGGCATTGATCCTCGCGTGGAATTCTTCATCGTCGGGGGCGAGCGTGGACTCGTTCAAATCGCGAATCAGTTACAGCGTCTGTCGCCGCTGGCGCGCATCGACATGGGCGGGCAGGTCGAGATTCAGCACGGGCCGCTCGCCGGGGCGGAACATCGTCGGCTGATAGACCGCCGGAAGAAAGCCGTGCGTGTACATCGGCTGGCCCGCTTCCAACGCCCCCTTCGGATCGGGCATCACGACGTAGGCCGGAAGCGAACGGCTTTCGACTCCGAGACCATACAGCACCCACGAGCCCATGCTTGGAAACCCCGGCACGATCCGGCCCGAGAAGAGTTCGTACTGAGCCGCCGAGTGAACGACCATGTCGCCATGACACGACCGCAACACAGCGATGTCGTCAATGCAACCAGCAATGTGCGGGAAGAGGTCCGAGACTTCGATGCCATTCTCGCCGTACTTGCGGAACGTCCGCCGCGTGCCGAGCAACCGGGCGTCGTTTCTGTGATCGAGCAACTGCGGGCCGGCTGGACGGAGACGGGCGATGCAGAACTCGACAGACTGTTTCGTCGCCTGCCCACGCTCGATGCCACTGCGCAAACTGAAATTCGCCAAGCGTTCACCGCTACGCAGCTAAGTTGCTTCATTCCCCGCTGGCAACGCTGCGCAGCGAAAGTCACTCCGGCCCACCGCACGGTCTCCTCGACGCACTCAAACGCCTCTTCGACCTGAAAGATTAGCGTGGCGAACAGTAGGTGAGGGCCAGAAGAGCGTAGCCGGTGACGAGATTTGCGTCGCCTTCCATCCAGCGGGGGTTGGTGTTGATCCACGAACCATCAGGTTGCTGTTTGGCAAGAATCGCATCGGCCAGTTCGCTGCGCCAGTTGTGGGCAATGCCCTCGGCATCGGTAAACGAATCTTCTCCAAGCACGTCGAGCGCTTTGGCCGCAGTGTGAAAATAGTAGAAGAGCCCCGCATCGCCCATGCCGGGATTTTCTTTAAATGTGTAGTGCTTGCCCAACCATGAGATCGCAGCCTTCACGCGGGGATCGTCTTGGGAAAGACCGGCAAAAATCATGCTCTTCAAGCCAGCGTAGGTCATCGAAGCGTAGCTGCGCAGGCCCCCTTCAGGCGTTGTGCCAGCCTGACTTTCGCCACCGGCAGCAGGCGTGTAATAGAAGCCACCATCGGGATTCTTTGCGGCAAAGGGGAGCGTGTTGTTGGGCCCTTCAAGGTTTTGAGAACGCGAGACAAAAATCAAGGCCCTTGCGATTGCCGGATCATCGGCCCCATTGCCGACACTGCGGAGTGCCTCAATCAAAAAGGATGTGTTGGAAAGATCAGGCCTGTTCTTCTTGCCGTAGCCAGCGCCACCGTAGGCGGGATCGGATGGCCCCGGCCCCTCGTCCTCATTCCACTGCAAGCCTTTTACGAAAGCCTCGGCTCCTTGAATGTCCTTGTCGTAGCGGCCAGTTTTATTGCAGGCAGACAAGGCCAGCATGGCAATCGATGTTTCATAATTGGCAACCGGCGAGTCGGTCGGATGGATGCCCCCGTCGGCTTGCTTAAATTTCAGCAAGTAGCCAAGTCCCTTCTGGAGAACCGTCGCATCAACCGACGTGCCACTTTTAGCGAGCGCCGTCACAGCCAATGCTGTCACAGCAGGACCCACCTGCGAAGAAAAACTGCCGTCTGCAGCCTGCCCCTGCTCGGTGAGAAATTGCGAGGCTTTCTCGATCGACGCGCGGATCGCAGGTGCATCGGCTCCGCTGGCTCCAGACGCAAGGGCCATAAGCGATAGCATGCCTAGCAGAAAAGCGCGAACGATCTTGACGGGCGGTCTCATAGCGAGTCACTCCAAAACAAATGGACGAGTACCAATAAACCTTTAGCATACGCTGAAATCGATCTGAATTGGAAGTCCGCGACAACCCTTGAGAAACTTTTGGGCTGCGACACAAATACGCCTGCTGCAGTGGTCGGATCGATAGAATAAGACGATGGAATGAACGTTCTGCCGGGCAGTCCTTCTTTCACAGCTCCTTGCCGAAGAATGATTCGGGCCTTAAATTATTTGGCCTTTGTATTAGAATTCTGGCTGAACCCGCCAGCACGACGGGTTGTATGTGTTCTCAAATACTCTCTAACCCCAAACACGAGCCGTTGAAGTCTGTTCAGTTGTCTTACGGTGCCGACCTGCCGCTCGTGCTTGAGCTGGCTGCCGATGCGCTGCTGGCCAACTGCCAAGGGCCGCAGGGCGCAAGTGGTGGGGCGGCCAGAAAAATTATTACGAGCGCCATCGTTACACCCTGCGAGGGGCCGGCCATTGGCCAGCATGTTGTCGCCGGTGATCGGGTGACGATTGCAGTGGCTGGAGCGGTTCCGCAGTCGGCAGAAATCGTATCTGCCGTGGTGGAGCAACTCATCCTCGCAGGCGTCGTGGACGACGACATCGTTGTGCTCTCCGCGCCGCCTCTGGAACTCTCTGCGAGCGACCCAGGCGTGACGCAATGCACAGACACGGCGCCACCTGCGGCCACAAAGAAGGTGGCTCGGAAATCAAGTGCAAAGAACCACTCTGTAAAGCGTGTGGCATTCGACCCCGCGGTTGATGCCGAGACGGCCTGCCTGGCGACAGACGAGGAAGGCCGGCCGCTTTATCTTTCCCGATCACTTGTTGATGCCGATGTGGTGATCGCGATCGGAGAGTGGGGCTGGAACGCGGCCCTCGGCGGCCGATCACTGGAAGGAGAATTGTGGCCTACATTTTCCCGTCGCTCGTCCCAACAAGATCTCACTCGTACGATCGCCAAAAGAGGGCGGCACGCTCTCGCTGACTGGCGCACCAGCATGCAGGCAAGCCGTTGGCAACTCGGCTTGGCCGCGAGTGTGCGGGTTGTTGCCGGCCGCGGCAACTCGCTTGCATCGGCTGCGTTTGGACTGCCCGATAGCGCTGCCAGACAGGCCCGCATGAAGGCAGCCGCATGGAGCCCGAAAATCACGGGCCATGCAGCCCTGGCAGTGGCCTCACTGGGATCTGCACAGGCTGGATTTGCCGCAGTCACCCGCGCGGTTGCGGCGGCCGCACGGATTACAAGTCCGGCTGGCACCATCTGTATTGTCAGTTGCTGGGCAACGCCTCCGGGAGTGATTTTTTTGCGTTGGCGACAGGGAGTTCCCCTGGAGGCTCTGGTGCATGAGGCAATTGGCACTGGCGATCCAAGCCTCATTGCCGAAGCGTTGCAGACGCGACTGTTTGCTCGGGCGCTTGGCGAGCGGCGGCTTGTGTTGCTCTCACAACTTGATGAGGGACTCGTCGAAGAAATGGAGTTCTCCTTTGCCGCAAGCGGTGAGGAGGTTAAGCGACTGGCGCACCGCTCCGAAAGCGTTGTCGTTTTGCATGAAGCCGACCGGATGCTGCCGCAGACCAGTGGTGAGGACGACGGTTTTTAAGAGAGCAATCCCGGGGCTCTGTCCTCAGTCCCAGTGGCTTTGCTAGGGAACGACAATCCGGTGGCGAAGATGCTCCAGATCAATCGGCCCCCACGCTCTTGAGTCACGACTGGCCGAGGGAAAATCACCGAGCACAAACACCTCGCCAGCGCCCAATTGCCACTGAAAAGTGAGCGTTGCTGGGGGCGTGTGCAAGATATCGCGCCAGACAACGAGAGATTCGACCCAGCGATCACACTCCTTGGAATCAATCGCGACGCCCTCACGCGTGATTAAAAGCGAAAGCGAAAGCGGGATGGCAATCGCAGTTGAGCCATCCACTGCGTCGTTGGACTCGGTTGTCGGCCAGGCTGCGACAACACCCCACGCTGGAGGAGAGCCGGCGGGCAAGCCAGATCGAAGCGGTGAATCGCCGCTGGTGTTGAATGGCAGCGGCCAAGCCACGCCGACCAGATGGGCGTCGAGCCGGCCGGCGATGAAGGCATGTCGGCCGGCTCGATCGAGCGGCCATTTGACGGCCCGTGGCCCAACGCGAAGAAACATCTCGATCCGACTGTTGGCTGGACAACTTGCCGGCAGGTGAATGACTGCTGCCACACCGACATCGTTTACAGGCAGGAGCCGGCGGCTTTCGTCTGGGGCGAACGAAGCGTCATCGAAGATAAGAGGCTGTGAAAATGTGCGTTGCCAGATGCCGTCGCCGCTTTGAAATACCGCCTCGGGCACAAGGGATGCGAGTTGCGACAACACGCGGGGCGGCGTCAAAAGCGGCGTGCCGTTGAGCGCAAGATCGCCGTTGTGAATCGATATCACTTCGCGGGGCAGGCCGACCACTCGCTTGATGGCGGTTGTGCCATCGGGAGCAGTCAGAATCCATGGCTCAAATCGGCGCGGCACGGCGAACCTGTCAAACCAAGGAAAAAGCCCGCTGGATACGCGATCGCCGGGTAGTAATCCCGGCCCCATCGACAGGCCAGCCACTTCGTAACAGGCCGGCCACGCCGCCCATACGATCCCACACACAAGCACGAAGGCCCCAACCCTAGCAGGGGTCATAGCATCTGGAGTGACAAGCCATCGCCGCTGCAGACTTCGTCGCATTGAGGCCTGTCCTCAAAACACTTACACATTGACCCACTGATGGCTTTTACCGCTCAAGAGCACTGCATCGCAGACCCTTTGCGTTTCTAAGGCATCTCGGAATGTCGGATGGGCAGGTTGCTTCTTGGCGTAAGACTCAAGAAAATCCGCCACCTGATGGACGAAGCTGTGCTCATAGCCAATGGCCAGACCAGGCACCCACCACTTGTCCATGTAGGGATGATCGCCGTCTGTCACATGAATGCTCTTCCAGCCTCGCATGTTGCCCGCGTCTTTGTAATCAAAAACCTGCAGGCGGTGGAGGTCGTGCAGGTCCCACTTCAGGCTCATATTTTCACCGTTGATTTCAAACGTGTAGAGCGCCTTGTGACCACGGGCATACCGCGTGCTCTCGAAAAGACCGAGTGAGCCATTTTGGAAGTGACAGAGAAACGAGCAGGCATCGTCGATTGTGACCGGCTCTCTCTGGCCCGTGAGTTGGTGCTGGCGTTCTCTGACAAAGGTTTCGGTCATTGCTGTGACATCGGTCACAGAACCGTTGAGCCAGATTGCCGTGTCAATGCAGTGAGCCAGCAGATCGCCCGTCACACCGCTGCCAGCCGCCTTGGCATCGAGCCTCCAAAGGCCCGCGCCACCTTGTGGCAAATCAGCCGAGATCGTCCAGTCCTGCAAAAAATTCGCCCGGTAATGAAAAATCCGCCCCAATTGGCCGCTGTCGATGATCTGCTTGGCAAATGTGACGGCCGGAATACGGCGGTAGTTGTACCACACCATGTTCGGCACGCCCGCCTTCTCGATGGCGGCCACCATCGTCTCTCCTTCGGAAGTGTCCATCGATAGCGGCTTCTCGCAGAGAACAGCCTTGCCGTGCTTGGCCGCTTCAATGGCGATCTCGGCATGCAGATTGTTGGGCGTGCAAATGTCGATGACATCGATATCGGGGGCGGCCACAATTTTTCGCCAGTCGCTCTCGACGCGACCGTAGCCCCAGCGGTCGGCAAACTCTTTCGCTTTGGCAGGATCGCGGGCGGCCACGGCCTGAAGCACTGGCGTGTATTCCAGATCAAAAAAATCGCTCACCCGCTTGTATCCGTTGGAGTGGGCTCGGCCCATGAAGCCGTAGCCAATCATGCCGATGCGAAGAGGCTTTGCCATAAGAAGAGACCTTTTCAATGAGAGCGAAAAGAACCAGGAAAGAAATTCGGAAAGAGAAAAAGATCAATTCCAACCATCAGCTTCGCGGACGGCGATCATGGTCTTGAGAATCGTGTTCCAGGTGGCTGGATTTTCCAGCATCGAATTGGGGAACATGCAGCCGTCCCAGCAGATGTGCTGGATGCCACGGTCAGCCGCTCCTTCCAGCCAATAGCCCGCGCACTTGACGATGTCGAGTTTTCCGTTGGGATCGTCGGCCGGGCAGTGCTTGCCCGTTTTATCGTGAGCGCCGGCCCCATGCACGTCGCCGTCATTTTGAGCAACGTGGAAGTCGATTGTCCACGGCCGGAGTTTGTCGGTCATCTGCTTGTAGGCGGCGTAAAACTCGTCTGGCGTGTATCCGGATTTCACCAGTGCATGTTCTGGTGCGTTGAATCCGAGTAGATAAAGATAGGTGTGGGCGAGATCGGCTTGAAAACCCAGCGTTTCCGGCATGCCGACTTCTTCCAGAAGATCGAGCACATCTTTCCACGAATGCATGCCCGCCCAGCAGATCTCTCCTTCGGCGGCGAGACGCTGGCCATGCGCGGCGGCAATCTTCGCTGCTTCTCGAAACGTGTCGGCTATTTGCACGGTGTTGGCCCGGGGGTTTTCCCGCCACTTGGCCACACCAAACTCGGCTGAGTCGATGCGGATCACGCCATACTTGCGGACGCCGCGTTTTTCAAAGACGTTCGCGATCCGGCAGGCCATCGTGACCGCCGAGAGAAACTTTTCCCTCGCAACCGCGTCGCCCATGGCAGAATCACCCACGGTGCCTGGCCAGACGGGTGCTACGAGCGATCCGACGGCAAAGCCATGGCCCGCGATTGTATCGGCGATCGCGCTTAGATCCGCATCGCTGGCCTCGGGGTTGGTGTGCGGTAAGAAGAGAAAGTAGTCGATACCGTCAAACTTCTGGCCGTCGACTTGTGCGGCAGCAGTCAGAGCGAGCATTTTCTCCAAGCTGATCGCTGGCTCTTGGCCTTCGCCGTCACCCTTACCGACGAGGCCAGGCCACATGGCGTTGTGAAGCTTGGGCAGAGATTTGTGAGGCAAGTTTGGGGCTGTCATGGCTGGACTCCGATTCAGGGATTGTTTCCGATGGTGGGCAGATCAGCGTGAACGTCAGGACCAAAATAGCGGAGGGCAACCAGTGGACCTGGCCCTGTGTTGACTACTTCGTAACCAGCGGCAGCCGCTTCGGCTGAAATAAACAGTTCGTCATGGGTCATCTCACCAAAGCGGATTAGGGTTGGCGTGGCAACAGCGTGAACGCCGACTCGGCCCTCGCCTTGCACGGTGATCCAGCCACTGGCGCCGGCATCGTGGATCGAGATCTTTGCACCTGGATCGAGCGTCAATTCTTTGGCGCTAAAGAGTTGTCGGCCGTCGATATTGCCATAGACGATCCAGCGGTCATGCGCCCCTTTTTCCGAACGCTTTTCGTCCAGAATTGGCTCCAGATAATTGCTCTGCTTGAAGTGTGTGTCGACATTTTTAGCCCAGTCGAGCTGGCCGATGATGAAGTCGATGTCGTGATGATTCTGCTTGGGCATATCCTTGACCAGTAAGCCCCACGGCACAGCGCGGCCTTCAACGAGCGATTGAAACATGGCAAACACGTCGCTGCCCCACTGCGGTTCATACGTTAAAAGCGAGCCTGGAGCGTGAAGCACGCCCGGAGGAATCAGCCAGCCGGTGCCCCGCTTCAGTCGGTAGGCACTCGATAGATCCTGAATGCCGTTGTCGCCGCGATTCCAGTTTTCCAAACACTTCCGCACATCAGCGCGAGTGGTGCCGGGCGTGAGGCCCATGAATGTGTAGGGGAAGTTATTGTCGCAGTTGTTGTACTGCGGCGGAAAGTAGTAGCTCTCGGGCTTGCCCTCTTGGCCAACCAGCTTGGCATCCTCAAACGACTGGTGCATGTGGTGGGGAATCGGTCCCATGTTGTCAAAAAATTTGGAGTAGACAGGCCATTTTTTGTAGCGATCCCAGATCGCTTTGCCGACGAGCCGCTGTGCGCCTTCGGCCACCGCATCGCGGAGCAGAAACCGCTGGCCTTCATAGATGCACCAACTCAACCCCTCGTCAGGCACTCGTCCTTCGTTGGCAGCTTCAGTCGTACTGGCAAACCAGCGCTCATCGATGCCGCCACGGTCGAGACCGTAGGAGTAGTAGTCGGCGGGGTGCAGACGCAATCGTTTGCCGGGGTGGAGAAAGCTGCGAGGCACCCATGTCGGCGAGAGCCGCAGCATGCCGTGACCGGCATTGAGAGCCTTGTCGAGAACGGCGGTGAGATGTGTGGCTTCAGGGAGGCAAGCGGAGGCGTGGGCAGCGGAGGCAGTGGCCATAAAAACCCCAGTCGCAAAAAAACGGGAAAACAGAATGAACAGGTGAAAGTTGTACGAATCTCGACGAAGAGCCGCAAGAAGTGGGGCTTGCTGGCGTTTGTATCGGTGATCTTCGGTGGCGATGCCTTGCCAGCCGAGATGAGACCGCCTATTCTCGCACTCTCTCCATAGAGGGAGTCGCACCCTGCGATCCTTCGCCGCCAATAGACCCTTCACCGGCAGAAACACAGATGAAGTCTTACCCACTGTTCATGGCAATTTTGCTTGCTTGTGTCGGCTTTTCGCGAGCCGATGAACCAGCACCCATCCCGCCGGCCCCCGCACCCCAGATGATTTTTTTCCTCGGGGACAGCATCACCAAGGCGGGCGGCTATGTGAGAATCATCAAGGATGCATTGATCAAGCAGAGCCCGACGAATCCGCCGCAGATTCACAATTTCGGGCACATGAGCGAAACCCTTTCGGGCCTGAGCGAGGCCTATCATCCCGGCCGCCGTCCCTGTGCGCACAACTGGCTGGACAAGGTGCTCGAAGAAAAGCCCAACTGGGTCATCGCCTGCTACGGCATCAATGATGGTATTTACCATCCGTTCAGCGAGGTTCGTTTTGCAGCCTATCGAGAGGGCGTTGAAAATCTGATCCGGAAAGTCCGTGGGGCTGGCGCTCGTTTGATTTTGCTCACGCCGCCACCCTTTGCTTCCGCAGGCCCGCCCTTGCCAGTGGGCCTAGATGCTGCTGGTCGGGAAGCATTTCTGGCACATGACAATGCCGAAGCGGAAAAAGAGGCCGCGAAAGATGCGACGAAATTCGGTTACCGCTCTGCCTACCCCTATTACGACCAAGTGCTCGCGCGCTATTCTCAATGGTTGCTCACGCTGGAGGGTCGCGACGGAGTGAGTGTGGTCGATATTCGCACGCCGATGCTGGCCAGAATCAAAGAGACTCACGGCGGCGATGCCATTCACCCCAACGGCACAGGCCACGCGATCATGGCCGAAACATTCCTCCAGCAATGGCCGACAATCCAAGCCACTGCGCACTAGCGATCGCTGGCTTTTGCGGTGGCTGTCACCGTTTGTTGAGGAAGACAAAACCGCCTTTTTTGTTGCCTGTCACGATGTCGATTCGGCCGTCGTTGTTGAGATCGCCTGTGGAAAATTGCGTGCCGATGCCAGAGTCGTCGTCGATCTTGTGCGGCGTGTATCGCACGGTGGTCGCACCAGCAGGCGTGCGACTGCGACTGAGTTCAAACCAGTAGAGCACCGCCGGTCCACCCGCATCGACATCTCCCGCAGCACCGTGGGCAAAGTGGCGTTTACCCGTGACGATATCCTTGAGACCGTCACCATTCAGATCGACGACTTCCAGCGAGTGAGGCTGAGAAAACTGCACCCCGTCGAGGCTCTCGTTGGCCGCCGCTGGTAAGATCGCGTGTTCGATAAAGTCGATCGCTTCATCTTTCTTGACTTGCTCAAACCACGAGAGCCCGTAGCCGTGGGCGGCAAGGCTCGAGATCACGTCGCCATCGCCGTCGCCATCGACATCGTAAACATGCATCTGGCAGCCTTCCTTGCCAAATTGAAAAGCATGCTTTTTCCAACGCGTGGCCAGTAGTTTTTCCGGCTGCTCCCACCAGCCCTCTATCATCAAGAGATCCATCCTTCCGTCTCCATTGATGTCGCCGCTGCCGAGTCCGTGCTGGTATTGCTGCCACTTGCCTTTTTCGCTGCACGGGTGAAAGAGCCAGCGATCTGTGCCGGCAGGATCGGCTGGCCTCGCAAAGCCCAGCACGCCCCCAGTGTGAAAGAGGAGTTCCCGTTTGCCATCCCCATCGATATCAACCAATTGAGGCGATTCATTGTCGACGCTTGGGTGCACGAGGTGTCGCTGCCACGGACCGCCGTTTTTGCCTGGGTTTTGCCACCAGACAGCTTCCTTGCCGGGCCAGACATTGACGATCACATCGAGCCATTCATCATGATTGATGTCGTCAATCAGCGTGATGAAATTATTGGAGTAGTTCTTCGGAAGAAAATCCTGCGGCGGATAGATCTCGTGCCGTGTTTGATAATCGGGACCGGCATACCAGTAGGGGCCATAGACCGCGTCTCCGTGGCCATCGCGATCAATGTCGCCAAGGCCAGCGCCTTCGGCATGAAAAGCATCTGTGAGGCGAATTTTTGTAAATTCGACCGCAAAGGTCTGCCTCGACGACAGTCCTCCTAAAACGATCACCAGCAGAACCATGATCGCAAGGCGAAGAAACAGTTGCATGGTGTTTGTTCCCGATTGTTATTTCTAAAGGAGCTACGCGATGATGTCGTGAATCACACTGCCGCCGACATCGGTGAGCCGAAAGTTGCGGCCATTGTGCCGGTAGGTGAGCGATTCGTGATCGATCCCCAGCAAATGCAAAAGCGTGGCGTGGAGGTCGTTGACGTTCACTTTCTTTTCCACGGCCTTGTATCCGAAGGGATCGGTCGCGCCGTAGTGATAGCCCCCCTTGACCCCGCCGCCAGCCATCCAAATTGTAAAACCGCTGGGATTATGATCGCGGCCGACGCTGCCCTGGGAATCACTCGTGCGGCCAAATTCGCCCCCCCAAATCACCAGTGTGTCATCGAGCATGCCGCGAACCTTGAGATCGGACAGGAGGGCCGCTGCCGGACGGTCTGTAGCGAGGCCGCACTCGCGGTGGTTGGTTTCGATATTGTTGTGACCATCCCACGGCACATCGTCCACGCTGCCGTCCCCGCCCACACCGCGGCCAGCAAAGATTTGAATGAACCGCACGCCACGTTCCAGCAACCGCCTCGCGATGAGACACTGCCGAGCAAAGACCTGGCACTTCGCGTCCTGCGTGCCGTAAAGTTCGTGGATTCTTTTCGATTCCTCTGAAAGATCAGTGGCCTCGGGTGCCGCCGACTGCATGCGGTAGGCCAGTTCGAAATTGGCGAGTCGGGCCGGAAGATCGGTCTGCGTCGGCCGACTGAGAGAGTGCTCGGTATTGAGCGAGTGGAGCAGGTCGAGTTCGGCCCGCTGGGCGTCGGCAGTCTGACCACTGCGACGCACGAGATTGTCGATCGTCTCCTTGCGGCGAGCATCGATCGCCAGAGCCTGATGGCTCTTGGGCAGAAATCCGGCCGACCATATCTGATCGTCTCCCCGCGGCTTTTTTTCGTGCATGACAACAAAACTGGGCAGGTTCTCGTTCATTGTGCCCAAGCCATAGTCGAGCCAGGCCCCCATGCTCGGCATGCCCGGCCTGTTGAGTCCACACATCAACTCCATCGAAGCGGGAGCGTGATTGTTGGCCTTCATGTGGCACGAATGGATAAACGTCATGGAATCGACATGCTGCGAGAGGTGCGGAAAAAGGTCGCTGGCCCACGTTCCCGAGTGGCCGTACTGCGCCCACTTGAAGGGGCTTGCCAGGCATGTGCCAGTCGTCTCAAAAAACCCAATTTTTTTATCGGCGTCGGGCAGTGGTTGGCCGTGGCGAGCCTGCAACTCCGGCTTGTAGTCCCATGTGTCGACCTGCGATGGCGCGCCGGTCATAAATAGCCAGATCACGCGTTTTGCTTTCGGTGCATGGTGCGGTAGCGCCATGGCAGCAGGATTGGTGCTCGTGTCAGCGCACGTTTCGCGTCCCAGAAGCGCAGCGAGCGCAAGCGATCCGAAGCCCAAGCCGGACTCGCGCAGAAAACTTCGCCGCGTTGGGAGGAGCAATTCACCGAGGTGGGGTGGGAGGATGTGCATGGTCGGCGTCTCAAAACGGTAAGTGATCTGCTGTTTAAGCTCGATCAATCAATGTAGATAAATTCGTTTAAGCAGAGGATCAGTTGGCAGATGTCAACGAGCGCTCGATCGCGCTGCCCCTGGTCGTTCCCTGCCTCCTGCTCGCGGGTAGCAAGCAGCGCGGTGAGTTTTTCGAGTTCCTCGTGTCGGGGAACCCGTGAAACCGCCGCGCTCAACGCATAACCGATTGCGGGCGATCCGGACCCTCCAATCGCCTCGCGAGCGCGTTTGGCAAGCCCCTCGGCAGCCAGTCTCACCAGAGGAGAATTCATCATGGCGAGCGCTTGCGTAGGCACGGTTGCCGTGCCGCGAGCGCCGATCGACTGAATCGGTTCAGGCTGGTCAAATTCCTGCAAAAACGCCACCGGCTCACTGCGCTTTACAGTCAGATACACACTGCGCCGTTTGCTGGCCGCGTCGAGCGTGCCTTGTCCATACATCGTCGTGTCGAGCGTGCCTGCCAGCGAGAGCAGCGAGTCGCGGATCACTTCCCCCTCCAGACGCACAGGCTGCCGGTGCCAGAGAAGAAGATTCTCTGGATCTTTGATCCGGCTCGCGGTATTCACAACCCCCGATTGCCTGTACGTAGCACTCATCACAATCAACCTGTGGATGCTCTTGAGTTGCCAGTGGTTCTCAACGAGTTTTCCGGCTAGCCATTCGAGTAATTCCGGGTGTGTCGGCTTCTCCCCTTGGGTGCCCAAGTCATTTGGAGTGGCGACGATGCCGCGGCCAAAGTGATGATGCCAGAGACGATTCACAGCCACTCGAGCCGACAGTGGACCAGCGCCGCTCTCGGCGTCGGTTAAAAACCTCGCCAAAGCCACGCGTGGATGCGGCACTGGCTTGCCATCAGCACCTGTCATCAACTGAGCTTCTGCTGCGTCGGTTGCGATGGCGGCCCGGACAAACCCAGCCTGCGCCTTCTCCTGCTTGCGACTGACATCCCCTCGTGCCAGCACAAATACATCGCCGCCCCCGCCACCAGTGGCATAGATTTCAACGAGCGCAGGCTTCGGTTCCTTGGCGTCGATAGCCTTGAGAGTCTGGTTTAATTCTTCCGTTGGTCCTGCGTTGAGTGCTGCTAGCACAGCCATTCGCTTGGCTTCCCACTCCGCTCGCACAAGGTTCGTGGCGATGGGATTGGGGTCGACCTTCACCGTCGTGTGCACGGTATTTTGCAGGCAGGCGATCATGGCGTAATAGTCACGATGCGTGATGGCGTCATACTTGTGGTCGTGGCACCTCGCACAACCGATCGTCATCCCGAGCATGCTCGATCCCAGGGACGCAATCATGTCGTCTAATTGGTCGTAACGAATCGGCTCAGTGGTTTTGACCGTGAGTTGTCCCGGATAGGGGCCCGCCACAAAAAATCCGCTGGCACTGACGGCGGCATAGTCGCCAGGTCGCAGCACATCGCCGGCCACCTGCAGTCGCACAAATTCGTCGTACGGCATGTCGTCATTGATGGCCTTGATGACAAAGTCGCGGTAGTGATGGGCCCCTGGACGGTTGTTGTCGAATTCGTAGCCACCGCTCTCGGCAAAGCGCACCGCATCGAGCCAGTGCCTTGCCCACCGTTCGCCATAGCGAGGGCTCGCCAGCAGGCGGTCGACGAGTTTCTCGTAGGCATCGGGGGCAGCGTCACTGAGAAAGAGTTGCAGTTCTCCGGGAGATGGCGGCAGACCAGTGATATCCAAAAAGACGCGACGGGCGAGCGTCTCTCGAGGGGCCGGGCCGCTCGGTTCGATTCCTGCATCTTCCTGTTTGACAAGCACGAAGCGATCAATGTCGCCGGTGCACCAATCACTCTTTTTCACATGTGGCAGGGGAGTTGATCTGAGGCGGCGATACGACCAGTGCTGCCGGCCAGCCTCAACATCTATCGCCCGCTGTCCGCTTTCTGCGAGCGGTTCATCACGAGGATCGGGCGCATTCATTTCGATCCAACTGCGAAAGTCGGCAATGACATTGTCAGGCAGTTTGCCGTCTGGCGGCATCTCAAAGCGGTCATACTCGATGGCAGACAAGAGCAGGCTTTCGGCTTTTTTTCCCGGCACAATGGCCGCTCCGCTCTCGCCCCCCTTTTCCATGCCGGCCCGCGAATCGACAAAGAGTTCGGCTTTGAGTTTGCCGTCGCGGAGGGCTGCGGCTGAGTGACACTGATAGCAGTGCTCGACGAGCACGGGTCGAATCTTCGACTCAAAGAAGGCGATTCCCTCCGGCGTAGGAGTCGCGGCCGCGACGCGAGCACTGAACAGAAGGCCGACAGCGATTGCCGTTGCTCTGCTCCCGCGACAGAAAATTGCCTCTCTGGACCGCAGCTGAAATGCAAACCCTAGGGTCACCGCAAGCCTCGTCAGTGCTCCTAACATAGCGCGTTTCCGAATAAGGGCTGCTTGATTGACTGAAGCCGAGCTGAAGCCAGCCTGTCGACACTCGCTCAAAAGAGACTCGATCACTATAACAATGATCTCCTTACTCGTTACTCGATCACTCTCTTTTGGGACGAAAGCAGCGGCGGCGGTCTCTTCGGCCGCCGGTTGCCGAAATTCAGATGTTTTTTACGATCCTCTGCCCGAGTTGCTCAAAGTCGCTCAAAGTGCGTGACGAACTCGTCGGTCGGTCGGCCCGCTGTCCCTACTGCCGCCACGCGCTCACCGTCCAACGACCCGAAACTACTGAGCCGACCCTCCCGTCGGTTGTTTCCAGCAGCACCAAGCCGGAAAGTAGGGCGAGGGAAAAAGAGGCTGCCGTGCCGGTCACGAGAGCCCAAGGATTCGCTAACAAGACCCCGCGCACGTCTTCATCCTCGGGCGCTTTCTCTGTCACAGCCGACACCGATGTCGGCGTGCTCAAGCATCTCCTTGTTGGAGTCCTTGGCACGGCCGCCTTCTATGCGTTGCTCTGGCCGATTGCCTGGAGCGACGGCAAGCAGACCTACCTCGGTCGACTGTTCATCGGCACTTCCACCATGGCGCAGGGTGGGTGGGTGCCAGTCGCAGAACTCTTTCTATTCTTCTGGGCAATCGGCATGCTCGTAGAAAAGTGGCTGAAACTCCGCCGTCAAAAGCGTGGACTGCTCTACGATGTGTTGCCGATGGAGTATGGCGATTCGATCACGCTTGAAAATCTTGATCGCTTTGTGTCTCACATCCGTGGTCTGCCCCGCGACGCAGTCGGAAGCTTTCTTGTGACGCGATGCCTGCGCGGACTCGAACACTTCCGCGTCCGAAAAAGTGCGCCCGACACCGCCACGATGCTCTCCAGTCAGGGTGACATCGATGCCAGCAGCGTGGACTCCAGCTACACGATGTTCCATGTGTTTATCTGGGCGATCCCAATCCTCGGTTTTCTCGGCACGGTGATTGGCGTCAGCGCGGCAGTCGGTAGTTTCACTGGCACGCTCGACGGATCGAGCGACATCAGCGTGATGAAAAATGCCCTCCGGGGCATCACCGGCGGTTTGGCCACCGCTTTTGATACGACACTCGTGGCGCTATCAATGGCGATGATTCTGACATTTCCGGTTAGCGCCCTGCAAAAAAATGAAGGCGATCTGCTCGGGCAGGTAGACGAATACACCAATGAAAACCTTCTCCGCAGGCTCGACGACGGTCGTGCCGGCGGTGCCGAACGAGGGATCGGTGGCAATCGCAGTGAGGTGCAGCGCGTGATTGAAACGGCACTTGCGGCCCATCGCGCGGAGCTTTCCAGTTGGGGCGAGTCGCTGAAGGTGCTCGGCACAGAGATGGTAACTCGCATCCAGCAGGGATGGAGCGATGTCGATGCACGCCTGATTGCAGAGCACGGTCGGCAGGCCGAACGGCTGGCCCAGACAGAAACAATGCTCAACGCGTGGAGCCGGCGACTCGGCACGATTGGATTGGAAATTGCCGGACAGGTGAGAGAAGGTTGGAACGAAGTCAATGAAAAACTAATCGCTGAACATTCGCGACAGGCTGGCCGAATCGGGGAGATTGATACACTCGTGGCCTCAGCAAGAAACGACCTGGCGCAGATGGCGATGGAGTCAGCCGAAACGCGGCAGCGGGCAAGTACGGTGATGGCTGACGCGGCCAGCGGTGTGCAAACATACGCAACATCACTGGAGCGGGCGCTGTCTGGCCTTTCAGATGTACTGGAACGTCTTGGAGAAGAACGCATCGTGGTAGAGACACGGACAAGGCCGTGGTGGAAGCGATTTGTTGGGGGCCACAACGGAAGCGACAGTCGTCGTTACTAGCTCATGTCACGCAGAAGACAGGCCCGCAAGCACGAGGTGTCGCTCTTTCCGTTTCTCGACATTCTGGCCTGCGTGATTGGAAATCTGATCCTGATTATCACAGCCGTCGTGCTCGATCAGATGGATACCAAGCCGATTGCTGAGGCTGCCAAAATCGATGATCTGCGCGAGCAGACAAAGCAGGACGTTGACCGATCCGAGCTGCTTCAAAAACAACTTTTGCAGCTTCTTGCTCAGGCCGATGTGAAGAGCCAGCGAATCGCCGCGGCCGGTCAAAAGGTTTTAGATGCGGAGAAACAAGCGGCCGCCGCCCAATCTCGCCAACAGCAGGCTGCCCTCCCTGCAAAGCCCTCTGCGATCGCTGCGACGGATCAGCCATTGGCTCGTGAGATTCTGCGGCTCAAGGACGAGAGAAAGAAAAGTGACGCTCAGGCCTCGCAGTTGGCGGTCCAGATTGCCGAGCGTAAAAAACCTGCCGAGCAATCGATTGTGGTGCTCCCACCTGGCACTGGTGGCGGGCCCACACGCAGCCTTTTTATCGAGGCTTCCCATGGAAAGTTGATCGTGCACGAGGGCACAAAATCTTGGGAGTTGCCTGCAGACAAGGCCACGACCGATCCACGATTAAAAGCGGTGTTTGAAAAAGTGAAGGCCGATAAAGAGGCGATTGTGACGTTTTTAGTTCGTGGAGATGGCCTCGGTGCGCTGGCTGCTGGACAGAGGGCCGCCGAGGAGGCTGGCGTAAGAAGTGGCCGCGTGCCACTTCCCGGCGACGGCAGTCTCGATCTTTCTAACGCGCGCTAAACAATGCTGCAGGATTCTGTCGCTCAGGATCGGATCGAATGAAAAGACGTCGTCGCAAAAAACCGGCCATTGGTGGCAATCTGGATTCGCTGCTAGACACGCTGACGAACGTCGTGGGCATTCTCGTCATTGTCTTGGTGACCGTACAGCTCGCGAGCCAAGAGGCGGCAAGCCGGATTGCCGAATCGGTGCAGAAGATCGATCCGGTGGAGATTGAACGCAGCGAGGTCCAATCTCGTCAGGCACAAGAGAATGCCGCCAAGGCGGCAGCGTCGCTCAAGCAGGCGCAGGCAGCCTCTCGGCAAGATGCCGGACAGGAAATTGCCCGTCTGGAAGCAAGAGCGGCCGTGGCTTTAGAGGTCGCCCGGCTCGCTACGGCAAGAGCCATCGAATTGGAGCAGAAGCATTTGGATGACTCCGCGGTAACGAAACGCGCAAGCGAAGCTGCTTCAATCGAGAAAGTAAAACTCGAAGCAGAGCGAAAGCAGGCCGATGATCGTCGCGCCGCTCTGGCGGTGGAACTGACAAAGACGCCGCTGCCAATTGCACCGCCGGCCAAGGAGGTGCGGCTTCCCGATCCACGACCGGCCCCCACGGGAGCCAAGGAGGCGCGAGTGCTGTGTCGCGAGGGCCGCATCTGGCTGGTCGATATTCCAGGACTCCAGGCAGAGGCGCAAAAAAGAGCCGCGTATGTTGTGCGACAAAAAAATCTTGATCCCGATGGAGACGATTGGCTCAGCGACGGCAAGCTCTTTGAGAAAACATTCAACGAAAGTCCGATAAAGTCGAGCGGCTTTGAGCTCAAGATTGTGATTCCTGGCAATCGGCCAGAGATCGTTCTCAAGCGTCTGCCGGGCTCTGGTGAGTCGGCCGAAAACACGATCAAAGCCAGCGGCGAATTAGCCCGGGCACTGCGGCGGGTGAAGCCCACCGAATATTTCCTGAGGTTCTTCGTCTGGCCCGATGGATTTACGGCCTATCTTCAAGCGCGGGAGTTTGTCGGTGGGCGTGGCTTTGCAGCCGGATGGGAGCCAGTTGGGAGCCCTGAGGAACAGCGAATTGGCTTGGGCAAATACGCAATTGGACCCAAACCACCCCCAGCGCCGCCAAAGCCACCAGGCCCACAGTTGCCCCCTCAGCCAGCCCCGAATCTGATCGATTAAAATCTCCTGACCTCGGCGACGGATCTGCAGGAGGACGGGCTTCTCGGGCCTGCGCCTTCTCTGTTTGAAAAGCCCCGAGAGCTAGCGATGGGGACGCGGATAAAAAACCATCACAAAAACGCCACTGCAGCCGATCGCGGCACGCCAACTCCCACTCACTGGCAATACGAGCTTCTCGGCTACGGGCTTTTTAAAACCCGGATTGCCACGCATGAATGGGACGGGGGTGCTGAGAGAAAGTTGTGTATAAAGGCTCACGTTACGGTTCGCGAAGAATAGGAATCTGGCATGACGCTTGCCCGACAGTCTGCTGCGACTGCCATTTTTGCTCCCGACCAGCTCCGCATCGAGCTGGCAGAATTGGCCGCGACAATCGCGGGCGAATTGCGAGTCGATGATCTGTCGCGGACCATCTATTCGACCGACGCGTCGGAGTATCAGGAGAAACCACTGGCTGTCGCACTGCCTCGGTCGGAAGCCGACGTGCGAGAGATCATCCTTTTTGCAGCGACCCATCGGATCGGTCTGATTCCTCGCACGGCTGGAACATCGCTGGCCGGACAGGTAGTGGGAAGTGGTATTGTCGTCGATACTGGCCGGTATCTCAATCAGATTCTTTCTGTCGACATCGAGCGAAAAACCGTTCGCGTGCAGCCAGGTGTTGTCCGCAACACGCTCAATCAGTTGCTGTCGTCGCACGGCCTTTTCTTTGCACCGGAAACTTCGACCGCTGCGTGGGCAATGATTGGCGGCATGGTGGGCAACAATTCCTGTGGCTCCAACTCGATCGCGTATGGATCGACCCGAGATCACCTGCTGAGCACTCGCGGCTTTTTAGCCGATGGCTCCGATGTGGCATTCGGCCCCCTCTCCGCCCCAGAGTTTGCAGCCAAATGTGCTGGCCCAGACACGCTCGAGACGAGCATCTACTGCTGCCTTCGCGATCTGCTGTCTCCCCTAGCCACGCGGCAAATGATTCGAGATGCGTTTCCGCGTCCCGAGGTGACCCGCCGCAACACAGGCTACGCACTCGATGCACTGATGGATGCTGACTGCTTTGATCCGCAGAGCGAGAAGCCTTTTAACTTTTGCAAACTGCTAGCCGGTTCCGAAGGCACCCTCTTCTTTGGCGTCGAGTTTGAACTCAACCTGATTCCGCTGCCGCCGCCGGGCATGCTGCTGTGCCTGCACTGCCGCTCGGTTGACGAGGCACTGCGGGCCACGCTTGTCGTGATGCAGCAGCGGCTTGCCCCGGCCCAACTGACGGCCTGCGAATTGATCGATAAAAAGATTCTCGACTGCACCAAGGAAAATCGAGAGCAGGCCAAGAATCGCGATTTTGTCGTCGACGATCCCGCTGCGGTACTGGTCGTTGAAGTTCGTCACGCCGAAACAGTCGTGTTGGAACAATCACTCGACACCATTGAAGCCGATCTACGTGCTGCTGGATTGGGCTATGCCTATCCCCGACTGGACGGCAAAGAAAGCCACAAGGTGTGGGAGTTACGCCGGGCCGGCCAAGGGCTCGTCAACAATCTTCCCGGTGACGCCCAGCCCCGAGAGATCGTTGAAGACACGGCGGTAGCCGTCGCCGACCTGCCCGCCTACATTGCCGACTTTGACCGCTTGCTCTCCGAGAAATATGGCATCGACTGCATCCACTACGCCCATGCCGGTGCCGGCGAGCTTCACCTTCGGCCACTCTTTGATCTGCGTTCGCCGGCGGGCTTAAAGATGTTTCGCGATGTTGCCACCGATGTGGTGGCACTGGTGAAAAAATATCGGGGCAGCTTGAGCGGCGAGCATGGCGACGGTCGGCTACGAGGTGAATTTATTCGCGCGATGATGGGCGACGAATGTTTTTCATTGCTCCAACAGGTCAAGCGCCGATTCGATCCCAAGGGAATATTAAACCCCGGTAAGATTATCGATACGCCGCCGATGGATACATTTCTGCGGATCCTGCCCAGCGATCTGGGAAACTCGGGAGAGGATCGATCGCCTGCTCGTGATCCGATTGAAACGTTCTCTCTGCATGAAACATTTTTTCGGTTTGCCGATACGGGCGGTGTGTTGCGAGCTGCCGAGAAATGCACCGGCGTCGGCCAGTGCCGCTCGTCGCACCTGATCGGCGGCACGATGTGCCCTAGCTATATGGCCACGCGGGACGAACAGCACACAACCCGTGCGCGGGCCAATGTCCTGCGTCAGGCCCTGGCTTCGCCTCGAGGCAAGGCCAACAACCCCTGGGACAGTCCCGAACTAGCCGCCGTGATGGATCTATGCCTCTCCTGCAAAGGCTGCAAGGCGGAATGCCCGTCGAATGTCGACATGGCCCGGCTCAAATCGGAGTGGGAGCAACACTGGCACGATGCACACGGAGTGCCGCTGCGGTCTCGAATCATTGCCGGCTTTGCTCAAGCCATGCGCTGGGCATCGCTGGCACCGTGGCTCTACAACGCGAGTGTTTCGTCGCCTTGGATTTCTGGACCGCTCAAGCGATTGATCGGCTTTGCCTCAAAGCGATCGCTGCCGCACCTGCACTCGACCACGCTGATGGCGTGGGTGCACAGACGAAAGCAGTCGACTGCTGCAACAATCACTCGAGCCACACCCAACGGCCGCATCTATTTCTTTTGCGATGAGTTTACCAACACGCTCGATGCCACAATCGGAATCAAGGCCTTCGAATTGCTGGAGGCCCTTGGGTACGAAGTCGTGATTCCAGAGCATGTCGAAAGCGGCCGAGCTCACATTTCCAAAGGACTGCTCCGAGAGGCTCGCGATCTGGCAGCCCGAAATGTTCAACTGCTGGCTGGTATCGTCAGTGATGAGTCGCCGCTGCTGGGCATTGAGCCATCGGCAATTCTCAGTTTTCGTGATGAGTACCCGGATCTCGTACCTGTGTCGCTGGCGGCCTCCGCCGAGCGTTTGGCCAAACAGACATTTATGATCGAGGAGTTTTTAGCCCGCGAGGTCGCACGCGGAAAAATCACTTCGGAGAGCTTTACGTCAACTCCGCAGCGCATCAAACTCCACGGTCACTGCCATCACAAAGCGCTCGCCTCAATCGATCCGACAGTGACAATCCTCTCGCTGCCTCGCGGCTCTAGCGTGGAGGTTATTCCCAGCGGTTGCTGTGGGATGGCTGGATCGTTTGGCTACGAACGCGAGCACTTCGAGCTTTCGATGCAGATTGGCGAACTGGTGCTTTTTCCAGCCGTGCGATCGGCTCCGAGCGAAACGCTGATTGCTGCTACGGGCACCAGTTGCCGGCATCAGATTCTGGATGGCACCGGCCGCATCGCCCTGCATCCAGTCGAAATCCTGCACGCAGCCCTCGCCTTGGGAGGAGACGCCTAAATGCCTCCTTGGGCCGCGCACGCTCAGACAAGCCGATGTATACTTCCCGCAATCGCGATCGCTTTGGCCGACAGCCCTGGCAAAAGCTCCTGCCTTGGCACCGTTTGACACCCTTTTTGGAGATTATTTACCAATGTCTCGAATGGTCAGCACAGGTCGCACGAGTCGCCGCGGTTTCTTGGGAACTTCTGCCGCCAGTACGGCCGCCGTGGCAGCCAGTAGCGTCGTCCCGTATTTCGCCTGGGAGTCTCGGGCCTTTGCCAATCAGTCGGCCAACGATCGACCGCGGATCGGTTGTATCGGCGTCGGCTCGATGGGCTCAGGCGACGCCCAACAGCACGCCCAGTTTGGCGATATTCTAGCCGTCTGTGATGTTGATAGCCGGCGGGCCGAGAGCGCAAAGACGAGCGATAAAATTGGCAAGGGGAAAGCTGACGCCTACCGCGACTATTCTAAGATACTGGAGCGGTCCGACATCGATGTGGTGAGCGTTGTCACCACCGATCCCTGGCATGTGAAAATTGCCATCGAGGCCCTGCAGGCTGGCAAGCATGTCTTCTGTCAAAAACCGCTGTCGCTGACGCTGGAAGAAAATCAACTTGCCCGAGCGGCCGCTGAGAAGTTTCCTAAACTTCAGTTTTTTATCGGCACCCAGCAGCGCAGCCAGAAGGACCAGTTTCTCCGCGCGGTGAATATGGTTCACAAGGGATTGCTGGGCGACATTCAGAAAGTCACCGTTGGCATCAATGGCGGTCCGACCGGCGGCCCCTTTCAAGTCGCCACTCCCCCTGCTGAACTCAATTGGGATATGTGGCTGGGGCAGGCACCCAAGGTCGACTACCGCGAGAAGCGCTGTCACTACGAGTTTCGCTGGTGGTATGAGTATTCTGGGGGTAAGTTTACCGACTGGGGTGCGCACCATGTCGATATTGCCCAGTGGGCTCTCCGCGAAGACACAAAGGGCAAGGGACCCATCGAAATCGACGGCAGCGACGCCAAGCATCCGGTACCCTTCAAGGATGGCTATCCGACGGTGGACGATTGCTACAACACTTCGCAGGACTTTGCTGTGAAGTGCAAGTTTGCCAGCGGAGTGGAAATGATTGTTGATAGTCGCAGCGACAACGGCATTCTTTTTGAGGGCACAAAAGGCCGTCTGTTTGTCAATCGGCAAAAGTGCAGCGGCACTCCAATCGCAGAAAACTGGGACAAGGATCAATTCACGGATGCCGATGTTGTGACGCTCTACAAGGGGAAGCCTTTCGAGGGCCACAAGCAAAATTTCTACCGCTGCATCCGCGAGGGTGGGTTGCCAGTGTCGGATGTATTCAGCCATGTCGTGGCGATGAATACCTGCCATCTTGCGGCGATTGCCGCGAGGTTAGGCCGCACCATTCAGTGGGATCCTGCTTCTGAAAAGATCGTCGGCGACGAGCAAGCAGCAGGCTTTTTTGCCCGCAAGCCGCGCGAAGGTTTTGAAATTCCTCGGGTCTAAAGCGAGCTGAGGCGAGACGATGCTAAACCTCGCAAGCGGTAGCATGATCTTCTAAGCCGATGTAGACTTTTAGGCTATTGAAAGCCTCTGCCCTGTTTGGAGACGAGAGACAATGGCTCGAACTGTAAGCAACGGCCGCACGACACGCCGTGGTTTCTTAGGAACTTCTGCCGCTGTAACTGCCAGCAGTTTTGTCCCTTATTTCGCTTGGGAAGCGCGGGCCTTTGCCAATCAGTCGGCCAACGATCGCCCGCGGATCGGCTGCATCGGCGTCGGTGGAATGGGCACAGGCGATGCCCAACAGCACGCCCAGTTTGGCGACATTCTGGCTGTCTGTGATGTCGATAGCCGCCATGCCGACAGGGCGAAAAATGATAGCGGTATTGGCAAAGGGAAGGCCGACGCCTACGGCCACTATTCCAAGGTGCTCGAGCGGCCCGACATCGATGTGGTGAGTATTGTCACCACCGATCCCTGGCATGTGAAAATCGCCATCGAGGCCCTGCAGGCTGGCAAGCATGTCTTCTGTCAAAAGCCGCTGTCGCTGACGCTGGAAGAAAATCAACTTGCCCGAGCGGCCGCCGAGAAGTTTCCTAAACTTCAGTTTTTTATCGGCACCCAACAGCGAAGCGAGAAAGACGGCTTTCTCCGCGCTGTGAATATGGTTCACAAAGGATTGCTGGGCGACATTCAGAAAGTCACCGTTGGCATCAACGGCAGTCCAACAGGCGGCCCATTCCCTGTGGCCACGCCCCCGGCCGAGTTCAACTGGGATATGTGGCTGGGCCAAGCACCGAAAGTTGACTACCGAACGAATCGCTGTCACGGCGAGTTTCGCTGGTGGTATGAATATTCTGGGGGTAAGTTTACCGACTGGGGTGCGCACCATGTCGATATTGCCCAGTGGGCTCTCCGCGAAGACACAAAGGGCAAGGGACCCATCGAAATCGACGGCAGCGATGCCAAGCATCCGGTACCCTTCAAGGATGGCTATCCGACGGTGGACGATTGCTACAACACTTCGCAGGACTTTGCTGTGAAGTGCAAGTTTGCCAGCGGAGTGGAAATGATTGTTGATAGTCGCAGCG
>Ga0209284_10001887_pt1 | contig 30486 bp, 23 predicted proteins | sample FRY03_FD_187211 | JGI IMG/M metagenome (GOLD analysis project Ga0209284, IMG submission 187211) | Freshwater microbial communities from Lake Fryxell liftoff mats and glacier meltwater in Antarctica - FRY-03 (SPAdes) (version 2) | ecosystem: Environmental > Aquatic > Freshwater > Ice > Glacier...
TAATTATCTAAATTAATGTTTTTGAACAATTCCTTTCTTTTTTTATATTAAATATAATTTTTTAATTATATAATTATTTTTCAAATAATTTTTCATATTTTCTTCTTCAATCGCAATAATATTATTACGAGTTTCGAGTACTTTAGTTATATTTTTATAATATAGAAACTTTTTATATTTATTTCTTGCATTACGAAATGATATATATTTATTAATATTTTTAATATATATCAAAAACTCTTTTTCTTCATCTATATATCTATGAGAGTAATTTTGCAAAAACTCTTCAAATATTATTTTTAATTTTATATAATATGAACCCTATAAATGTTGAAAAACAAATAAGTATTTTTTAATTCATTGTATAATAAATTGTAATATAAAATCAATCATTTTTTACTATAAATTGTAAAATATATAGTTATAAATAACAAAAAAATAAAAATTGATATTTAAGAATATATTAAATATAAATAAATACCTATTATTGTCCAAGATAATGACTTCTAACAATTGCTGGGATGTTCTTGACACATATTTTGAAAAAGGTGGTTCTCTCGAATCTTCAAACCCACTTGTAAAGCATCAAATTGATAGTTATAATAAGTTTTCTGAACATACTTTAGGACAAATAATAAACGGCTTTAATCCTATTAAAGTTAAACTTACAAATCCTAAAAACGATACACCACCGCCAGATAACACTTATAATATTTCAATTAATATTCTAGAACCAACAATTACAAAGCCGAGTTATCAGTTGCCTGATGGAACACAGAATATTATGACACCTTATATTGCTCGTATGAATAACATGTCATATTCAAGTGGTGTTTATGTTAATGTTCATGTAATAACCGAAGTTACTTACAAAAACGGTATGACTGAAAAGTTTGATAAAACTGTTAATGGAATATATATTGGAAAAATTCCTATTATGGTTCGTTCTAAACTTTGTGTTTTAAGTCAAATGCAAGGGATATGTGAAGAAAATAACAACGAATGTATATATGATACAGGTGGATATTTTATCATAAATGGTAATGAAAAGGCTCTTATTTCTCAAGACAGAATTAATGAAAATAAGACACTTGTTTTTCACCCTAATAATAACAGCGAAGGATTATATGCAGAAATTAGATCTATGTGCGATTCTACATATTTACCTCCAAAGACTACAAGTTTTAATATGAGCGGTAAATTAAATCATATGGGTCGTATTATTCGTATTAATACATCATTTATTAGATCTGAAGTTCCTATTTTCGTTATATTTCGTGCTCTTGGTGTTATTAGTGATAAAGAAATCATTCATCATATTATTTATGACACTGATCAAGAAAAAAATCAACGCATTATTAATGAGTTAATGGCATGTTGCGAAGATTCTTGTGATATCAAAACGCAAGAAGATGCCGAAAATGTCCTTATTAAAATTATGATTGGGTCAAATAAGAATAATGAACATTCGGTAAATAGAACATTGCTTCAAAATAACTTGAGAAACGACTTTCTCCCACACGTTGGAAAAAATTATAGAAGAAAAGCTCTGTACGTTGGTTATGTTATTCGTAAAATGATTCGTATCTATTTGGGATATGATAACTATGACAATCGCGACTCTTATATTAATAAAAGAGTTGATACACCAGGAGTTCTTATGAGTAATTTATTCAGACAATGTTATGGAAAAATGACTAAAGAACTTAAGGTTGCTATTGAAAAAGAATTAAATCTATGGAGAGGAAATACTAATACACCTATTGCAAATATTATTTCAGATATTAGTATTCACAGATTTTTCAAACAATCTCTTTTAGAATCTTGGATTAAATATTCGTTATCTACAGGTAATTGGGGTATTAAAAGTATTGGAAGTTTTCAAAATATAAAACAAGGAGTATCACAGGTTCTTAATAGAATGTCGCATGCAAGTACTCTATCGCATTTGAGAAGAATTAATACAGCTATGGAAAAAAATGGAAAGTTAGTTCAGCCAAGAAAACTTGATAATTCTCAAATTGGAATGATTTGTCCCGCCGAAACACCAGAAGGAAGTTCAGTTGGTTTAGTAAAAAATATGGCGTTAAGTACAAATATCTCTATTGCTATGAATAGTTTTCATATTCGAAAGGTTATAATTGAACTTGGAGTTGTTATATATGACGATTCATATAATTCCAATTCTTCTGATAAAAACGCAATTGACTTTCTTAAAAATATGGGAAATAAATACAATGTGTATATCATGATAAATGGCGATATAATTGGATATCATAATAATCCTGACGAATTATATAGAAAACTTAAACATTATAAACGAAGTGGTTTTATTCATCCTATGACATCTATTGCTTGGAATATTCAAAAGTCTAATATTATTATTAGTACCGAAGCAGGTCGTATGTACAGACCTTTATATATTGTAGATTATGACCCTATTTTAAAAAGACGCGTTCTTCGCATTGAAAGAATTCTTAAAAGAAAAAATATTACGTGGGACGAATTCATATATGATAAACATTTTGATTATTTTATTACACCGAACGAAAATACAAAATATCCAGATGACCCAGAATCTTATCTTGATGAAGAAGGTTTTATTGAATATGTTGATTGTGACGAGGTTAATCATTCTATGATTGCGACATTCCCTATTGATCTTGAAGAAAGTATTAAAGGAACAGCTTTACCACCTTGCTATACTCATTGCGAAATTCATCCAAGTTTAATGAATGGAATCCTTGGTGTTAATATCCCGTTTAGTGATCATAATCAATCTCCGCGAAATTGTTACCAATGTATCAACCAAATGGAAAAGGTATATTTATCAAATGGTAATTTTAAACATATAAAAGATGTTGTAGTTGGAGATAAGGTTGTATGTTTTAATCCCGAAACAATGGAAACAGAAAACACATTTGTTGTCGCACATTATAATAGAGATACTGATAAAAAAGTGTATAATATTACAACTGTTAGTGGGCGTACTTTAATTGCTACATTTGACCATAAGTTTATGACAGATAAAGGATGGGAAATATCTGATAACTTTGATTCTTCAACTACTAAATTGGGAATATATATTAAATCTTATCATTCGCGGGCTAATATCGTAAAGTTTGCGATTTGTGAGAATATGGTAGATTTATCTAAATACAATTATGGTAATAATAGAAATATTTATAAATATTTAGGATTATATCCTTTAAACAATGATAATGAAAATATTAATTTAATAGCTCGTATCGCCGGATGTTATATTGTTAATAAAGGAAAAAATATGGAAAAAAATATTAATGATTATATTCGTGATGTTTCGCAAATAGGTTTTAAGAAACACAATATTTTCGATACTAATTATATTATATTTATTATACATTTATGTGATGATATTTCGTGGATTAATAAATGTTCCAATATAGCAATGCTTAATTTTGCGTCATCGTATTTATCGTGCAAGTGCTCTAATATTAAAGCATTAAACGAGTATATTGAATCAATATTATCTAATAATGCTAATAATGAAATTGAAAACATTGTTAAAGCTGTTTTAAAATTCAATTATATTACTGATGTTAACGATATATACAATATATCTAATTATTATGAAAGAATTGGATGTTGTTATAACAAGGAACTTCATATTGAATTAGCAATTAATAATGAATATAATCTCTATACGAATTACTTTAATGATATCAATAAAACATTAGTATATAAAAATGTTGATAGTTGGAAACAAAATGTTTATGTTAAAGGTGACTTATTGTTTGTACCATTTCATTATAGATCTACAAATAATAATAATAAGATATCAGATATAACAGTTGATAGTGCAAATCATAGTTTTATTGGTGGTAATTCATTCGCTATTAGTAATTGTGCGATGGGGAAGCAAGCACTTGGTATTTATTCAAGTAATTTCAATAAAAGAATAGATACAATGGGTAATATTTTAAATTATCCTCAAAAGTCTCTTGTATCCACGAAATTATCAAAATATACAATGGCTCATAAACTTCCATCTGGCGTTAATGCGATTGTAGCAATTATGACACATACAGGGTTTAATCAAGAAGATAGTATTATGGTTAATCAATCAGCATTAGACAGAGGTTTATTTACAAGCACTTATTATAAAGCAATCCGCGACGTTTGTAATAAAAATCATAGTACAGGCGAAGAAGAAATATTTACAAATCCTGTTAATAAATCTGAACAAAAACCTTATTCTTATGATAAATTGGGAGAAGATGGGTTTGTAAAGAAAAATACGCATATTACTGGAAATGATATTATAGTAGGTAAGGTTATGCCTAAAAAAATTAATGGAGAAATTACATATGTCGATAACAGTATAACAATGAAGTCAAATGATGACGGTTATATTGATATGAATTATAATGGTATTAACAGTGAAGGTTATAAGTTTTGTAAAGTTCGTATTCGTAAAAACAGAAAACCTGAAATAGGTGATAAATGTGCAAGTTGTAGTGCCCAAAAAGGAACTATAGGTATGACATATAAACATCAAGATATGCCTTATACAAAAGATGGTATTGTTCCTGATATTATTATGAACCCTCATGCTATTCCTTCGCGTATGACAATCGCACAATTAATGGAAAGTATTATGGGTAAAGCAAGTTGTCATATTGGAGCGTTTGGAGATTCAACTCCTTATAATGATTGTTCTGTAGAAGATATTGCAAAAGTTTTAGAAAAGTCTGGAATGGAAAGATATGGTAATGAAATAATGTATAATGGAAGAACAGGTGAGCAAATTAGGACTGAAATATTTATTGGTCCCACATATTATCAACGACTTAAACACATGGTATCAGATAAGGTTCATTCAAGAGGTTCAAATGGTCCTATTGTTATGCTAACGAGGCAACCGAGTGAAGGACGAGCACGTTCGGGAGGTCTTCGGTTGGGAGAGATGGAAAGAGATTGTTTCATCGCACACGGAACAGCTAACTTCTTGGCTGAGAGAATGTTGCACGTATCAGATAATTATCGTGTATTTATCTGTAAAACGTGTGGATTACACGCAAATGTAAATACTGAAAAAAATATTTATAATTGTAAATATTGTAAAAATAATACTGATATAGCACAAGTGAGAATTCCATATGCTTTCAAACTGTTGAACCAAGAATTATATACAATGAATGTTATGATGAGATATGTCTGTAATTAATTAGTTAAATATTAGTTGAATATTATATATGTTATTTTTTTATATTATATAAAAATTGATTTATTAGAATATTTAATATAAATATACAATGATTAAGAATATTTGTGAAAAATGCGAGAAAGAATTCAATAATAAATCTCAATATTTAAAACACAAAATGCGAAAGACACAATGTATAAAACCGGCAAATATTGATTTATCTGTATCTTCTCAAATAATTCAACATAATATTGATTTGTCTTCGTTTGAAGAAATTAGTAAATATTATGACGAAATATTAAATGAAGATAAAAGTACATATAAAAATAGTAATGATGAACCAACACCAATAAATTGCATTAAAGATATGATTAGTAAAGTTCCAATTGATTTATGGAAAAATAAAGAGCTTTCTATTTTAGATCCTTGTTGCGGAAATGGAAACTTTAGTATTCCAATATTATACGAATTGTTAAAATATCACGATAAAAAAATAATATTAGAGCAAATATTGGAGTTTAATGATATTAATACTGATAGACTTGTAAATGTTAATAAAGTTTTTTGTGGCGAAAAGTATAAGTTACAAATAACAAATCACGACTTTATTGTTTTTGATAATCCTAAAAAATATGATTTAATTGTTGCTAATCCTCCTTATGCTAAATTACTTGAAAATGGTAAAAGAGCTTCTAAAAACCATAATTTGATAAAGGTTTTTATTGAAAAGGCATTATCTCAATTGAAACCGAATGGATATATTTTATTTATTACTCCTGATAATTGGATGTCATATGCGGATAGAAATGTATTAATAGAGGTTATAACATCTTTGCAAATAATACATTTAGACATTCACACTGCTAAAAAATATTTTAAAAAAATTGGTTCAAGTTTTACTTGGTATATTATACAAAATAGTCCAAGTTATAAAAATATAAATATTTCAGGTATATGGAAAAAAAAAGAGTATATTAGTTCTGTTATATCGGAAAAACGCAAATATATTCCGTTATTATATAATAATATTGTTCAAAATATATTATCAAAAACATTGGATAATCAAGAATTAGAAAGGTTCGATGTTAAAACAAGTAGTGATTTACACAAATATACAAAAGCATCTTTTATAAATGAAACACAAACAGAAATATTTAAATATAAATTAATTCATACTCCAAAACAAACAGTATATTCTTCAAAGCCTCATAAGTTTCAGGAAGGACATAAGGTATTTATATCAACTACAGATAAATACAATGTTTTTATTGATAACTGCGGTATGACACAATCTATTGTATTTATATTATGTTCAAATGAAGAAGAAGCAAAAAAATATAAAGAAATATTGGAACATCCAATATATGTATTTATAAATAATATATGTCGTTGGGGTAATTTTAATAATATTAGAATTTTACAAAGTTTTCCAATACCAAAAATAGAATATACAGGCATTCATAAAGATATTTACGAACATTTTAATATAACAATAGAAGAAATAGATTATATAACAAATAATATATGATATATTATTTTCCATTTTGCTGACACAATATTGGTAATTTATTATTATTATGTTCTTTAAAAACATTTATAGCCATTGTTTCTATACTTCTTGCTGTTGATAATTGTATTGTCGATGTTTTACCAAATCTTGTAATATTTTTTGTTTCTTTTTCTATTTTTATACCATATATATCTATTTTTTTATTTAAAAGCAAACCAGTATAACATACTTCATTAATTATAAAGTTTGTTGTAGAACAAGAACCAATTTTCATAGCTTTTCTATCACCGCAAGAATAAGATCCAAATCTACATGCTACCGATGTTATGGTCATACCTATCTTTATTATATGACTATCTATAGTAATTATATATAACCATTCAGTTTCATCATCAGTCCATAATGGAGATACACCTTTATAAATAACAATATCATCCTCATAATCAACATTATCAATTATTTTTTTAGACTTTTTAACACAACCATCTTTTTTATACGTCAAAGGTACATTGTTTCTATCGCAAAATCCTGCTTCTCCAATATATATAGGTTCTTCTCCTATTATTTCTCCAAATTGATTAATTGTTATCTCGTCTTCTATATTAAATTTAAATCCTTCTGTGTCTATATATTTATCCAATCCTTTATAGTATTTTATACCACTTCCTAAAGGAGGATAATTACTATATTTATTTATTTCATCTTCTTGTTTATTCATTTATATTGTAAAAAATGTAAGTAATATTTTATATCATTTTTTATATATTTTTCTATAACTTTTAAACTTTTGCAAATATTCTTGAAATAAAAAGATTATACGCTTTTCTACTCAATTTATTTGAAAAATGATTTGTATAATAATATAATAGTAATTATAATTAAATGGAAATTACAAATAACAAATTACAAGATGATGAAATTAAGATTGAGTTAAAAAATATATTAAAAACTCCAAACTGTAATTATAAAATAGAAATAATGAAAGAACATAACATTAAACAAGCACATATTTATTGCAAAATACACAAATTATCTGGTCAAGTTTCCGGACCATTAATAGAACATTTTATAAAACAAAAATATAATATGAAAAAAAATAATTCATCTTTATGTAATGGCGATTTATTACATAATGATACAAATATTGAAATTAAAGCCTCAAATGGAGGAAAAGAACACAATAAATTCAACTATGTCCAATTACGAATGAACCATTGTTGTGAATATATTTTAACTGCTTATTATTTAAATTGCGATAACGTTGAAACATATGGAGAATTATTTATTTTCAAGCTAACAAAAAAAGATATAAAAGAAATAATATTAAAATATGGTGGTTATGCTCATGGGACAAAATCAAAATTGGGGGAAATAACTGAAGAAGATTTAGACAATATAACAAATGATAAAGAATATTCTATTCGTCCAAAATATGGCGATAAATGTTGGAAGGATTTATTACTCTTTAGAGTTCAAGAAGTCTAAATATAATGAGATTAATTCAGCTTTTCCCATAGAGTTTTGTCTGGCTGTATTTAAACTATTCGAATAGTCTAATTGTTTAAATCTGTCTATAAGTATATTTTTATCAATTTTTGATACAAACCAGTGCCAACTTTTAGGTCTTAATTCATTTAATCTTTCTGTTTCTATTTTTCCGATACAGCCCCCATATGCACGCATCGCAAATTCTGCATTTACTGGAGGCGTAGGTTGTCCATTTGCGTCTTTTGATCCTAATCTTAAAAAGTCCCAATCGGTATGTGTTGTAGGTAGAGTAATATTTTGTCTTTTAGTTTCTTTTTTTTCCCATATTTGAAAGCAACATTTGACCATCATTTTTGGAAAAAAACAACATGGATTATTTGATATTTCTTCATCATATACCAAATGAAACATATTATCCAGTTTATTTTGGACACTTATTTTTCTAAAAGTTCTTGGAATTATAAATGCTATAACATTAGCCCATTTTGCGGAATGATTAAAAAACTTAATTGCCAATGAACTAATCTTACCAAAAGGAGGATTTCCTATAACCAAAATATTATTTTTATTCAATGGTGGATAATAACCGAAAAAGTCTTGTTTAATTATATTTGGATGTCCTGGTAATATATCAATTCCAATTTTATTATCAGTTGGTAATTGATTTAGAAAACTACCGTTTCCAGCACTTGGTTCAACTATTATATCCCATTTTTCAATATCATATAATTCACAAATCTTATCTATACATTTTTTGGAACAAGTGGGAATAGTATAAAACTTATCAAGTCCTTCTTCGCGAATACTTTTTGCATTTGTATTTTGAGGTTCTTCAACATTACAAGTTGTATCACAAGTATTTTTAACCATTTATTGTTATTATATTTTATATATTATTACTATATCATTTTTTATATATAATAATAGATTTAATAGATTTTGAGTACATAATAATATATTTCTATAACTTTCTAACAATTCTATATATTATTGAAAATAAAAGATTATGTACTCATTTTATTTATTACCATTATTAACATTATTTTTTAAATCTTGATGCATATATTTTGAGTACATAATAATATATTTCTATAACTTTTAACATTTTCTATAATTTCTATGAAATAAATTATTATGTACTCATTTTATTTATTACCATTATTAACATTATTTTTTAAATCTTGATGCATATATTTTGAGTACATAATAATATATTTCTATAACTTTCTAACAATTCTATATATTCTTGAAAATAAAAGATTATGTACTCATTTTATTTATTACCATTATTAACATTATTTTTTAAATCTTGATGCATATATTTTGAGTACATAATAATATATTTCTATAACTTTCTAACAATTCTATATATTCTTGAAAAAACTAATTATGTACTCATTTTATTTATTACCATTATTAACATTATTTTTTAAATCTTGATGCATATATTTTGAGTACATAATAATATATTTCTATAACTTTTTAACTTTTCTATATATTCTTGAAAATAAAAGATTATGTACTCATTTTATTTATTACCATTATTAACATTATTTTTTAAATCTTGATGCATATATTTTGAGTACATAATAATATATTTCTATAACTTTTAACATTTTCTATAATTTCTATGAAATAAATTATTATGTACTCATTTTAATATTAAATAACATATAAACATTTGATGTCTATTTTTTTATAATATGGGAGATAATTATAAATTATATTCAATACTGGGTGTTGAAAAAAACGATTCTATAGACACAATAAAAAGAGCATATAAAAAACTTGCATTTATTTATCATCCTGATAAAAATAAAGATAATGTAGAAGCAGAAAATAAATTTAAAGAAATTTCAAATGCTTATAACATTTTGAATAACGAAGAAGAAAGGCATAAATATGATATGTCTGGAGATAAAAATTACAATAATGGAAATGATAATATGTCGGGTGGTGGCGTAAATCAACATGATATATTTGAAGCATTTTTTGGAGGTGGAAGAGGTGGTATGGGAGGATTTGGAAGTCATTTTGGAGAAGAAATGTTTGGTATGGGTGGTAATGGTAATAACAAAAGACAAAATAAAGCACAATCTATTCAGCGTATTTTTTCATTAACTTTGGAAGATATATATGATGGTGTTAAAAAAGATTTAACAATTGTATTGGAAAAATATTGCACAGATTGTCTCATAAGTTGTACTGATTGTGGGGGAAAAGGATTTATACATCAAATTAAAAACATGGGATTAATGCAAACTGTTTATCAAATGCAATGCAATAAATGTGAAGGAAATGGAACAATATTGAAAGGAAAAAAAGGTTGTACTGTTTGTAATGGAAAAGGTATTTATAGCAAAGAGAAAAAAGCTACTTTAATTATTCCTAAAGGTGTTGATGAATCATATAGATCAGCATTTCCTGAATTGGGAGGACAGCCTAAAACAAAAAATACAGTCCCTGGAGATTTAATTATTGGTATAAAAATTGAAGAACATAAGGACTTTCAAAGAAAAAATAATGATATTTATTATAATAAAAATATTACATTTATAAACTCAATAATTGGCGAAGATATAACAATCCCTTATTTTAAAGAATCAATTTCTATAAATACAAGTATTTTTGGTGTATTATCAAATGGGAAAAACTATATGATCGAAGGTAAAGGAATGCCTATTTTAAATACAAAAAATAAGGGTAATATGTATATTGTATTTAATATTGATTATCCTAAAATTAAAAACAAAGAAAAAATTGAAGAACTTACAAAGGTTCTAAATGAAACATTTATGTAATTTATACCACATCTTTATTTTTATGATTATCTATAGCATATAGTATATTATATATTGGCGAAACGGACTTCGTTATATCATAGCCATAATCTTTAACAAACTTAACAAGTTGTTTGGCTTCATTGCTTTTTAAAATCTTATTATCATCAGATGTAATTATAAATAAATAATTACTTCGTGTTATTATATTCTTATCAATATACAAAAGTCCATCGTCTATATCATTATATTGGATATAATCATATTCTAATTTTCTCAAATCAAAATATGCAAATGCGTTAATTTTAGGGTCTATCTTTTTTTTAATTGATATCTGCGAATATGCGGTTGTTAATATTCTTGCATTATGTTTTTTGCCAAAAATAATAGTTGTTTTTTCATTTATAAAGTCATATGATATACATATGCTAAAGTCGCTTAAAAAACTACTTTTAAAACTATCTTTGACTATGTATATATTATAAAAATATGGTGTATTTTTTTCACTATTTTCTTTATATATATTTGCTACTTCAAAGCATCTACTGTTTTTACTTGATACACGATTAATCATATCAAGATATATAATATAAGTAATAATTATAATAATAAATATAAATAAAGCATTTATTATTATCTGATAATATGATATACTTTTTTGAAATATTGATGATAGATTATAAAAAAACATTTTAGTGAAACCATCTATTTTATCTCTTGATTTATTCAAATTATCGCTAATATCATTATAATTAAGTGTATTACTCATTACAACTATTTATCACTTATTTAATTTAATTATATATTATAAATATTCTTTGCTATTTATATATTTAATTTTTCTATATTATTTTTTGAGAAAATAATATCATTCATGATTGAAGTATTAAAGTTTCCAGTTTCAGAATATTTCTTTGTAAAAAGTAATAAAGCAAATGTTGTTTTATTATTCTTTACTTTATTATTTTCTTCATTAACATAAACATATTTATATTTAGCAGAATTTAACACTTTTATATTAATTCCATCTATTATTCTATTTTTCATTGTTCGCAAATCAAAATAATTTAACTGATATTCAAATGGTTTTGTATTTTTTAATAAAGCTTTTTTTCTACTATTTAAAATGCGTTTAGAAACATTTAAACTATTTTTTTCAATTTCGCATTTACCGGTACCTGTTGTACATAATGATAACATTTGTTCCTTGTTTTCAACATCTTCTTCGTTTTCTATTAATTTTTTATCGTCGTTTATGTTTATATTGTAAAAAATTTCATTTTGTTTTCCATCGTCATTTCCATATTCGTATATTGTTTTCATATTGTTAAAGTCGTAAGTAATTTTTAATATATAATTTTTATAAGTAGAATCTATAACATCATTGTTAATTATTATAAATGAATAAATGTATGGTTTCTCAATAATTTCATTTTCGCGAATTATGTTTAATATTTCATTACATTTAGACTTTTCTTTAGAATTTTTATATATATTATCCCAGAAAAAGATTATAAATATTATAATAATTATACTTAAAAAAAAAATATTTAAAAATATATTATAATAATTAACATCCGTAGAATAAACTTCCATAAGTTGATTTTCAAAGTTATAAAGCAATAAATACATTTCTTACTTTATATATCTATTATTTAATATTCATTTTATTAATATTAGTTTCTGCTTTTACTGAAAAATAAGAAGTAGTATTTTCAATAAAAACATAATTTGAATCTGGGGTAATAATTTTCATATTTTTATAATTTTTAGCCATTTCGTTCTGTTTGTTATATTTAAAAGCATTTATATAATAATTATTTTTAATTTTCATTTTATATTCATCCCCTATTTCATCGCGGTATTCATCACTAAAATGAGGCTTTTCTGTAATATTTTGAACAGCGAAAGTTTCATTTAGAGACAAATTAATTTCATCTATTTTTAAATATTTTACCATATTATTAGCATTTTTTTGTATATAATTTACGAATTGCGTTCTTTGTCTTGACGGTATTTTTTCTAAGATAATATTAAATATACCTTTTAATGTTGAAAATGGAGGTCCTTTAACCAATAAACCAATAATAAACATATCTTTTAAAGCAACCCATATTAAAAAGAGGATTATTATACCGATTGATATACTAAAAAATAAACTCCATATAATAATAATTGAAATAGGAGTTCTAATGATATAATCGTATATAATATTAAACCATACAAATATTGGAGAACCATACCCAAAAACATATTTTCTCAAAGGTACAAAAATAAATGTAATATCTATTATAAAGTTTATTACAACGTGTAAAGCAATTGAAATCAATATTATTAAACAAAAAATCCAAACATAAATAACCATAGATAAAATATCCATAGGTATATTTTTTTTAGACATGTTTTCAATTTCTTTATTTAATAGAAGAGGTCATTTATATTTAATCATTAATATTGAATGTTTGAAATTTTATAATGTCATCAAAATAATTAATACATTTTGAATTGTTATAGGCACTTATAATATTTTTTTTTAGTACATTTATATTTTCAATATATATATTACTCATTATTGGATTAGTTTCAAAATATTTTGCAAATATATTGTCTAAATGTTTTACAAATTTAGAATAACCATTTCTTTTATTATAAATTTTTATAATTTTAGTTTCTATATCAAATAGTTGATTATTAAAATTGCAATTATTGTCATTTTCAAAACTTTCAAATTGATAATTTATATTATCATAAAAGCACATTAAGAGTATTCCATATTGTATTAATATAAATTATCAATTTTATTTAATATATCTTTTGCAATCCGTACATATTTATTCCAGTATTAAAACCTGTTATTATATTACTATACGATAAATAATATAATTAATCATTTATCGTATTTTTAAAACTTGATGTACTGTTTCTAAAGCACCGTCAATCCACGCTTGACTATTGCAATAAGTTTCTCCTAATATGTATATATACTTTTTAGTAAATATATCTTTAATTTCTTTTTGTATTTTATCGGATTCAACTCCTATTTTCCAGAAATGAGAACCAGACTCCCAATTATGGATTGTAATCCATTCTGGGTCTTTTATATTTTTATTAGGAAACATTTCATTTAATATTCGTGTAAGATGTTTCATGATATCTTTTTTATTTTTCAAGTTATTCCAAAAGTCTGCATTATAACTATCGCTATAACTTATTTGTATTAATCCATTATCATAATTAATAGGGATTATAAATTGAAGTTTATTTTGCGTAACTATTTTCGGCAAATCTTTAAACCAGACATCTTTATATTGAGCATATATTCTTAATAAATTACAATCTCCTACATTATTTAATAATGTATTATAATTATCAAAATAAGGTATTTTAATATAATCTTTCCTTGTTATTGTAATATATAATCTTTGGTAATTATAAACATGATTATTCACCAAAATACTTTTTTCAACATCATCAATATCCATTAATTGATAATTAAGCAATATTTTAACATTTCTATCAATTATATATTTATGTAAAACCTCGTATAATATGTGCATCCCACCTTTTAATACAAAAAACTCATTATTTTGAATATCAAAATCTTTTCTTAATGTTAATAATACATTATATGCATTTTCATCATACATTTCACTTATATATCCAAGCGACACTTTCAATAATTCAACATCATTAGTAGATAAAAATAAAGAAAAATAATTATGTAAGTTTATAGCTTTAGTATCGGCATTTATTTTTTTATTTATCGCATAACTCCATAATTTATTTAAAGTTTTAAACTTGGAATTATAATATAGTAATAATTCAGCCTCATTCATTAATTTATCATTAACGAAATACAACTTATCTTTATTAATATCTATTATATACTCCTCCAATTTGAATTCTTTAATCAATTTCATTACTATTTTATGTTTTTTTCCTAATCTACCAGCACCAACAGAGTACTTTAAATCATAATCAGTATTATCATATGTAAATATTCTTCCTCCAATACGTTGAGACTTTTCAAAAATTATTATATCGTCTGGAGATATTTTTTTAATTTTAATTAAATTATATGCTAAATATAACCCAGTTATACCTGCACCTATTATTATATTTTTCATTTATATAAATATATAAATATATAAATATATAAATATATAAATATAAAAATTGATTATTTATTAACATAATTATAAATATAATGTCGTCGTTAAAGCCATGTATTAATTTTCCTAAAAATACTTATAGTGGAAAAGAACAGTCGCCTCTTAGATATGGATTATCAGCCGAAGGATATGATATTAATTCTGCTATGGATGGTTATGATAAACAGGTATGGGTTGTTGAAATGAAAAATAATAAAAAAGTATGGAATAAAAAGGATTCTATTTTAAGAATAACACCCGAAGAACCTATAATTACAAATAATAACGAATTATCAAATGATAATGTAAAAGTAACTAAAGTAGTAGCACCTAAACCTGCTACAGATTATAATAAATACGTTAAATATCGTCTATATAGCAATATTAATGAGACAAAGTTTGAACTTGTGCGGATAGAATGGCAAGAATTAAAGAAAAAACCTGAAGAACTAGTTGCTATTATGATTATAGTAAATAAATGGACAGACGATAATAAGGATATGGTTATTAAAAAAACAAGAAATAATAATACAAAAATTGATTAGTAATAGTTATTTAAATATAATATCAATATTACATTTATTAATATGAATACAATTAGTTTAGTTAAGAATAAAAATATTGTTCTAATAGATTGTAGTTATTATATTTTTCATAGATATTTTGCTACTTATAGATGGTTTTTATTTCAAAAAATAGATATAGATATTGATGATATTGTAGATAATGAAATATTCATAACAGCCTTTTATAAACATATTAATAACGATATTAAAAAAATATGTAAAATATGGAAAATTAATATTTCAAATATTATATTATGTAATGATTGTCTTAGATCTGATATTTGGAGAAATGATATTTATGATAAATATAAAGCAACGCGTGTTCAAAAAACCAATTTTAATAAGAAAATATTTAGTATATTTGAAGAATATGCTAAACAATTAGGTATTCAAAAAATATCATCTCATCGTTTGGAAGGCGATGATGTTATTTATTTATCTCACAAATATATTAAAAAACATATATCCGGTAATAACAATATTATTATTATTACAAACGATAATGATTTTCTACAATTAATTGACCATAATGTATTAATATATAATATGCAATTTAAAGAATTAAAAACAAGAGGTTTTGAAGACCCTAATGTAGACTTAATGTTTAAGGTTATATATGGTGATAGAAGTGATAATATATATAAAATCGGGACATGTATAACAAAAAATAATGCTTTAATATTGGCTAAAATGCCTTTTGAAAAACTTATTCTATATATTCGCGAGAATGGATTAGAAGATAAATTTAACTTAAATATGCAACTTGTTTCGTTTGAGAATATTCCATTAAAATATATTGATAATTTTAATAATAATATTAATATCGTTATTAGTTAATTACAAATATTGATATACCAAAAAAACACTATTACGAAGACAACATAATTTTTAATTATTTTTTTAATATTTCAAGAATATGCGTTTTATATATTTTATATATTTTATAATATAAAAATATATATGATATTTATTAAATTAATTGAAGAATTAAATATAGATGAAAAAAATAAATGCATTAATCTAATTAATATTAATTTTGGAAATAATAGATTTGAAACTTATGAAAAAGTAATATTTTATAAATGTAATAATGATATTGTTGGATTTGCAGGAATAAGTAAAAATAGTTTAAATCAATTATGTACAGATATAAAATATAGACAAAGAGGAATAGCAAATAATATTTTAGAAACTGCTAAAACATTAATTGGTAAATCTATATATCTTTATATTAATAAAAATGGAAAATATACAGAATATTTATTAATATATTATAAAAAATGCGGTTTTATTGTTGATATTGAAAATGATATTGAATATAAAATGACTTTGTATAAAAATTGATTGTTTTTTTGTTATTTATATTTAAGTATGGATACTAAAATCATAAACGTTTATATTGACGGTTCTTGTGTAAATAATGGAACTCCTAAAGCAAAAGCCGGTTATGGTGTTTTCTTTAAAAAAAATGACGTGCGAAATGAATATGCACGTGTTGATGGAAAGCAAACAAATAATACTGGAGAATTGACGGCTATGATAAGAGCTTTGGAAATTTTAAACAAAGATATTGAAAATAAAAAAAGTATCAATATATATACCGATTCGGAATACGTCATTAAGTGTTCTGGAAGTTATGGTGATAAATTGAGCAAGAATAATTGGAAAACTTCTGAAGATAAGATTCCGCCAAATTGTTTATTATTGAAAAAATTATATGAATTATATAATCCAGTCAAAAAGTTTGTTATATTAAAACATATTAAAGCACATACTAATTTGCAAGACGAACATTCTCTTGGAAACGAGTGGGCTGATAGATTAGCAAATTTAGCAATTTCGAATAAAGAAAATGATATTGATGATTATGATAAAATATTAGCAAATAGTATTAGTAATACAGATACCAATAAAAATTACATATCTATAAGCTTTAATAATAAAGAAGCAGTTAAAAACTTGGGGGCGAAATGGGATATTAAAAGAAAAAAATGGTATTATGAAAATAATATTAGCGATGAAAACATTGCTGCTATCAAGGTTATTGAACTGCTAACAATTGAAGATGTTGATAAAATACAAAATCCTAATTTTGAAGATGGAGGAAAAAACTCACTTGGAAATGATAATGCTACAAAAATGTACGTAAAAATACCTTATAAAAATAAAGATAGTGTTAAAAAAAATGGAGGAAGATGGGATCCAGATATGAAGTCTTGGTATTATTTATCTAATATTGATAAAAATAAAATAGATATTATAATTGGGCTACAAGTTTAGACTTATTCTTCTAATATATTTTTAATATATTTTAAATTAATTAATGGTAATACGGGCGTACATTCCCATAAATGCGTTTTTAGAAACGTTTGTATTTTATATTTTTCTGGATACATATGAAATAAACCGGCATATATATCAGACATATATTTTTTATGATTATATTTTAATAAATGCGAGCTATCTTTTGGTAATACAATAAGAAGTTGGATATACGACTTTATGAAATTACTATTTTTTATAATTTCGGGTGCTTTATGTGCGATTGAATGATTTGATATATCTTTCAAAATAGGAGGGTAATTATATGGATAATACCATTCGCAATCAATATCAAATCCTTTATAATAAGAATATACCCAATATATTCCTTTTATATAATTAGAACATGCATTAAATACTACGCTAGTGTCTATAGTTATGTTATTATCGAATAATTGTTTATAATATTCTTTATGCCATTTTTGCGGATTATCGTATATGTGATTTACTAATTGATCTTTATTTTTTATAGCATAATAATCGCTAGGAATATCTGAAGAATTAGGAACTCTTCTTTTAATATATTTTTCACATATTTTATATATATCATTATGTTCAGATTTAGAAAGATATTTGAAAATATCACTTAAACATTTATAATTTATTTGACCATTATATACAAGTAATCCATTTTCTTCAACAGAAATTTTAGTAGAAGATAATAATTTATCGACACCATCTGTTTTAAGGTCAATTGTTAATAAATGTGGTATAAAGTCATTTCCTAAAATAGAACAAGCCGTACAATATGTTTCAATCAAATCATTTTCGGAATATGAAATGTTTTTATTTTTTAGATCCCATTTTACCGTAAGTTCTTTTAATATTGAATCTCTTAAATTATCAATATTGAGGTAATTACATACTTCTTCGTTTGTTTCTCTCATTAAATGTATGTTTTTGTGATGAGACATTAATGACAATATAATTAAATCGGCGTCAAGCCCGTGTATAATTATTCTTGAATTAACAGAACTCATTTTTAATTTATGAAATATTTTATGCTCTCCTTCGCCATTTTCATCACTACCACTATATAAAAATTCAACATTATATATAGAATATCTAATTTTTTTATGAATGAAAATATTTAATTTATTCATAAACTCCGTTCCTGGAGTTATAGCATTAGTATCCCATATAGGTTCGGTTATTTTATTCGCGTCAATTTTATTTCTATAAACTGACAAATAACGTCTTTTACGTTGTTGAAACATTTTTGCGACAGGGGCTACACCATCTGTGCAAATTATGTATTTTTTAGCATTATATGTCTTAATATATCCTTCAATCTTCAACCATACTTTATCTAATATACATTCTTCTATATTTTCTACTTTAGTTTTCATAATATCTTGTGCAACTGTATGAATTATCCCGTTAAAGTCTATACAGTATATATCTGTAACATCAGGTTTAGTATTGTATAGAATATTTTTATATTTCTGTGTCAATGTATAAAAATAATAAGGAATACCCATTTTTATTTTATTAAATAATATTCATTTATATAATAATCATTTTTTATTTTTCTTCATATGATAATAGAATATAAATAGAAATATGCCTAGTACAGCTATTAATATAAATGACATTTTTTTTGGTTCAGAACAATCTAAATATGCAGGAATAGCATTATTTACAACTATAGGAATACTATGTGTAGCTATATTATTTTCAAGTAGTAAAATACCTATAGAACAACGTATAGGATTCGTATTATCTATTCTTATAATATCAATACCTTCAGTACTTATGTCTTTATTTGAATTAACATGTATTGTTACCGGTGGAACCTCAGAAACTCGCTGGTGGTGTTGGGTTCTTGCATGGATAATATCAATATACATTATATTATATTGTATAATAATTATTATATCTATGATTATGTCAATGTCTTCTTACGATACCGCTAACGAACGCGTAGAAAATGATATTGAAAATTGCAAGGTCAATAAAGATAGTGCAAATATATATGCTAAAAATATTATGACCAAATATGAAAATGACGTTAAAAATAATCATTATTTAGAACAACAAAAAATGCACGAAGAACAACAACACCAACAACAACGTCAAATGCAAAAGATGCAAGAAGACGAACAACATCAAATAGAAAATGAACAAAAACAAATTCAAATGCAACAAAAAGAACAAATAGAACAAAAACAACAACATCACCAACAACACAAACAACACCAACATGACCAACGCCAACATGACCAACAACATCAACAACAACAACACCAACAACAACAACAACAACAACACCAACAACAACAACAACAACAACAACAACAACAACAACAACAACAACAACAACAACAACACCAACAAAGCCAGCATGAAACACATCACGATAGAAAGCAAAAACAATCTCCAATGCAATTATCTCAACCAGTTCATCATATGGGTGTACAACCTCGTCCTCAAATGAGTGAAGTATCAGCATTTGATTATAGTGATACATTATCGTCAATTACAGAAGTAGGGAATGAATCAGAACCTAAAGTTCAAGCACCTGCCAAAAAAATGTCATACGAAGAAAAGTTTTATATGCAAGGATATGATAACTCAAGTGATAAGTTTCAATCTTATTAGATTATATAATATTATTTTTTTTACTTAAATAGTTTATTATAAAATGATAAATACATTTAAGAAATGCGGTATATTATACTATAATTATTGATATTTATTCGCAAAATGATGAAAAGAGATGACGAAAATATTAAAAAAAACTCTTATTTTCGTCCTCAAACTTGTAGAAATTGCGGTATAAATGGACATTTATATAAAGATTGTCCGCGTCCAATTATGAGTTTTGGTGTTATATGCTATAAGCTTGTAAAAAATGAAATTAAATATATTATGATACAACGAAAAGATAGTTTGGCATTTATGGAATTTGTAAGAGGAAAATATAATTCGACAGATTCTAATTATATTAAACAATTAATTGAATATATGACCGATAGTGAAAAAAATATGTTATTAAATAACAGTTTTGAATATATTTGGAATTATACATGGTGTCAAGTTTATCAGTCAAACTTTAAACAAACAAAAGAATATTTAGAATCTAAATTAAAGTTTGATTATATATTATCTAGTAATTATTTAAGAAGTCTGTTATTTCCAATAAAAACAAATATTAATTATTTAGAACAAGAATGGGGATTTCCTAAAGGGCGTAAGAAGTTAAGAGAAAGCGATGTTGATTGTGCTGTTAGAGAATTTTGCGAAGAAACACAGTTATATAATGATGATATTATGATTAATAAAAATATTATTCCACTTCAAGAAATATTTTTTGGTACAAATAATATATTATATAAACATGTTTATTATGTTGCAAAAATAATTAAAGATGATGCTAAAATTTTTATAGATAATACTTGTATTGAACAAGTAAGAGAAATAAGAGCACTTAAATGGTTTACATATAACGAAGTATTAAATCATATCAAACATCATAATATAGAAAGAATTAAAATATTTAAAAAAGCACATAGCATTATCAAGGAATTAATATAATATTACCGAAATATATATATTTTATTTTTTTTTAAGAAGAAACATATCATTATAAGAGATTTGATATAATATTTCTTTTATGTTAATAGGAATATGGATAAAATATGCCCAGAAGGAAAAGAAATAAATCCTAAAACGGGTAGATGTGTTAAAAAATGTAAAGACATAGAAAAAAGAAATAAATACACAGGAAAATGCGATAAAATAAAAAGTAAAATAGAAGATAAAATATGTCCAGAAGAAAAAGAAATAAATCCTAAAACGGGAAGATGTGTTAAAAAATGTAAAGATACAGAAAAGAGAAATAAAGACACTGGAAAATGCGATAAAATAAAAGGTAAAATAGAAGATAAAATATGTCCAGAAGAAAAAGAAATAAATCTTTTAACTGGTAGATGTGTTAAAAAATGTAAAGATACAGAAAAGAGAAATAAAGACACCGGAAAATGCGATAAAATAAAAGGTAAAATAGAAGATAAAATATGTCCCGAAGGAAAAGAAATAAATCTTAAAACTGGAAGATGTGTTAAAAAATGTAAAGACACAGAAAAGAGAAATAAAGAAACCGGAAAATGCGATAAAATAAAAGGTAAAATAGAAGATAAAATATGTCCCGAAGGAAAAGAAATAAATCTTAAAACTGGAAGATGTGTTAAAAAATGTAAAGACACAGAAAAGAGAAATAAAGAAACCGGAAAATGTGTAAAGAATCCAATTCCAGATTCAAACCCAGATCCAAAACCACCTCCAATACCACATCCAAAACCACCTCCAATACCAGATCCAAAACCACCTCCAATACCACATCCAATACCACATCCAATACCACCTCCAATACCGCCTCCAATACCGCCTCCAATACCGCCTCCAATACCGCCTCCAAAACCAGATTCAAAAACAGATAAATCTTTCAAACTTTATTACCCTGATTTAGAAGACCCAGAATTTACATCTAAAATTGCTAATAATATGGAGTTTGCAATTCATAAAATACCAGACTTTCCTATTATAAGGTCTATAGAAGACTTTAATAAAGTTTCAAATAGATTATGTGGAACTTTTGAAACAGCACTGTATCAACATTTTGTAAGTCAATATATTTCATATAGAACACCTTATAAAAGTATATTATTGTATCATGGTGTTGGTGTTGGTAAAACATGTTCGGCTATTACATTATCAGAATCTCTATTAACACCACATACAACATTAAATGAACCAATGATATGGGTTATAATGCCCCATTCTTTAAAACAAAGTTTTAAATCGCAAATATTTGATATTGATAATCATACTTTTAAAAATATTACTAATCAATGTACAGGAGATAATTATGTTAAACTTATTAATATTTATGAATCATCTTTCAATAATAAAAATAAAATGAATGCTGATCTTAAAAAAATATTAAAAAGCAGATATAGAGTTTTTACGTATGATGGATTTTCAAAATATATTAAAGAGAATTATTCTGATAAAATTGTAGAAAATAAGGTAATTATTATTGACGAGGCTCATAATGTGAGAAGTACTAATAAAAAAGACAAGGATTCGTTTATTGCACTAACAAAGTCTTTGAAAGATGGTGTAAATAATCGTTTAATATTACTATCAGCAACACCTATGTATAATGAACCGCGAGATATTTTAGACTTATTCAAATTAATGTTATTAAATGATAAACGAATTGATATATTGAGAGATAATTCTAAAATATTTAATAATATTAAACTTAAGATTGATGAAAATGTAATAAATTTAATTAAAAAATTAAGTTCAACATATATTTCGTATTTACGAGGAAAAAATCCATTTACTTTTGCTTTAAAATTAAACCCATCGAATAGTAATATTAAAATATTAGAAAAAACTCCTATAAATGATCCATCGAATAAACCTATAAATGAAAAAGAATTAAATTGGCTTAAAAACATTCGCGAAGGTATTATAACATCAAAAATGGGAATATCACAAAAAAATATAATTGATAAATTAGGTTATAATAAATTAATAAAAGACGAAGATATTAGCGATGACATAGAAGAAGAAAGTTTTGGAAATAAACAAAATCAAAATATGAAATTATTACAACCAATGAATATTGTTTATGATACAGATATTGGAAGTGATGGATTTTATACATTTTTTACAAAAACAAAAGCAACTGACCCAATATCGGTGAGATATAATAAAAAATATCAAAATGCTTTATATCCCGACGAGGAACATTTGGGAAAACATTCTGGAAAGTTTTTGAACATGTGTAATTTTATTAGAAAGTCTAAAGGTATTGTAGTTATTTATTCAAGATTTTTATTATCTGGTATTTTACCTTTTGCTATATGTCTTGAGCATTTAGGATATTCACGAGAAGGAACTAATAATATATTGGCAAATCCTGATATTGTTCCAGATAAACCTATTTATGATAATGTAAAAGTTCCAAAATATTGTATTCTAACAAGTGATAAAAAAGAAATTATGGGATCTACAAATATAGATAATCTAATAAAAAAAATTAATAAAGCAGAAAATAGTAATGGTGAATTGATAAAAGTAATATTAATTACACCTATTGCGAGTGAAGGATTAAGTTTTTACAACGCGCGTGAAATACATTTGATAGAACCTTGGTATCATTTTAATAGACCAGATCAAATTATAGGTAGAGGAATTAGAAATTGCAGACATCAAAGTTTACCATTAGAAGAAAGAAACGTTACCGTTTTTATGCATGCTAGTATAGACGATGATGAAAATAAAGAAACTATTGATATACATGCTTTAAGAATATCTACACGAAAATATATAGATAGTATAAAAGTAGATCGTATAATAACAAACAACGCATTAGATTGTGGAATAATGAAGAATATTAATTATTTTCCAAAGTCTTTATTTAAAATGGGTAAAATAAAAATTAATACATCACAAGGTAGTGTATATGAATATGAATTCGGCGACAACGTAAAAGACGAACCATTGTGTTATAGTAAAAATAAATATATTGATAAATCAGGATATCGTAGCGAGGTTTATAAGCATTTATTGAAACGTACTCAAACGTCTTTAATTAATGTTATTGATAGTTATATAAAATCAAATATATTCTTTATAAATTTTGAAGCCTTGTATGAAAAAATGGCAATAGATAATGATTTATTAATGTATACTATAAATAAATCAATATATCCTTATATTTTATTAAATGGTTATTATATTATAATTCATAAAAATGGCATTCGCGTAATATTAAATGATTTGAAATATTCTAATAAATTAAGTATTGTAATCCAGAATAAAAAATATAATGATGAAAAAATAATAGAAAATGTAGTTGTTAATCATGATAATATAGATGAAGTATTAAATATGTTAGAAATAGATTATTTGGATAAACATAATACAACTCTTTCTATTTACTTAAATTTAGATTCAGAGTCTTTTGAAAAGTTAATGAAGAAAATTTTAGGTATATATGATAATATTTTAGATAAAAAAATAGGATATATTGTAGACTGTTTATATGAACAAGGTATTTTGATAAAAAATAAAGAAATTAAGTCTTTTAATAAAAATGATAATCTTTATATCGGATATGTTAATATTTTTAATATTAAAGATAAAGATAATACTATAGATAATTTAGATATTAATTTACACATCAAAGGAACTGATATCTATAATTCGGATGTTACAAAAAGAGAGAGAGATGAGTTTTTTAAATCAAGAACTATTAGAAATATAATACCCGACGATATGACAATTGAAAAAACTCCATGGGGTATTATTGAACCTTTTAAAACTAAAACAGGCATTATAAATAAGTTTAAAATATTTTCAACAGATCCAGTTATTGGTAAAGGTAAAAAAACTGGAAGAGTTTGTGAAACCTATTATGATATAGATCATAATAAGTTTGTTAAACAAATAAATAATGACGATAAAAGTCATAAAATGAAAAATAAGAAAATATATTGTAAATATATTGCCAATAAATTATTTGCATTAGATAAATTAATATTATATCCATTGTTCAAACCGATTGTAAAGTTAAAATAATCCCAGTATTTTTTTCTTTATTATAAATTATTTTTGAGTTATTATAATTAACCTCTTTGTCGAATAGAAATGATATAAATAATGCTGTTGAAATATTCCACTTATTATTAACAATTCCTGTCATAATTTCAGCACTTTTTTTCATACCAAAAACTTTAGAAAACTCTTGTTTTGAAATAAAGTCTATAATATTTTGTTTAACAAGCAAGGTATTTGTATTAAATGTACATGTTTCTGATAAAATGATTTCAATTGGTTTAAATAGTACATTTGTATTTTTTTTTAATTTTATTTTTTCTTCTACGATATATTTTTTTATAATAGGTATATTCTTTTTTTCTTCTACGATATCTTTTTTTATAATAGGTATATTCTTTTTTTCTTCTACGATATCTAAATGAATATATTGAGAAAACTTATTATATACTTCTATATTATTGCTTTTCCATAATATATCATTGATATTTTCACACGAACATAGTTTTTCTGCGAGTAGTTGAATCATTATTAATTAATATTAATAATCTTCTATATCATTTTTTAATTTATCATATAATCTTCGTATTTTAAACTATTTTCCAAAACATTAATAGGAATTATATTTTGTTTCATATATTTTTTTTTAAGTAAATAAAACTTCATACTAGAAGAAAACTTTTGACGATATAAAGTATTCGCATTAGAATTAACAACTGCAGGTTGAGTAGGTATATTGGAAATATTTTCTTCTTTTTGTTTTATAGATATACTATCATTTAATAAGTCTTTCATTATTTCATATTTAATTATTTCATTTTGAGATTTAATACAAAAGTCAATATAATTATTTACTTTTAATAAAGTTCCAATCTCTAACCAATTTAAATTTAAAAAAACTCCGTTGTTATTATGTGTATAATTTGTATTATTTTCAATTAGAATTTTAAATAATTCCAATGTTTCAGTGGATGTTAATTTTGAAACATTACTCTGTATTGATTTACACAATACGTTTTTATTCATTTTAATTACTATAACATTTTTATATTTATATAGAAAAATATAATTAAGGGTAATCATCATTATCTAAAATATTTTCTATTTCGTCATCAACGGATAAATCATCATCTTCTATATCATCACCATCTTCTTCTTCATCATCTTCATCCTCTTCACTAAGTTCATCTTCTTCTTCTTCATCATCAAACCCGTTCTTATCTTTAGTTTTAATATTTATTTTTTTAACACTCCCATTATCTTCTTCGTCATCTTCTTCAACTTCAATAATATCATCATATTCATTATCAATATCTATAATATCTAATCCTTCGTGTGCGTCATCATCATTATCATCATCTATAGATGATGCGTCATCTTCTTTATCAGATACAACAATTTCTTCATCTTTATCTTTTAAAATCTTACCAACTATAGAAATCATTTTATCATATAACGTAAACTTCTTTCCACAAACAAGAACATTGACACTATCACCAATTTTAACATCGTCTATGTTTATTTCGGATTGAATACCTGATGTAATTTTAGGAATAATAACCTCTAATATTGCCATATCTTCGTGCATTCCTATAGCTCTTAATCCAAGATTATTTTTAGCTTTAACTACACATTTAATAACAGAATCTTGAATTGGGTTACAAATTTCTGCAATACAGCATAAATCATATGCGATATTTCCATTTAAATGCGATTCTTTAATATATCCTGTTGAACGTTTTATAATTTTAATACTATCTTTTTTAATATATCCGTGCTTGCTACAACTATTTTCTAAGGTGCTTTTAAGTTTTTCTAAAATAACATTTTCAAAATTATTGTTTAATTCATTAGGTGTTAAAATAATACTTGTATTAAATTTAATGGGCATAAACATTTTTGAAGTCATGATTAATATTCTATTTTCTATATGAATGTATCATTTTTTTTATTTATATAAAAATTATATAAAAATTGATATAAATCTATAATTATCTACATTAAATATAAGAGAATAAAAATATGGAATTATCAAACGACGACAATATAATTAAAGTCATAGATAAACACTCCTTATTAATTTCTACAAAAGGATGCGAAAGTTTAATAAAGTTTTATGATTTTTCGCCGTGGGCTGAGAAAGAATATAATAACTTTATAAACGTAATGAAAACAGAGGGATTTAAAGAAGATATTGAAACGCAAATCTTGAATATTTCATCGGAAAACACGCTTTTTACAATTTCAGGAAGCAGTAGTATTTTAAGGTATTGTTCATCTAATACATATAGAAAAAAAGATGCATTTTTATACAATGTGAAAGTTGAAGGTAAAGATATTGTTAATGATGTATTTGATTCTACTATAATATTTGAATCATTTCTTAAAAGTCCATTAATTCAAACAGAAGAATTTAATACAAAATGGAATGATACCAGAAAATATTATAAAATAAACAAACGAATAATTTATACTGATATCAAAACAAATATTAGATATATTGTTAATATTACAAAATACAATGGAACTGATTCTGATATAAAAGATATCGATAATATCAATTTACATTATTCGCTTAAAAGTTCCGGTGTTATTAAATCTTCTCAACGATATGAGTTTTATATAGATATATCAAAAGCAGATAAAGATAATATATTACCATCTATTATAAAAATGGAACAATCATTATATTTATCAATGTTCATAATTTCAAAAAAGCAACAAACTAATGTTATTAAAAACTATTATGAACTTATCAAAAATGATGTTAAAATATTAGGTCTTGATAATCGCAAGTTTTCACCAACACGTCCTCATCTTCTTACGCCAAAACCTGTGACTTTAGAAAAAAACAACGTATTTAATCCCGATGAATATGGAGTTATTAGTATTTTATCTGAATATACAGTTACAGAGAAAGCAGATGGTGAAAGACTGCTTATGTATATAGATAATGAAGGTATGGTGTATTTGATTAATAATACATATAGAGTAATAAATACAGGATTAGTAGCTTCAAAAGAATTGTATAACTCGCTTATTGACGGAGAATATATATCATGTAATAGTCGTATAGATAATTCAAGCAATGGTTTATACGCATCATTTGATATTTATTATTATGGTGGTGAGAAGGTTACAAGTCTTCCCTTGATAGGAGACAAAAAAGATGATAAAAGCAGGTATAATTATTTATTAAAAACTTCAAAATACATCAAAGAAGGAAACTTTTCTTTAAATTATATAGTTAAAGATCATATATATAATAAAGATATTCTTAGTGATTGTGATAAAATTTTATCTGGAACTAAAAAGTATCCTTATCACATTGACGGTTTAATATTTACACCAGCTAAACTTGCGGTTTATTCGCAATTCGCAAATAAACCGGTAGCTTTAACAAGTAATGTTAAATGGGATAGAGTATTTAAGTGGAAACCTCCCGAACAAAATACAATTGACTTTCTTGCGAAAGAAGGTAAAATTGTTACGATTGATGGTATAAAATATAAAGAAATGATTTTATATACTGGATATGATGCGTCAAAATGGGAAAATTATACTATAGATGAAGCTCTTAAACAGATATATGATAAAGATTATGCCAAAATTGTTCAAGGTAAAAATAAAGTATATGTCCATAAAAAGTTTCAACCTACAATATATTATAGCGATGGCATTGAAAAGTCGCTTATAAAGATAACTGGTGGAAATGAAATACGTTGCGAAAATGGAGATAAAATTGAAGGAAACGTTATTGTTGAATATAGATATGTTTTAGATGAAAATATACCTGTTTCAATGCGATGGATACCAATGAGAGTAAGAGATGATAAGACACGTTTATACAAAACTGGCGAATTATCGCAAACGGCAAATGATTTGAAAGTTGCATTAAGTATATGGCGAACTATCCACAATCCGGTTACTGAAAGTATAATACGTGGGAAAACTCCTATTCTTAATATGGATATTAGCGATGTAGATTTATTAGATACTGAAGATGTTTACTATTCAAGAAATATCCCAAGAGAAGCATTACTATCTTATAATATGCTTCAATTTCATAATCTTGGTATTAAAAAAATGCTTTATTCTTGTTCAAAAAATAAAGGTTCCATAGTTGAATTGGCATGCGGAGAAGGTGGAGATATGAAAAGATGGATTGATAATGATTATAGGTTTATATTAGGTATAGATTTAGTAAAAAAGAATATTTATGGACCAATGTCTGGTGCATATAGTCGTCTATTGGGAGAAAGAAAGAAATATTTTAGAGTTAAAAAAGAAGAACGTGAAAAACCAATATTCCCAAATATGATTTTTATAGCAGGTGATTGTGGTAAAGATATTAAAAGTGGAGAATGTTCATTATCTATAGGTGATAAAGAAAGTTATGATACGTTGAAAAATGTTTTAAATAAGAATAAAACAAATATCAATAAAAAATACCCTTATGTATATGGACAAGGCGCTAATGGTTTTGACGTATGTTCGTGTATGTTTAGTATTCACTATTTCTTTAAAAGTGAAGAAACATTAGATACATATTTAAATAATGTATCATCTTTATTGAAAAAAGATGGAAAATTCACATGTACTTTTATGGATGGAAAAAGAATTGAGGAGGCTATTGCAGAAAATGGAGGAAATATTGTCAACGGTATAAAATATACAAGTGCCGACAGAGGAATACCTGTATGGTCTATAATACGAAGATATAATATTGACGATGAAGATAAATATAATAAAAAGATTAATGTATTTATTGAATCAACGAATAAATATATTCCAGAATATGTTGTATCATATGAATTACTTATTGAAAAATGCAAAGAATATAATTTAGAATTGGTTGATAGTCAATTATTTTCAGATACTTTTAACAAAATTAAAGGTCAAATTCCTG
>Ga0209284_10001888_pt1 | contig 30473 bp, 28 predicted proteins | sample FRY03_FD_187211 | JGI IMG/M metagenome (GOLD analysis project Ga0209284, IMG submission 187211) | Freshwater microbial communities from Lake Fryxell liftoff mats and glacier meltwater in Antarctica - FRY-03 (SPAdes) (version 2) | ecosystem: Environmental > Aquatic > Freshwater > Ice > Glacier...
CCTCGGGAAAACACCCTCAAGTCCAGAATCAGCGAGTCCGGCAAGTCACTGCCCTCCTTGAGAGGGTATGATCGCGACTCGTTCTCATTCAGGAACTCGACTGAGGAGAATTCAGGCATTTTGATCTACTAGCTGAACTTTGATCCCATTGGCTGCCGGATGCACTCGGAAAATCTGCCGAGATTGAGCATCAGACCCGGGAACTTCAAATGATGACTCACTTATCAATATTCCTCCCTCGTCTCCGGGCTCCACCAGGTTGATTGATCGAATGGCTACCCCGGCCCCACATGTGCTTTCCTCAACTGCACCATCCGCATGCAGACTGAGGTTCCACCCTCCGTCTACTTCTTCAGCCCCGAGAGACATTCCAGCGCCGACTTCAAGGCTGACGACACCAAAGACTTTGGCTGTGTCAGCGACAGACAAGGCATTTACTCCAGGGGGAGGGGGAGAAACCAGAGACCCAACAACCTCGACTAGCCCTTCAGGGAAGTAATGAGTCCCTACGGGAAGCTTGGAAAATAGATCATTGCCTCCAAGTGTCACAGAGCCCCTGACTCCTCCCAGCGAAGACAGCAATGGGAGATCTCCTCCGTCAAAACCTTCACTTTCGAATCTCAGGGACTCTCCGGATGCTGACTCAAATCTACCGGCCACCCCGATCGAAGAAATCTCTACGACCCTGAGCCACACGGGCCCTGCCGTGACGGCATGAAAATCAAGGAAGTCCCGGTCTATGATTTCTCCTCGCCCGGATGATTTCACCTTCCCGGGCCTGAACGGGAACGCTTCCAGGGCCGACTGGTCCTTCCATTGCTGAGATGCCATGATTGTAAGATTAAGGTCCGGGCACCGGTGGTTCCGGGATTATAGCCGGTGGGTTGTCGCAGTCAGGCCCAGAAAACATCAGTCCGTAATTCCTGGTCGGTGGGCAGTCCGAGTCAAACTGGGGGCCAAGCCTCCCGAATTGGTCAGGGACGATTGGGGACTCTATGCACAAAAACTTTCTCGGGGTGGTCACCAAGATCGACACTGCATTCCTCGCCGGGTGCGCCCAAATAGATCCTGCTGGGGCCCCCGGAGGAGAAATTACGACCAGCCTTAGATTCCCGGTCTCAGGATTACCAGAGACGCCATTGATGAATTTGATTGCACCGGGGCACCCGCAGTTTCCGCCCAATACGGGAGGAACGCAGTCTGGGAGGAAAGAGGCTGGATCCACCAGGCCGATAGACAGAGCAAAGGACTCATAGTCTCCTGTCGAGGCTTCAACCGTCAGCGATCCTGACGGGATGATCGACACATCTCCAGACAGCTCAGTCTGATCCCCGTCCCACGCAGAGACCGAACTGATTGGGGGTGGCCCGCAAAATACCAAACACCTCGATTCCAGGAAAATGCCGGACATCTGGTGAATACCGGCCATCGAAAATAGCGCCCCCGGGTCCGCCGATAGGATCGATCCGAATATCACCCATCCGGACACGAGGTCGCGGCTTGACAGGATGGGTATCTGATCTCCCTCCAGGTCTCGGCCCATTACCGCCTTGGCCACTCCTATTGACATCCCGTTACTCGAGAACTCCACTGTTACCGACTGCGCAACGACCGACACAGAAGATATCTCTACGGCCCCAGGCGCCAAAGCGATGACGAGGGTCGCGTCTGCGATCACATTCGGAGGTAATGGGTCGCCGCTTGACAGCATAGGGGAGCACGACTCTGATATCGGATACTTCCTCCTGGAATTTTTCGATATCCAGTCGTTGCCGGAAACACTTGGGTATCCTCTCTTCATCTGTCAAGATTCTGAAAATAAAGCGATAACCCCGTCCATGCAAAGAATGTCTTCTTCGCTATTTTGGAAAGGATCGGTAACGAATGACGCGGAGAATGCTTTGCAAGCAAAACTCGCTTCCCCGTAAATCGCAGTGGCAATCACCGTCAGCGGGTCGACTAGCTGCCACGAAAGCTTTCCGTTCACGAGCCCCCATAGCCAATTTTCGGCCTGTCCGGTCAGGTCCGTGACTATCTCCTCAAGCTGATCAAAATAAACCGAGTCGGCCCCTCCATTGTCCAGCGGAATAGCCAGGATAGCAGCGATGTCCGCAGCTTCAGGGTCCGCGGGGAAAGAAATAATTGGGCTGCCGGCCATCCCGAGGTTCGTGCCGACAAAAAGGATTTGGGCCCTTCTGGCGAATACTCTGATTTCGGCGGCCGACCTGAGGCCCGATATTGCGGCAAATGCAGCGGAACAGTCGACCCCCGGAGAGGGAGGAACAGACGAACACGCCGTAATGTAACCCGCATCACTTCCGGTCCACGACTCAGGAGCTTCCACTGAGACCCCCTCAAGAGAGGACATCCTGTTTCGCTCGGTAAAAATGGTGGAGTCACTATCGAATAAGGGGTGGACTGTCGCCGATTTCGGATCAGAAAATATCAGATCCAGTGCCGAGCAAAAAAATGCGACGTCTTCCAGGATTTCCCTCACTTCCTCAAATGATATAGTCACGAGGGTCTTGCCCTTCGGGGGTATTGGGGAAAAATCACTTCCACTTCCTACCGTCGCGAGTATCTCCCCTTCTATCCACCCTTCGCTGTCTGACGGCAAAGAGAGTCCGGTGCTAGATCCTCCAGGGTCAAGCCCGGTTAGCGGGGGGCTCTCTGTCTGGATCCCGGACATGATTTGCGGCGTTATCACCAGAGTTGCCCCAGAGTTTTCCGGCAGCATTAAACTGATCACCGCATAGACATCGGTTAATGTGTTGTTCTGAACGTAGAAGGAAATCTTAGATGGCCTAGCTCTGACAGAGTGGACCGAGACGAGCCCGTTCACCTGGGCATTCAGATTTTCTACGGCCTCGTTGTAGCTGGCTTCGGTAGTCTCCATGGCTTTCCTGAGCTCATCTCTGACATCCCCGAGTTTTGCGCTTTGCCTCGCTATTGCCCTGGACACAGCATTGTAATCCCCGCACCCGCAACAGGGCAGGCAGTCGCTTGAGATCTTGAGGCCAACTCTCGAGACGTCGCTGGCAATCTCGGACCTAAGGCAATCTTCGAAATCCAGTGTCACTTCGCCAAGTGGAGACGGTGAGACTCCCGAAATTCTCCGAACGTCCTGAGAACACTCAGGCTCTTCGCACGGGACTTTGCCTTCGCCGCCCCCGGGAACAGCACTAAACGAGACTGAGGACCCAGAGCTTGAGGCGTTGATGTTCCACCCGGCGATGAGGTTCTCTGGAACGAACGAAGGCTCCCAGTCGGTCTCTCCGTTCAGCCTGAACCCTAAAAATCTGTCCGGTCCTGACTCTACTCTGGACGCCAGAAACGATGGAGGATATGTGGGGATCAAGTCCAAGTCTCCGACCTCTCCGATGCTCCAAGGGTGGATCACCCAGAATTGCTGCCAAAGTCCTCCGCTGCCGGGAGGGTCATCTCCCGATCCGGTTGACGTATGCGCCTGAGCGGACATGAACACATTTCCTGGAGAGGAAGGCCTGGTAACTAAGTCCCCATACTCATAGCCCACTCCGCCTGACCAGACCGCAGGAATTCTTGTCGGCTGAAAAGCGCCAGACGGAGAATCCCAGAGAGGTCCTGCCGCTACCGACATCGAGCACAAATCGCCAAACCCCTTCCTCCATCTGAGGTGAGAGGCTACGCCGGGGTCCACTTCCCTTGAAAAACTCACTGAGTCGGACAGGCTCAATTCTGGAAAGTCGATCGATATGGTCCAGGAATCGTCGGCCAGGTCATAAAAGATCCTTCTAACTCTGACGTGAGTTGCCCCACGAACCGGTGGGTTCGGGTCCGGGGTGATCCTAGCGTCCAGGATGAACCCATTGGGAACTTCCCCGCCTGATAGCGGAAATCCTCTCTCCTCATTCGATGAGAGCCACTCGCTGTTAAAAGAACTCATTTTTACCTGGCGATAAATGCCGTGAGGGACGCGATCATCGAGCTTTGGTCTGCATACCCGCGGTAGACCAAGTCTCTCACAGTTACTGACTGGGTCTCAAGCTCTCTAAGTGAATCGATCAAGGTGGCCAATTCTCGGCACCCGCAGCACGAGGTTGAACACAGGTCCCTGATTAGGAGCGAGTTCTGCGATCCTCGAGAGACCGAAATGCATTCGCTCCCACTTAGCCACAGATCTCCGTTTTCATCCGGAAGGACCCCGTTGATTGACTTTACCGGAGGCCCGTTGGCACCCGGATCGTCACAGGCGCTGAGGTTTTCTCCGGAGATCGCATCGATCCTGATGTTGCCGCTTTCAGTTCTCGTGAGCCTGATGTTGGCTCCAGCCGAAAGCCCCACTACACCGGTCAACCTCGCTATGATCCTGCTGTTTTGGAGCACCGTGATGTGATCTACTGCGGGCTGAGAGATGTGGACGACCGACATCTCAAGCCTTGACGCTCCAACCGAGAACAGCAGGACCCCCCTTGACTCTGCTGCCGCTTTCTGAATGTCTCCAATGGTCAGAGTTCCTAAGATAGACCTGTGAGGCCCGGATCCGGAGAATGCGTAATTATTGTGGGTCTCGTGACTCGACGCCTCAACTCGGACAAATGACACTTTTTCAGGGGGGGTCTCGCCCTCCTGGTAAGAGATCTCTACGGTCACAAAATCCGCCAGGATCTCCACCATTGAGATGAAAAAGTCTCCTCCGAAATAAGTCGGCGGAGCGGCTAATCTGGCGTCGACAATCAGCGAGTTTGGGAGAGACCCAGACCTGTCGATCGACGACCTTGTAGCCGACTCCGATATGGGATAGGCTCGGTCCTCGTTTTCGTCCAGCCACTCTTCAAATGATGATGCCCCTGCCATAATTACTGCGTGGTTTTTGCGTCACTCTCTGGGATCTCAAGGTCAGGAGTAGAACCTCCATTTGGTCGACACGAGCCCAACCTGGCCGGTGTAATCGTCTGGGTCCAGGATGTTGGCTTCCAGGGCCGACGATGGGCCGACATTAAATTGGGACTCATTGGTATCCCGGGAAATTCTGACAAAGATCTGGTCACCTGGCAGGATTAGACCCGCGGTGTTGAACGTATTCACTGATTCCTCGTCCATGACTTTGAACGCAGCGTATGTGATTCCTATCGTCAGTCCAAGAGCGTGAACCTCCGCTGGCGCCGAAATAGATCCGGACAGGTTTACCCCAGGCCTCACGACTCGGACCTCAAGCTTCATAACAGCGAGCGTCGGGTCAACCCCTCCGGACTTGTTCCCCAACCATTGGGTCAAGATCTCCATTCTCAGGTTATCACCGTCTCCAACTTCCAGATTTGGGACAGAGATCCTTGCCACGGCCGCCGTAGCGACCTGGCCAGGAGGAAGGAACTCGATGAACGATACTCCATTCCTCTCCGACTCCTTTGCGTTAAAAAGAGAAAAAGATGGAGACGCACCTTCCGAGGAAGTAGAGGCGAGATCTATCCTGATTTTTCCAGAGTGAACTCCACTTTCCAACAGGCTTCCGTCCGGCATAACTCTCCTGATCAGGATGTTGGGGCCGGGAACGATTTCCGACACTCTGGGTCCGGTCAGGATCTTCTTACCATCTGCGGATATCGAGGCCAAGCAACGATTGTCCGCGGCTTCATTCAGGAGGTCGACTGCAAGCCTATAATCGAGAATCAGCTCGAGCGCCCCGGTAGATGCTGACTCGTCGGTCCCAACCTTCACAAATCTCGCGATACCTCCACTCGAGAACAAGGATCGAACCACTGGGTCTGAATCTCCGTGTGGCGCTGACGAGAATGCGATAAAGGCTGGCAGTAGCGTCCCCGGGTCAAGCAGATCAAGGTCCTCTGACCATGGCAACTTCCAGTCTGCTGGATCTGCAGACGCCTCGGTCCAGTAGATGTCTGAGTGAGTTCTGACCCAATTCCCGACCATGAGATCTCCCCCAATGGTTAGAGTCGGGGACGGCAGGGGAGACACGACCAGCAGGGACGATAAGTCGTATTGACCTTCGGTGATATACCTGAGGGACGCCCCAACCGGGATTTGATCGTCCAGACTCGGACAGCAGTTGGTCCATCCAGATAGGGCGTCGGGCAGATCGATCACCCACCCTTTACTCTGGGGAACCTCAGTCGAGAAGTTCAGAGTAAACCCATTCGTGTAAGTGCCGGCGCCGGACACAAAGAACCCGGGCCTTAGGAAGGAGACGGACACTCCAATCTTCCTGGGAACTACCCCGGCAACCAAGTCGATCAAGGTTCCGTAAGGCGGCTTTGTGACTTCGATTAGGGATTCTGCCGTCTCGATACCGAGCCACGATAGGGTGTTGGACTCGATGAGCAAGGCGCTGCCCGAGTCTGCTTTACGAACCCTGATCCTGCGTCGAACCCCGTCCCAGACCATACCCGGGGTGACAGATACTGAAATGTCAATAAGCCCCTTATGGGCCACGTCATTGGAGTAGTTCACAAATCCGTGCAGCCCCGCACCATCTGTAATCGAAGCCCATCCTCCCCCTTGAGATGAGGGATAATTTCTGAGTGCAAACCGATGATGGACGTGACCATCCTGCATGAGTCTCGTGTGGATAGACACCTGCATCTTTTCGTTGGTGAACGACCCAAGCCTCACCACAGGAGCTCCTGACGGATTTGCGGTCATCCTCCCGGGGACCGATGCCGATAGATAATACTCCCCGGGTGCGAATACTTCATCGCCCTCCATCATGTAGGACATGGAGGGGATTTGAACGACTCCCCCATCGCCAATCCCAGCTTCGCCAATGATCATGACATCCGCGGTCGTAGGCCCGGTCTTGGCCGTTACCACTCCGGACACAAATGCGGATCTTGCCGGCCTCGGCATTCCACTTCCGGTCAGCTCCATAGCTGCAAGGCCATTCCTGTAGATTCCGGAATCACCATCCAGGTAGACCCAGCTGGACGTCTGAACCGATGCCTCAACCGGGACTCCGGACATGATCAGTCGGCCTGAGGTCGACTGCAGGGACTCGAACCTCCTTTTTAGCCATTCAGTCCGATCGACCAGATCATCAGTCGGGGCGTTGGATACTGAAGCGTCTACGGGGTTCCCGTTTGCGATTCGTCTTACTAGGGTTTTCCAAAAGGTGCTCATTAAGGTGACGTAAAGGTGATCTTCCACTGGATGTCGATCTCAAAGCCCGCGGCTTTTTCGATCGGAGAGCCGAACTTGATCCTGGCAAACAGAATATCAGAGATTTGATCCGACTTGGACACAATCAGGCATGCTCCTCCGATAAGGACGCCATCGACGAAGTTGGTCGAGCCCACAAAGCCCTTCCGAGCCCCGTTCGTAAGTCTTGCTGCTGAGGTAGATGCAAAGAAGGTCAGCTCATTTGCGGCAAATTTATCGACGTCGGAAGTCCCGACTCCGGGAGGTGTGAGGATCGGGCATCTCAGAATGTCTCGAGGAGATATTGCCGACGTGACCACCGAGTCGGTTGTGTCCTCGGGGGCCGGGTTGTCAAAAACCGCGGCCTCGGTTGCGAATTCAAAATACGCATGAGATACCGAAAACCCTCCAAACTTGTTGGCCATGGCTGCCGATGCGTCTGCGGATTGGTCTACCACCAAATTAGACCTCTCGAAAAGCGTCACTGGCGCAATGCCAGCCTTTTGCATAGAAACTCTGACAAAGCCTGTAATTTTCATGATGGTATTAGAATCTGCGGTTGTTGACCGTTCTTTGAGCCACAGAGATGGAGGTCTCGACGGAAGGCCCGGCACTGAAGGACAGAACCTCTATGCCGATGTCCGACACTCTATTCTCCCCTTCAGTTGCGGACAAGCCTTGATTGCCATCATCGATCGGCAAAAATGCAGATACAACCAGGACGCTCGAAGGAGGGATGAAACGCCTTAGTGTCGTCATCCGCCTGAAAAACAAGGGCACGTCCACTACCTGAGACAAATTAACTACCACCGGTATCGCAACGGGACCTAGGATAGCCTCCGCAGAGACCTCGGCCGGATTTATGATACCGGACGGGGCCGCACCCCAATCTACCATATTGAGGAACTCTCTGACGGCACTTTGGCTGCCGTTGGGAATAGGCGGCCAGTTTCCAGCCGGAGAGTTGGGGAATATCAAGACGCACCCGCCATCAAACGGAAGTCCGATCGAGATATTTTGAAACTCTCTCCACCATCCGATATTATCGACAGGATCGAGGACTCTCGTTACGGAGGACACTGCCTGCCCGGATCTAATTTCAGCGCCCTCGTAGATCGTGCTGAGCAAAGGGATTCCAGGGCCGACCTGCGCGTAACTTTCGCCGACCGTGATGATCGTGTTGCCCCTCTTGTCCTGGGATATCGAGCCGACTTCCCCCGCTTCCGGGCTCAATCGCTGGCCGGCGGCGGCGGACACAAATGATTCTACCGAGGCCTTTGTCGGCCCGTCGGTAGCCATCCTCATTGATGCGGCCGCGAACCGGGAAGACTCTTCCGGATCTGACTTGCTGAGTCCGGGGACAAACCCAAAATTTTCAAAGACGTCCCCGTGGTCAACCATTGAGTCGAAGATCCACAACGTCTCAAAGGTTGACGGATCAGCCAGAAATCCAACCGACTTCCCAGACTTCGAGATAAACCAGTCCAGGTCCATGGCGAGAAACGCTCCGCTGCCGTCGGCGACCAATCCTATTCGCGACCCGGGGGATACGACACCCCGTGGTAGGTCTACCCAAAATAGCATGCCTCTCGAGTCCCCTCCGCCCCACAGGGGGACATCCCCCTCGGGCAGCGGGGAATTGACGACCTGCTCTCCAAAAGTTGCTCCAGCTCCAAACGTTAGGGGCTCGACCCCAAGCACAGCCCCAGACACATTCAAGGGAAGTGCCGGCTCGACCCTAAAAGTCGGGAAGGTATCTCCTGGTGCTGCCGACCTGCCACCCTCAAAGATCCCTGTGAGGGACCTGACCAGAGAAAGAGACAAGACCTTGGATAGCGCATCAGAGAGCCTACCGGGCCCCCCTTTGACTTTCCATAGCCCGTTGCGGTCTCCTGAGATAGACCTTGGATTTCTGTAATCACCTATTTCCATGTGGCTTTATTGCAGGAACTCAATTGGGACGCCTAGTGGGTCTGGGAAAAATTCTGTGTTGTCTGGACCATAGCCAAAGTCTGTCTCTGTTGAAATCCTAATCACGGACTTGGACGTAGAAGCTCTTTGCTCTCCAGATGGAGTCAGGACAACTCCAATCATAGAAAGAGGGAGATCCAGTTTGCTGACACCCGGGACGGCCATAAAGGCCGAAACCAGCTTTTCGGCTCTGACACCCTCGCCAGGATCTGCTTGAGAAACCTCAAAAGAGAAAGCGGCGTCGATGCCGGTCTTTGCCACCGACCTGTCGGCTCCCGGGAGGAGGCCTACCGAGATCCTGGAAAGCGACACCACGCAAGGCACCGCGGCCTTCACGATTCGATCTAGACCGGACTGAGCCCTTGACGGGTCAGATATCACAGCCTGGACATCGCTGATCGCCGGGATCCCCCAGACTTCCAGCTTCACCGGGAATTCCGCCCCATAAACACTCCCGACTGGAATTGAGAACTCTACACTTGAGGTTTGCCACTTCGACAGAGCGACGAATGACTGGTTGGCCACCCTGAGCGGATATGAGGATGACAGGCCAGGCCAAGCTGGATCTATGCCTCTGGTGAAGTTGGAGATCTCGAAGCTGCCGGAAGATAGAGAGTCCGCGGGTTTTACAGATACCACGGCGTAATGCCCCGGGTATGCGCCGGAGTTAATCGATGCCAGATACACTCCTTCGCCTTGGTGGATCGCGATTCCGTCGATCGATTTTGTCTCGATCGTCCTCGACGTCCTCACGTAAACGTCCTCAAACCCTCCCAGCGGGATCCCCCCGGCCCCGTGCCTATTCCTGGACATGAGCGGGTGGAAAGGCCCGACTACAGCCACCCTGTCGACAGATGGGACTGTGTCTCTGACGGTAGCCAAGATAGATGCTGGCGATGTCATCCCCCTGGTGGAGATGGAGGACATCACCATCTCTTTGATCTCGGATGACTTTGCTCCGCTCCGCCCACCTGAGAATGCAGCCGATGCGTAGATCCGGATCAAAGACGGGACATTGAAGACCGTCGACAGCTCTTCGCTTCTCGGGATATTACCGGCCTCTCCGGGAACTTCTGCGATTACCGGGACCCTGAACGTCCAGGTCCCGGAGCCATCGGACTCCATGACTCCGGGGCCGGCGTTCACTTCGGACGGAGTGACGAAGGTTATCCCATCGTCGGTAAAGAAGACTGTCCCCCTCGGGATGGATGAAAGCCTGTTCGTGGACACCTGGATCGAGATTTGACCCATTGCGGAATCTCCTGAGTCTACGGTCAGCAAAAAGTTGGACAGAAGAGACGCGGTGGCATCACTGTCCAGATCCTCAAAGCTGGAGTCCGATACTCCATTCAAGGTCTGAGACTTCCTAAACCGGATCGCAGTTTTCCTGACTGCGGCCAGGACTACTGCCCCGGGCCTGATGAACCCCTCGTAGAAAGACCCCCCGGGAGACACGTCCAAATTGGGAAAGGAGGCGGACACGAGGGATTGCATGAAGGCCTCCTCGAGTCCCAGCTCTTCCGGGGAGAAAGTGCCCGGAGTGATGGGGCCGGCTGGAAAAGGGCCTTCTCGATCGGAAGTATCGGATTGGGATAGGTTCATGGAATTAGATGATTCTGTTCTCCGGGACTGGGAGACTTACTGGGACAAGGACAGTCCCTGGGGTTCCGTCTGCAAAGAAAAATGTTACCTCCATCTCGATGGACGTTCCGGTTGCGGCCCAATTAGACAGGACCGCATCCAGGATCTTTTCGTCGTTTGGTCGATCCTTGGGAAGAATTCTGTTCATCCAGACCAAGACCCTGAGGGACTCTGCGGAGAACAGACTCTCAATCTCGTAAAAGAAACTGAGATTGGCTCGAGTTCCAATATACCCCGCGAACTCGGATCCCATTTCCGGATCCGAAGCTACGGCGCCAAGGGGTGTCATCAGGCAGGAGATAAACCTCTGGGCCTCTTTTGATCTACCCGCCACGAACTTAGCCGGCGGGAATCCGACAGTTGCCGAACCGCCCGTCACAAGCAGGGAGGGGAAGAGGGATAGGTCCATCTTTCTCTGCGAGTGGTTCTCCGATGCTTTAGAAAATCCCATGGTCATTTTTCTGAGATCGCCTCAAGTTCTTCCGTCAGAGCTTTCTGGTTAGCTGTCCTCCTTTTTGCCTCCTCAACGGCTTTGACATATGAATCTGATCTTTTTGAGTGCCTCGCCCGGCAATCCCTCTCGAAGGTGGCCAATCTGAAAATCTGAACTTTCAGTGTGGACCACTTTCCCAGTGTAGGCGGCTCGTCCCCTGATGTCATCTCCTGAAGCAGAGACTCTCTCGAGAAATTTTTTTCGATCGCGTCGTCAAGAGAGGACGGCAAGGAGGCGCCGGACAACACCCAGAACCCAGGAGTCGGGGCCGTCCCTGACTCCCCTCTCGATTCCCCCACCTTAGCCAATCCTTCGATTAATTTTGTGTAGTTGTCGTCCATTCGGTTATTTACCGGCCTGACTCAGGGAGAACAAGTCGTCATCTGAGTTATCGAGTTCAGTCACTGTGCTGTCAGGAGAATGGACAATATGTTTACTCTCCACTCCACTCAGGATATCCCCTGACGCCCTTTTGAGAATTTTGTGGACCATGGTTGTCGAAACGCCGGCCTTTCTCGCAATGTCATCAAGTCCCAGTTGGGGCTTCCCATTCCTCCCCAGCCGGAGGTCCATAATCAGCTTGTCTCTCGGGCTGAGTCCCTGATAGACATACTCGGTCCAAAGCCTCAGCTTTTTATTCTGGGCGCTGCTCTCTTCCGGGATTACAGCGCCTTCCATAGTTCCTTCCGGAACCTCATACGAGAAAGTCCTTCTCATGAGTTCTGACGATCTACCCCTCGAGATTTTCATGATGTCGGACATTTCATCTGAGGTGGGCTCCCGGAGATGATCCTCCGAGAACTCATCGTAGACTTTTTTGTAATCCTTGGCCGCCTCCTCTACGAAACGACCCTTTGCGATCACCCTGGTTTCTCCATGAGACCTGATCGTGAGAGGTTTCAGGTGGTTGTTCACGTGGGTCGAGAAAGACGCCCCGGACGCGGGGTCATAAGACCTGGCGGCGGACATGACAAGGCCCTTGGCCTTCGACCTCATTAGAGATGGGCTGAGCCTGGGGTTTGATTTTGTGACGCTATCGATCGTCGGCCCCATCACCTTGACCAGCTTCGAGAAGTTCTCCTTGCTTTGATCATGGTTCCAACTTCTCCACTCACTCGAACCCCTTGACTCACCCCCCATTGGTTGAATAGCGGGGGCGGCAGGAGGGGAGACGGGGAGGGGGTCAAGTAGTTCTGACAGTTTTCTGGTCATTCTGAGTATGGGGCTGAAAATGGGGCCTGATCCCCAAATAATGGTGCGCCGTCGATCATGGCGTCCTCTTGGGTGTCCTCGAAGATATTTCGGAATACCATCGAGGTCGAGATATCGTTTGAGTCAGGAGTAAGAGAGTGGGTAACCGAATGGCAGTAACCGCAAAAACTTTTCGATACGTCAGCTGATCCGCCGGACATAAACCTCACAGATGTGGACGGGAAGATCCGATAAACAGTCCCAGGGGTGACATTGGGGGAGAATGGCATGATAATACTGAGGCTCCGATTCAGGTTTGCGACCTGATAGTAGATCTGCTTGGCCCATGAAGCTCCCAGGAACTCGGGCAAGGTTGGGGGCGGACTCTGAGTTGATGATCTCGAGACCGGAACCATCCACCCGGGAAGGCCTACCGTGTAAACGCCTGAAGTTGACGATGGCCTGACTTTTGGGGTGAATGAAGCCACTGGAGCAAAGGAGACAGGATTGACTTCATTTCCCGCTGCGACTCCGTAACCGATCGCCAGCACTGCGGACGGGGGCCTTGATTTCGAAGATGAGCTGCCGAAACGAGCAATGGAGCTCGCCTCTATTGTGTTTTCACTGGGAGGCTTGCAGCCACTGTAATCAGGGGTGATCAAACTTTTGCCATCCGGCAGGCACAAGATTGTCAGACCGAAAGACGACATCAGGGCGGACAGGACAGTCCAGGGGGATTTCCCGGACCCCATGGCTCCCAGGGCTACGTTCCTGGCAAATGCTGCCGCGGCGTCTTCCAAAGAGCTGACATCCCCCGAGACATTCATGCTGCACTCACCGTGAACCGCAATGTCGTTAAGGGCCTCGATGACTTTGGGCGATTGCTCGGATATGGTCCCCCACGCGGGTTCTAGATTTGCCGGCAAATTCCTGACAGTCGACGACGACACCAGGTGGTTCATCACCGAAATCACATACTTGACGACCTCCTTACCCATGTTCTCTCTGATCCCAAATCGGATGTCTCTCCTGTTCAAGGCTTTATCCGCGGCACTCGCCGATGCCTCGTTCGACTGGAATGCCATCTGGATCGAAAAGTCCTCAGTGCTGGATGGATGAGATCCCGGAGAAAACAAAGAGGACTCGTCAAGGTCTCTGGCTTGATGCACAAGTATCGCAGATGCGGATATCAAATCGCCAGACAGGGTAATAGCCGAGGAGTCAAGATATCCGGTAAAAACCGTCTCGCCAAGCGCCTTCACGGACAAGATGGTGTCCGGGCCAGTAGCGTTAAACTTCCACAGGTCTTCGATCGGCATGCCCACTGAAGCCCTCGCGATCTCCCCAACGGTGTAACTCACGTGGAACGAAGATAGAGCGACCCTAGCCCCGCTGCGTCCGGTTACAAAAGCAGTGGGTTTGATGAGAGTTGTGGGATTTCCGGAAGGTTTGATCATTGGGGCTCCGTTTCAGATAGTATCCTTGAATGGGATGAAATTGCGAGAATCGTTGCTGAGATGGCGACAAGGTGGAATTCAGAGGCCTGGGAGAACCGCTCGGACCTCGAGAGCTTGTCTGACTCTTCGTGGTTCACGGCTATCCTGGACACTGACAGGAAAGCTTCCGTGGCAGCCGACGATGGATTAAAGCTCGTCGTGGAGTATCCCGGAGCGACAAGCCTTTCTCTGAGGTCGAAGCAAAAGGATATTTTCCCGAATACCCGACCCAAGGCCGCTCGGCACATGTCCAGGTCCATAGCTGCACGGCAGAGAATGGTTGCGGCGAATTCGGCCTCCTCCCTGGACTTCGGGTTACCCAAGAGTGTCAATCTGGCGGCTGACTCTGCCGAAGAGGACGAGCCAATTGAGAATTCGGGATGGATCCACTCTGCCCACCTCACCTGTGTGTTGACGGGATTTAGCCCCAGGATCAGCGATCTGATTTCGTTCGTCATATTACCTGCCCTCCGTCGGTAGGATTGTGAACGACATGGTAAATCTTCCATCAGGGAACGGACCTGCGTCGGCGCCAAAATCTACCCCACTCAGGGCGCACTTAAAAGATGCCCCGCCGACCCCGACAAACAGCGGCCCCCCTTTGTAAGCCCTCCTTGCCTCGTAGGCATCGTTGATTCTCTTGAAGTTGGCCAGGCCTGATCCACAGGAGTTGAGAAAGAAGATGATCCCGGAGACCGACAAGGACCCGGGAGATTCTCCGAAAGCATAAGAGTAAACCTGACCACCAAGGGTCCGGATGAAGCTCAGTGATTCCTTTCTGGACACTCGGACACCGGAGATAATCATGCCGGCTGATGGGGCCCCGGGAACTCCCGATACCGACAAGTATTGGGGGCCGTCGATGTTCTCGACAGATACCGCTCCTGGCGTTGATCTTAGAATTGCTGCCATGGTTTAGCCGGGGAATTTGATTTGTAGTTTTTCCCAGATATTGTTTATGTTTTGGTTGATATTGCCAAAGATTTCTCCGAGTGGCCCGGCATCTTTGATCATGCCTGCTACCCCTCCGCCACCCCCTCCATCCCCCTGGGGCGCAGCAGTGGGGTCGGCAGTTGGACTGGGTGGGGTGTCCCCTTCGCCTGATCCTGCGGCTGCTGCCCGAGCCTTCTCGATGAGTTTTTGCATCACCCCGCCATCCGTGTCGGAAACGGCGGTGTCGGCTGCCATCTTAAGATATTTCTCTCTGATGGCGTCTCGATCTTCCTGCGAAGAGTCACCCCCCAGATCCCCCAGCTCGCCCGCCATCTGAGACATGAGCTTCTCGTTCGAGGACAAGGCCAATGCCGACAGCATCTTCTCTCCTCCCTCACCTATTTCTTCTTTCGCGGCGGCCATGGCACCGGAGAATCCTTCCCCTTTGTCCATGGCAGTAATGAGCAGGCTGGCGGCCTTCGAGAGTCCAGTCTCGTCGAAAGTCATCGACTCCCCGTAAATCGAGCTGAGATCTTTTCTCGTCTGGCTGTCATCCCGAATCTTTTTTTCAACCTTCGCATTTTCTGTTTTGTCTCCGAAGACATTGGCCACCTTTCGGGCAGCTTTTTCGATCGATCCGTCCTTCTGGTCTTGAACCTTCTGAACGGTATCCCTGAGCTTTTGTGCGAACTGTTTCGGGTCTTGGCCTGTCTCTTCGGCCCATTTATTCTGTAAAGCCAAGGATTCCGAAGAGCTGAAATCGTAGAGGATACCTCGCTTAGTTGCTTCCTCGAGAAGAGCCCTGTCGTCCTCGGTGGTATTTTTGAATACATCTTCATATTCAGCAGTGTAACTTCCAGTCTTCAGCTGCCCCCCTGCAATGTCATCACCCCTGGCAATCCTCTCCGCGGCGTCTCGACCCTCGTATTCCTTGTTGACGTCCCAGTCTCGGACCCTATCTCTAACTTCCTCGACTTTGCCCATGCCCTCGTTCCACTTTCCGATTTTTCTGGCAGCTTCGGCTCTTTGCTCAGGTGTCGCATTTGGATCTCCCATCACCCTGGCGAGCTCTTCCCCCTCCTTTTTCATCCTGGCCATTGAGACCTCAACCCCATCGATGTTCGTCGTTCTGGTCAAAAGGTCCTTCTCGCTAAGCCCCTCGAGGAAATTCTGGGCGACAGTTCCAGTGATTGAAAGGGTGGACCCGCCGTAATTCTCAGCATCGTCCGCTACGTTCTGAGCGACGACATTTCGGTCTACTTGCACGCCTACGTTCCCGGCGGCCCTTACTGTGCCCTCGACGTTTGAAATCATCGACATGGCCATCCCATTGCTGGCGGATCCTCCGATTGCCCCTGCGTTCTGGGCAACCGCCTTCATCATGGAGATGTATTTGGCTACAGTCTCGGCGTCCAAGTCGAGGGTCTGGGATGCTGAATCAAGATCTCTTAGCAAGCCGGCGGCTTTGGACGGGTCATTCAATGCGCTGTCACCGAAGACCGATTTAACCCCGTCTGCAATATCCTCCATCTGGGCGTCTTTGCCGAAGACGTCGCGCCCGGCCGCCATGAAGTCTGAGACTTCAGAAGCCTTAGTCGATATGATTTTCGTGGCCCTCGCCACCCGATCTGGATCTCCGGATGCTGCATCCTCGGCCGACGATTTCAGCATTTGCCTGTCCAACCCAAAAATATTCATCCTCCCCGCCCTGGCGACAGACGACGCGACATCTTCAAAGTTTAGCCCATGAGTAGCTCCAAAGTCCCAGGTTTTGGTGTCTCCGGGTTTCTGAAGACCCGTTGCCATAGCTGAAGTGAATGCCGCGGCCGACGACGCCTGGCTCCTCATGTCTCCGCCGAAGGTGCTACCAAGTGTTCCGAAAACGGTATTGAAGCCTCCTTGGACGTTACCGAAAACATTATCCAGAGCTGAACGTCCCACGGACGTGATAGGTGCATTCCCCAGTCCCGGTGCGGGTCCAAATGCTGCTGCGACCATCGGGTTCGAGAGAGCCATGGTCCGAGCAAATTCCATCCCCTCTTTTTGGCGATGCATCGCAGATGAGGCTCCATATCGGCTGAGTCCATTTGAGGTCCCCTGCATTGGCAACAAGGGGGAAGCGGCTCCTCCGAACATGCCCGCCAGGCCTGCATCCAGGGGGATGGACAGTAGGCTATTACCCATCATCCTGGAGAAGATATTTGCTGTGTGCTGGCCAGCAAATCCGCTTGCTGATGGGGCAGACGTGTATCCGCGGCCACTCAGGTCCGGCATAGTCCTGGCAAGTCCTGGCTGCTGCGGCGCATAGGGAATTTGCGTCGGCATGCCTGGATACTGGATCGAATTCCAGGGCATAATCCCTCCGGCCGGGCCTTGGATCTGCGATCCCCAAAAGGATGGCAGATTTGGCTGCATAGGCGGCGACATAGGGTTACTTCCGGGTTCCATATCGATTCAAGTCACTTCCGGTCTTTGCCCTTTCCCGACAAGAAGTCCAGCGGCGAAAGGTCGGGGTTTTGTGCCAGAACCTCAGCCTCTTTCCTGGCCTGTGCTAGAATTTCCTCGGATCCTCCTTTATCCGGGGTATCGAGGTCCATGTATGGCAACCTGTCAGACAAGATTCCCAGAATCCTCCCAGGAACCAACTTCGCGGATTTCTTGGTCCCTGCGATCGCAAGAACAATGGAGGACGCAAGATTCACCATCGACATGGCATCTGTCGATATCTCAAACTCTATCCCATCCCGGATCAGAATATCCAGGATGGCTAGTTGCGTAGGCGAAAGCTTTTCTTTTTCGAGCGAAGAAGGTGGGTTCCTGGCGATCGCCGATCGCGTCAGGAATGGACCTCTTCGCTTGAAAACTTTGGGTCAATTACCGCGGTTTCGATATCCCTTACCTTTTGCTCAAACTGAACCATCATGGACTGGATCATAAAGAGCGAGATTTCCGACATCTTCGAGAATTTGCTCTGCCAGAAAAGAGCCTCAAGGTTCAGGTGTTCCGGGGCCCACGGCGGGATTCCAGGAGGGGTGACCCCCTGACAGTCCTCATTGTTGATTTTGACAACCTGGAACAAGAGATTGAACCTGAGGATCGCATAGTTGAGGTCATCGGTGCTCAGGAGCTCTTTCGTCGTGTAGATCATGTTCGAGGTGCATGCTCTCATCCACGTGATTTCCAGAGCCGACTTCACTCTGAATGTGACCGAAAACTCCCCCTTCCTGAATACCTCGCTGTAGTAAGTTCCGTTTTTGATGCACGACAGAAACTTGTCGATATCGCCGTTGGTAACTTCTAACCTCGGAACAGAGAAGGAGTCCTGAGCGTCTCTATTCTTTCCCAGTGGTGTCTTGGGGGCTGGACTTGGCAGGAAAGGCCGGCTTGTCGGGTCCGACTCGGTGACCTGGGGGCGTGCAGGGGCCTCTGGTGGTGCGAAGCTCTCGGGAGTCGCCGGGGTCTCAGTCGTGGGGGTGGGGTGATCTTTGGGGGGCGCAAAGAATTCCGGAATACGCGACTTCTCGGTCTCTGCATTGACCTTCGGGGGGAGACCGAGAAATTCCTCTCGAGTCTCTGCGATCTTCCCGTTTGAGATCATCTCCAGAACCTGATCTGGGGATGGAATGCCTGACTTTATGGGGTCCGGTAGCGGCGACAGGGGGTCGCCAAACAGGTCAAATTCGAATGACCCTCCTGGGCCTGGAGTAGGTGGCGCATCTTGATTCATTGGCTGAACGTATCACTTGCCAGGATCTGGCGCCAACCTATTTACCCGGAAGGGTGTTTTTTCATCTTTTTGAGCCCGACCTCGGAAGTGGTCCCCGGCTGAGACCTCATGTCCATCTGGCTTACTGGAAATCCGATACCGTCAACATTGACCTCTTCGTATTTTTTATATCCGCTGTTTCCAGTCCAGCCTTTCCTCCCCGGCCACGACCAGGATCTCCTCCCGGTTTTCGGCCCAACAGAGATCGCATCTTCCCCCCACTCTTCGGCCTCTTTCCATTCCCTCTCCCATGGCTGCTCGAACAGCTTGACTGGATCTCCGTAATTCTTCTCAGACCTGAACGAAAACTCGAGAAAATGCAGATGGAAGAAGTGATAGAACCCAAATGCATCCTTCGCGGCTTTGGAAATTGACTTCAGTCTGTCCCCCAATGACTTCTTATCGGGGTCTGACTTCTCCTGAGATCTATCTATTTTCCCCATCTCCCCGTCCGAACTGAGAACGGAGTCTGCCAGAACCTGACCCTTACCTGCCAGAATATTGCCTTCGTTTGTGAGAAGGTCCCCGTCCATCTCGAGCCCGAAGTCTGAGAACTGAAAGAACTTCTCCGACTTCTGGTTCCCCAATACCAATGACGCCTCATAGTTAATGAGGGTCTGGGATGAATTGACAGTTACAATTGGGGGCTCATCGGCTTTGAGCCCCGTCAGCAAAAAGTCATTTGAGTGACTGACGAATTTAGCGCAGGAGTTCGTTATCGTCCCGGGAGCCTTGAGGACCAAGCCGGCAGGGATAAACCCCTCTCCGGAAGTCCCTACCGGGCTTGTCCCGGAATCTTCGGCGTGAGTCGATATCATCACCCCCCCTCTTTCTCCGTGGACCATAGCTCCATTAAGCCCCCAGACTCTTACCTGTCCGTCTGCGGCTGAGATGTCGACATGCCCCTTAGGGGCTATGACAGCGTCCTTTCCTGGCTTGACCACCAAATTCCTCCCAGGCCTCAAGATCAGATCGTTGGACGGAGATATTGTGATGTTCCCGTGACTCATTGAAATAGCGGAGCCCCATGCATCCCGAATGGAAACCGACCCGTCCGGCATTACCAGAGCCCACGCATCGCCCAGCTTCACCCTCCTGCTCTTCCCTGTTGCGGACTTGATCTCTGCCCCTATCAAGTCCCCCCTGAGGTATCCGTCAGATCCTGGGGCCGAATCTGGTGTTCCGATCGCCGCGTCAGATGCGCTGTCGGGGATTGACACCGAATTGCCCATCGGCTTGAGGGCGGCATTCGCTTGCCGATTGAGGACCCAGGCCAGGTAGTCTCGAATCTGCATCTGCAAGTCCCCCTTTTCTCCCCAATTGAAATCCGCGAGGCCGTCGGTATCAGGCTCCCCAGCCTCGAATGTGGTGTCTCCAGGGAGGGATTCGGAGATTGGAAACGGGACCTGGATCACGGGACTCTTGATTATCCCGGCCATCACCAGGCTACGCTCCAGCAACACGCCGGCCGAGTCGTCAAATTTCTCGGACAGACCTTTCTTCGCAAGCGTCTCCTCCGGCTTTTCGTCTCCAGACTCGATACGAAACTCCCTCCTGGCGTCTCCGGCAGCACCCTCCAGCTTCACTCCGCTCCACTTGCCGGACCTGGTGTTGGGGCCAATCTCTCCGGAAAGTTCGTAATCAAGAGATTCGCCGCCCGGACTTTCCCTAAGGCACCTCTCTGACCTGCTTGTCCAGTGATCAAAAAAGTGTGAAGTGAGCCTGACGAGATCGTCTTGAGCGAATGCCTCTATTTTCGCAAGTTCCGACGCCTTGAATATCGACCTGAATCCCAGCAGGGCTATTGCCATCCCAAGCTCGTTGAAGAATCCTCGGTCTCCCGGGAAAACATCCGATGGGGTTTTGTTGGTGGCCGCGGCCATCGACATCGATGTCGAGCCGGAAGCGTCCGGATTTCCCCCGGAGTCGTCGTCCTCTGACTTCACAAGGGGCAACGCATCGACTGAGAGCCTGGACTCCGGATCCGGATCAGATCCACGAAGTGAGGGGATCGAACACAAGACGTATCCGTATCCGGACGTAGGGGGGATAAAAACGAAAACCGCGGACCCGGGATGCGGTGGAGATATGTCAGCCACTCCGCCGAACCTGCCCCTCGTCGATTCTCCCCACAGGCACGGGACCCCCGGTCCAGAACCCTCGTTGATCGGAATTACCGTGCAGCTCTGATTGTGGGTCCAGACATCGGAAACGATAGCGACCTTGAGGCTTCCCGACCCAGAGGGCATCACCATCTCCAGGAACTTTGGGCCCGGAATCGGGGGCGTCGTGCCCCCGTAGGGTTCCGTAGGGTCTAAGGGGTTGCCGTTGGGAGAGTAGGAGGACATAATCCAACCCTACAACCCGAGACTACCCTTTGCAATTCGACTATTAGAGGGCGGTGCGAGACAGGTAGGTGAACCGAAGGGTAATGCCTTCGTTCACCATTTGGCTCATGGCGTCTGCTGAGAAGCTGTAGCCATTGGCCTTGAGTCCGCCGAATGTGAGGAGGAGGCCTCCCGACTGAGGGGAAGCGGGGTCCTGACAATCCGCAGCTTCAGCGACGATCGACATTGTTCCTCCGACTTGGCACACGTCAAAGAGCGCCTGCTCAACGGGGAGACCAGAGTTCAGCCCCACGATCTTTTGGATCGTCATCTGCCCCTCCGCCCTTCCAGACCTGCGGTAGGTCCTGGAACTCCCCAATTCGTAAACTGCCGAGTCCGGCATCTGATACGAAGCTTGGAGAGTCTGAATGAGGAGCCCGACCCAGGCGCCGGCGCCGGCTGAAAGCACGGCTCTGACGTTGGTAGCGGTGATGATGTCCTCGCCGATCTCGACTCTGTTCCCGAAGATGTCCCTGTTCATGGATTATTGTATTCGAAGTGTGTTTGTGCTTGGAGGGAGTCAGGAGATGTAGAGCCTGATGGTTCCTTTGTTCGCCGGCTTTGGATGGACAATAGGGATGTCAACGATGAAGCCAGTGGAGATCGAGGGGTCCTGAGTGGCCCGGATTCTATCATTGCTGAGGATCGGAGGCCCAGCCTTCAAGTTGTAGAGCGACCTCATCATGGCATCAAGCCTCTGCTGGGCCAGAGTCTCAATCATCTGGAGATACTCCGGAGTGATATTGTATCCGCCGAGCAGGGGTTTGATTGCGGTCCTGAGATACCTGGCGATCATGTCAGATCCTCGAGTGATTGACATCTCAGAAACTAGGATGCCTCCGTTGTCCGTCGAGATTTGGTGCCGGACGTAGATCCTACTCCCTGGGGCGTCCTGCATCACGATGAAGTTGCCGCCACCGGCGGCGATGTCGAGCTCGTCGAGGGAGAACTCGAGGAGGAATGGGATGTCCGAAAACCCCCGAAGTTCGACCTCACTGATCGGCTGATGCGCGACAACTGAACTCGCCAGCCCGGCTACAGCGGCAGCCAGGTTAAACCCGGGCACTGTCTCGAGGCCCGACGTCATGACAACATCGGGGAAGACATTGTAAACCCTGCGGTTGCCGATAGCTTCGGCATTGTCCCTGGCCGCCTCGCAAACTTCGAGGGGCGTGTTGATACGAACCATTTCAATCCTGGACAAGACGGCGGAGGTTCCGATCGGCCCCGATGGCCCAAAAAGGAGAGTCGCGTTTTCCTGGTCGATGACTTCAAGGACCTGGTAAATGCCAAAAGTATCAGCTCCGTCGGGTGACACGGAGAAGCCGGCGCGGATAATATCGCCATTCCTGACCCCGGCATCCAGGAAAGTGGCGCCGGGCATCGATAGCCTGGTGAACCCTCCCAGTCCATCTGCGGAGACGTAGCCGCTCCACTTGGTATCATCGTCCACGTCGACAAAGAGGTTGCGGGTTGTCGGGACTGCCATGTTCGTCACGCAAATCCTTTCGAGTCCCTTTCTGCCATGGCTCATTGAGTTGACGTGTGCGGTGACAGAATCGATGACGCTCTTATTACTTGAGGTGGGGACGATGATGTAAATATCCTCCAGCCTCTCCGCAATCCTGAGTGCCCTTTCGTAATCGGACACAGAATGACCTGCGGTCTGAATCGTGAGGACGTGAACGCCGCCACTGTTCAGCAGGGCGCACCTAGCTGCAAATGCGAGCTCGTTCCCGGGGACCACGGGCCCGAGGACCCCTTCGATTGCAGAGATGGACGACACCGTCCTGGTAACCAGAGATCCGGACTTGAGGGTCGCCGTGTAATGGATTTCGACGTTGGCTGAAAACACCGTCAGAGGGATCATGTCTCCGGTAGAGTCCACGACGGTGGGATCTAGAACCCTGGTCGAACTAGACAGAGTCAAAATCCTTGCACCATGGCTCCAGCTCTCGTCGTTAAATTCCGGGTATGACACCGGTGGAACTTCGACCTTGAGCTGCCTCGACAGGAACTTGATATCGAGCGAATCACCGGCCTCGTTGATGACGGTCGCCCCATCAAGAACCGGAAGCGCCTGCGCGAGGCGAGCGACCTTTTTCCCGATGGACACGGATGCGGATGCGGTCACTACAAAGGTATCTCCGAGTCTTAGCCCCCCGGCACTGATATCCAGTGTAATCGACGGTCCTTTGTTTCCAAGCACAACCACCCTCGAGAGGGAGGATAGAGTCTGGACGGACGAGACATCAGCTCCGTTGTTTGACGTCACAGAAACTTTGGGGGAAGCGGCCCAAAGACCACCCTTGATCACGGTGATGACGTATGCCGTGTCTACCGCTCCGGAATAAGTCCCGGAGGTGGTTGCGACGGCCCGAGTGAAAACAGCCCCGACCACAATCCGAAAGACTTCTCCTGCCACAAGGGCTCTGGTAGCGAGTTGAGGAAATTCCACGGAAGCTCCTCGAATACCGATGGTCATGGGTGCCGTGCTGTTTGCTCCGACGGTCCCGCTTCCGGAGTCGTCACCATTGGAAGAGCTCCAGCCGACCGAAGCTACCGAATAGGTGCCACCGACCAGGACAGTCAAAGTGTAGGTCTCGGCAACAACGCCTTTGGTCAAGTCTCCGGCATACCCCCCACCGTCGACCAGATCGGAGCCGACGCGTCCGGAGACCCCAGAGGTGAGGATGCTCGGGGTGAACGATGCGGAACCAGCGGTCGCCGGGTTGGACGCGGAGTTGAATACCGCGGCGCTTCCAGAGTCTGAGAGCGAAGAGACGGACATCCGATCAGAGAGTCTGACGATTCGAGTCAGCAATTCTCCACCAGCGTGGGTAATTTGAACTCTGTCACCGACTCTGACGTCCCGCCCTCCAAGGCCGCTGAGCCTGACCGCTCCGTTACCGGCAGTAAACGCTTCGTTTGCCCCGGCCGCACTGCCGATCTCGATCGCATTAGGGGTATCACCGACCCAGACAATGTTGTTGGTGGTGATGTTGGCGTATTCAGCCAGAACCTCATTTAGGATGACCGAGACGCTCCCGGCGTCTACGGCCTCCCCGGCGGGCAATCCTCGCAGCGAGAACTCCATGTCCGCTGCTGGGTCAAACTCGCCGTATTTGATTTCCGAACTTGGAGAGACGGCGGGGCTCGAGATTTTCCTCGACGGACCAATGATACAGGCAATCTGATCACTCCTCACCTCCGGGGGAAGGGCCTGAAACTCTTGCTGGATCGTAAGGGATGGGGCTTCGTAACTCATAGCTTGCTGTCTTGAACTGAAAAATGGACTCCTTTCCGACGGTCAACAACGAATTTTCGAAGGTTTTTAAGAAACCTCGACTGCCAATTCGAATGTGGTGGCGGGCAAGGACTCTTTGGAAATCTGGAAAGTCGTCACTATTTTGAACTGGACCCCGACGACTGAAGTCATGTAACCAGACCCTTCGTTCAGAGGGACTGGTTTCCTAACCCCAGAGACTTCAATTTCGGAAAACCGATAGGCCTTACCGATCTCGTGGGCGTAAGACTGCAGGAACACTTTTACCTCCCAGGCAAGCGACCAGCACTCCAGTTTGTTTTTGGAGATGCATTGGATGGAGAAGCCTCCCACGTCCAGAGATGAAACACTGAATGCTCCGGTATTTGGATCCTGGCCTGAGACCCCCCTCCTGCCGATAGTGCTGGCCTGATTTGTAACGGTAAAGTCCTCAAGTGAGACGATCAAGGCCGGGCGAACGTTGACAGCATTGAGGTCCCAATTAAACTCATCGCTGATGTAGACGCCGGTTTCTGCAATCTCCGGACTCCAGACAAAGGTGGCTTTTTCTATGCAGGCGCGATGGATGGACCCAAAGTAGGATCTCAGCACTGAGACCATAGCTCCAGTCATGGACACGGGGGTCCGCAGAATACACCCAGGAGAGGTGGAATCCCGCACTGGGGTCTCACATTCGTCGGGAGATCTGGCTTCAACTCTCATCTGGCCCCCTTCCTGAGTAGCTTATAAGTTGGGTCGCTCTTGGGCAGGAGCTTGATTACTGCTCTTCGGGCGACAGGCCAAATCTTCCAGGTGATGGCCGAAACTTCACTGACTTCCCATACCGTCCCGCTGCCACTTTGGATTACGAGGTCCTTTGATGCCAGAGATGGGAATGGCATTACCCGGATGGTCCTGGTTTCAGCCTCGGACGGTCCGAGCTGTCCCATGGTTTGATTTCCGGATCCACGGGCTTCCGCGGACCAGTCCGCCATCATTTCAATCGAGGGGAGGTAACCATCCTTCATCCCGGTGCCGAAGCAGGTAGAGCAATTGCTATCCGGGGCCCCATTTAGGATTTCATCGGAGCATTCCGGGCATTTGCATCCCAGGGCCGATCTGTGGTGAATCAGGGTCTTCACTCCGACGAATTTCTCGAGTGATAGGTTTTCCAGCCTTAGCTGCTCCCGGTATTCCAGAATTTCCCTCCTGGACATGGCCGGCCCATAAGTGAACGCCGATGACTGGGAGAGTCTGGCACCTGAAGGAGAAAACACCGCGACCCGGACAAACCCCGCTGGGACGCCCGTCCACGAATCCTTTCCTGCCCCATCGGCCCCCGAAATGCCGGCTATAGGGGCATCCATCATCGAAATCCAGGGGCCAGACTCTCTCTCTGCCCACTCAGCGAGGAACAGAAGAGTTTTCACGTCGAACTCATCCGACCTCACTCTCCACGATAGATCAAATCTCCTGTGCCTCAGGAAGCTGGGGAAAACCTCGACTGAATCAACTACCGTCATGGATTTTGTTTTGGCATTTCGGGGCTCGATAGCCCACTCGTGACATTGCCGGCAAGACTCCGGTATTTAGATGCGAAATTTCTCGCATGGCCTTCCACCCCCTCCGGGGCACCAGCGGACGAATTAAGAGAGGATGATAAAATTCTCGATCCGATTGGATTCAGCCACGAGGACACTGTGCGACCGGAATCAACTTTATCTTTGTGAGTTTGAATCCCCGATTTCAATGCGTCGGAGATTCCGGCTTTCGCCACCTCATCGGCTGCCTTCCCGGTAAGTGACATTGATTGTTGGCCAAGCCCAGTCATCGCCCTGAATGTCCCTTTGATGGCCCCAAGTCTGGTTGATCTTTCCTCTATCGCATTCCTCATCTCCGGGTCCAAGCTTTTTGCGGCCGTCAAGCTTGCCTGCCGGGCCTCCATGAACTTCCGGTCTACGTCTGATATCATCTGTCCGGTCACGTAGCCCGCCGCTACTGCTCGGGTCGTATTTACTGCTCTGCCGAAATTGGGTAGCAGTAGGGCTCGAGCTGGCCTGAGGGCGTAGTTGTAGGCTCCGGCTCTGATTCCGCCGCCGCTCATGGCAGGGCCTGCGACTCTACCCATCAGCCATCGAACGCCGGACAGCCCACCTTTCATGACTGCGGTGTTCGCAACTTTCCGGAGATTCTCCCGCTCAGCAAAAAGATCTGTATCCGCTTTCGACATTTTTTGAAATTTTGATTTGTTGGATCGAAGCCTTCGACTCCTGGGAGAGATTTGCGGCAATCGCAAGGTAAGCCTCTGCTTTCCCCCTCCTGTCGTCCAGTGTGGTTCCGCCTTCCGTCCTCGACGAGGCCTCATTCCTTTTCAGGTTTATACCCTTCGATCGAAGGCAATATGCTGCGGCCCCGAGGATTGCCTCGTTCCGGTAAGGGAAGCACCCGACTTCGTAATGGTCAACGAATGGCGCCATGGTGTTGTATCCGTCGACGACGAACTGCAATCCTCGGGCGATCGTCTCTTCGTCGAATTCCACGTCATCGAGCAGGAAGTTGTCTTCCGTCTCTCGATCCATCATGAAGTGCCTGATATCGTCAGATGTTACAATCATTTCTGTGGTTGCTGAGCTCTCCGATTTTTAATTGCCTGCCAAATTCCACCTACGGTAGCTTGCGAAATTTGACCCTCAACCCAGTGGTCATGGAGTGGCTTTGGCATAACGGACTTTACGAAACTGGGTCTTTTCTCGAATGAAACGTCTTTGAACTTGTTGAGCACTATTGGCCACTGATCGGCGGCAGTGACGTATCCTCCAGCGCCCCCGACTACCCCCCCGACTCCGGCGCCGACGGCTGCCCCGCGAAAAAAACCGCGACCAAAAAGTCCACCTGCCAGCCCCCCGATTACTGCTCCAGTGCCGAGACCGAGAGCCGCCCCTCCAATTCCGCCAGTAGTGTTGATGTTACCGGGGGCGAATGGCCTGAAGTTTTTGACAGACTCTAGGAGGGAAGACGTTTTCTGAGTTCCTACCGCCCTGTTGACCCTCTCGATATTGTTCATAACCTCGGACCACTCCCTCTTGATGTCGGAGATGGCTCCGGCGCTGCCTCCAATGGCCGATCCGGAAAGAGCGCCAAGAAAGAGATTCCTCCTCCTGAGCTTTCGTCTTTCCGGGTCTTCGTTGTCGAAATATCCAGGAGCCCTGGTCCCTATCGCTACCCCTACTGGGCCGCCGACAAGCGCCCCGACCACGGACCCAGCAATCGTATCTCGGTGATTGTGGAGTGATCGGGAAACTGCCGTAAATGGGGACGTTTCCTTCATCGCAGGGTAGGTGATAAGATTAGAATTGACCGACTATCCCCTCGCGCATGCCCGACAGGAGACCGCGAAGTCTTTCCCACGCGGTAGCGGAAGTTGGGATGCTGCGGTAGTCATGGGAGTCTTCCTTCGGGACTGAAACCGGAATATTGCCTTGATAGCGCGAGACTTCACTTCCATCCCCGAAAGCTTCCCGATGTGCGGATATCTCCTTTGACCTCTGGGTTACGGCACTCTGGTTCATATCTTTCTTGGAGACTCTCTTTCCGTCCTGAAGTTGGGGCCTCCTCTTGGAGGAGTCGGCCTTGTTGTCGCGCATAGCAGCGGTGGAAGGACTGGACCTGGCTGGAGTTTTGATCTTTGGTTTTCCGAAGTCCGATTTGGCGCCGTAGGGATCGGCAGTGACTCCCCACGTTGGGGGGCTGACCGGTGGAAGCGGCATTGAACGGGTGTTGCCGGGTCCTTGTTTCGTTCCGCCCGAACCGCCTACCGAGGTGACGCCTCCGGACCCGGTCCTTGGATTAAATCTTGTATCGATAGGCCCTTGTGGGTCATCTTCCGATCCCCCCATCATGTAGCCGGCACCTGCGCCTGCCCCACCGCCAAGAATGGCCCCGAGGATCGCCCGTCCAACCCTTTTGCCCTTGCCACCGGTGGCTGCTCCGACTGCCGCTCCACCAGCGGCACCGACGGCACCCCCGATGTAGGCTTCTGAGTTATCTTTCACGTGGCCTTTGATCGAATCGGCGATGGCCGAAGCCTTGCCTGCGATCGAGGCGATTTTGAGTGCCCGATTGTCGTAGCCCAAATTGAAGGCCCTCTCGTAAATGCTGTCGACGGTGTTCATGTTGTGAAATTCAAATTGGTTATCGTTGGGTATTCTGGAGATATTCGGCTTCCGAAATCCTTTGCCTGCGAGACACTTCGGCGTCTTCGGAAATCCCCCTCACCCCCATCGGGTTGCCCTTCAGGGCCTCCGCCGATTCCAGGTTCCGGTTTTGGAGTCTCCTGGTGTTGCGAATATGGGACTCAATCATCCTCCTCTCGATTTCGGGGGACAAATCGCGATTTTTGATTTGCCTCACGACAGACGCCTCATCTTTGGAGAGAGCTGTGTTCTCCTTTGTGGCCCAGTCATCAAACTGGCCCATGCGCTGTTGACTAGCCTTGGCAACTTCCTTCTCTCGGGCCTTTTGATTGCGGGCCGCGGCGCTGATCACCCTGGACGTCAATCCCGAGCCTTTAGGGCTTAGGCCGCCAGTTGGGCTGTCAAACGACGCGAGGTCGCCCGGGTCACCGCCAGTAACAGGAAGTTGGCCTGCCGGATTCCCGGAGTCAAAGTCTCCGGCGGAAGGTCCAGGTGCTCCAGTCCTCATGGACCGGCTTTTCATCTGTGCCTTGGCCACCGCAGCGGCTGCCAGGTCCTCCGGAGACGTTAGACCCGAACCCCCAAGACTCAGGCCGCCGGTTGGGCTTCCCAGCGCATCCTTCGCTTCCGGATACGGGCTGGCCGCGGAGTTTTCAGAATGCCTGTCGTAGCCGTAGCCGATCCCGGCACCGGCTCCTCCGCCAAGGAGTGAGCCGAGGATCGCTCGTCCAATCCTTTTGCCCTTGCCACCGGTGGCTGCTCCGACTGCCGCTCCACCAGCGGCACCGACGGCGCCTCCGATGTAAGCGCCGGGATTTTCCTTCACGTGGCCTTTGATCGAATCGGCGATGGCCGAAGCCTTGCCTACGATCGAGGCGATTTTGAGTGCCCTGGACTGATATCCAGATTTGAAGGCGGTCAGGTAGATTCTATCAACGGTGTTCATTCTGTGTGTTTTGTGGAGCGAGTTGGGCAGCGGCAATGGTGGTGATGGTGGTGATGGGATGGGATGGGTGTTTACTGCGGTGAGGCCGCTCTGGCCCTGCCCGGGTATGGATTCCGGTTACGCCTCACCTCGTCGGTCTGACTTCTCATGTCGTTGCGGGAGATGACTTCCGCAGCGACAAGGTCTTTATTCCGCCTTATATCCCTGAGATGGTTGTGCTGGAGCTCAGCATCTGATCCTCTCATCACACCTAAGTGCCTTGAGGGGCGGGGCATTTGACTCTGGACAATTCTCGCATCCTGTTCCACGCTTCCCTTGTTGAATTCCTCATCGAATTTGTCTTTTCTGGCTTTTATGAAGGTGTTTACCCGCTCATTCTCATCGGAGATTGTTTTAGCCATGTGTCCTATCCCGGCGCCGGCGCCTCCACCAATCAGGGAGCCCAGGATCGCCCGTCCAATCCTTTTGCCCTTGCCACCGGTGGCTGCTCCGACTGCCGCTCCACCAACGGCACCAACAGCACCTCCGATGTAGGCTTCCTGGTTGTTGGAGACGTGATCCGTGACAGCTCCAAGAATCTCGTCGGCACCGGCCGTCTTGACCCTCTGACTGGCGACCACGATGACGTGGGACGCAATCTTGCGGATCCTGTCTCGTTTCCGGGTTTCGAGTTCGGCGAGTTTTAATCTGACGGCATGAGAGGTGGTGCTCATAAGATCTTAAAGTGTGTTTTGTGGAGCGAGTTGGGCGGACGGGGCGGACGGGACGGAAGACTTGGGCTCGGACACCCCAATTAGCCGCCGTAGGGATTGGCAGTGGCCCCGCCCGGCATTGAGGGGCTGACCGGTGGAAGCGGCATCGATCGGGTCGCGCCGGCTCCTTGCCCTCCACCCGAACCGCCCACCGAGGTGACGCCTCCGGACATCGGATTGAAGTTTGGATCGTCAAGTCCTTGCGGGTCATCTCCCGAGCCCCCCATCATGTGACCGGCACCTGCGCCTGCCCCACCGCCAAGAATGGCCCCGAGGATCGCTCGTCCAACCCTCTTGCCCTTGCTACC
>Ga0209284_10001889_pt1 | contig 30449 bp, 27 predicted proteins | sample FRY03_FD_187211 | JGI IMG/M metagenome (GOLD analysis project Ga0209284, IMG submission 187211) | Freshwater microbial communities from Lake Fryxell liftoff mats and glacier meltwater in Antarctica - FRY-03 (SPAdes) (version 2) | ecosystem: Environmental > Aquatic > Freshwater > Ice > Glacier...
AAGGAAGTGGGTTTGGAGGGTGGATTTTCCGTTTGAAGGACAATAGGGATTCGTTCCGCGGTGCCAAGGTTTTTCTGGCAGCGGAGTTTGGCTGATTGGTCTGATAGGAATTTGCTTCCGGGGGCGGCACTGGGAAAGGGTGGGCGGGTCATGTGAGGGGGGGTGGGAAGGGGTCTGGTCGCAACGTCGAGGCAGAGCAGGCTCGAATCCAGACTGCCATCGCGGTTCAAATACAAGTTGCCGTCGTCGAGTATCGGAGAAGCCCCGTAGCTGAAGGCGTTCCCCGTCGGCGCAAACTTCTGCTCCCAGATCAACCCGCCCGCCAAGTCTGTGACCACCACGCCGTAATCGTCGAACTGAAAAACAACGCGCTGGCCGTCGGTGGCCGGAGTGGAATTCGCCGGACTGCCCGCCACATGCTCGTAGGTGAGCAGCTTGGAAACTGTCCGCTCGCGCTCCCAAAGGATTTTTCCGTCAGTTCGTTGCACGCAGATCATCTTGAGCGTCGTGCCGACATGTCCGGTGAGGAAGATGCGGTCACCCCAAATGCACGGCGACGAATGCCCGGATGGCAGCGCGACCTTCCAAAGCACATTCTTTTCCGGACCAAACGTAAGCGGAATGGATTGCCCGACGGCGCTGGCGTTGCCACCCGGCCCGCGGAACTGTGGCCATGGGGGTGTGTCGGCGGACAATGCGATGGGGATGGAGCTGCTGAGGAGGGCAGCGATCAGAATGGTGGCGCGTGTTGGTTTCATGGATTACGGAGTTTTGGACTTATTGTCCTTCGTTTTGGCGGCCTGCTGGAACTCGGCCAGTTTCTTTTTCCATTCGTCGGCCTCGGCGGGTTTGCCCCAGGCGTCGTAGAGCTGCACCAGACGTTCGAGGGATTCCGTGACGCGGCGCGGGGCGTTGAGATAGGGAGGCAGGCTGGCCTGGCGCTGAAGGAGTCCTTCGTAGCCTTGCCGTAGCAACGGTTCGGCTTCAGTGAATTTCTTTTGGCCCGCCAGGCTGCCGCCGAGGAGGCTCATCACGTAGAACCGATACGCCGCCTCGGGCCAGCGTTTCTCCGCCAAGGCCGAACTCTCTCGGAGGAGCGTTTCGGCCTCGGAGAATTTGCCCTGGGCTAGACGGACAGCGCCCATTTGAGTGATGGCACGAGGGAGCATCACCGGGCTGGCGTCCGGCTTGCGGCGCATGGCCTGCAACCCCAGGTCGCACAAAGTCTCGGCTTTGGCGAGGTCTCCTCCTTCAAGGTAAGCCCACCCCAAGTTGCTCAAATGGTAGGGCAGATATACATCGTTCAGAACGGCCAGGCTGCGGATTTGACTGAGCGCCTGACCCGTGAGCGGTTCGGCTTTGTCGAATTGTTGTTGCTGGACGTAAATCGTCGCCAGGATGAGAGCGCAGGAGAGGGTGCGGGGATTTTTCTCACCAAGGATCCGGCTACGCAGTTCCAAGCTGCGGAGCGACAGTTCTTCCGCCTTTTCGAATTGTTTCAACTCATAGTAGATATAACCAATGGTTATCGTCAGGATGCCCGTCTGTGGATGATCGTCACCCAGCACGCGCAGGGAGCGATCGAGTGCATCCACGATCAACGACTCCGCCTTCGCCGCCTGCCAATTGAGGAAGTAGCCATGACTGAGTCCATGGATTAAATTTAGCGTCCCCAATTCGTCCGGACCGAGGACTTCCCGGTGCAACGCCAGGGCTTGGAGAAAGAACGGTTCGAGTTCGGTCCAAGGCATTTCCCCCAGAATCATCATGACGAAAGCGCGCGCCTGCATGAACTGGAGCGTGAGCGGGTCCTTTTCGCCCAGGACTCGGTGGCTGGTTTCGAGTCCCTGTCGGGTGAGCGGTTCGGCTTGGGCGATGTCGCCATTCCACCAGCGGGCCATGACCAAACCGTAGAGTGAGCGCAGGGTATCCGGGTGGCTTTCGCCCAGATGTTCGCGCTGAAGCCAGCGCGCGCCCTCATAATGCTGGGCGGCTTTGGGGTAGTCGCCGAGTTCCGTATAGACCGAGCCGAGGGTCTGGCGGATGGAAGCCTAGACCAGCGGCGGACGTCCGTTGGCTTGGTCGAGCCGGCCGGCGACACGGTCGAGCAAGGCGCGGACGGTGAGTTCCCGGTCCGGCTGGTAACCTGGACTGGCCTGACTCAACACATCATCTTGGATGAAGTGGAGTGCGGCTTTGGCGTTGGCCTTCTCCACTTGAGCCTGCGCCTCGGCTGCCAGCGCGCGGCGCAGTTCCCGTTTGGCCCGCAACGTCTGCGCGATGCTGACCACGGTCCCCACCAGAACGGCCGTGAGCACCAGCACCGTGGCGGCGGACATGACTTTGTTTCTGCGGAGAAGTTTCTGAAAGCGATACGCCGCGCTCGGCGGACGGGCGGTGACCGGCTCGTTGTTGAGGTGTCGCTTGAGGTCGGCGGCAAGGCCGTTGGCCGTGTCGTAGCGACGCTGGCGATCCTTTTCCAGGCACTTCATCACGATCCAGTCCAGATCGCCCTTCAGTTGGTGCAGCAGCTTCGACGTGTCGGCGGAACGGCGTCTGGCGGCCGTGGTCAAATCCTCCCCCTTCAGCGTGGCAAAGCGCGTGCTCGGACGCGGCGGTTCTTTTTCGCGGATGGTCTTGCGCATCACGTCGATGCCGGACGCCATCAAATCCCTGGCATCAAATGGCGTGCTTCCCGCCAGCAGTTCGTAGAGCAACACGCCCAGGCTGTAGATGTCGCTGCGCGTATCAATGTCCAGCCCGCTCATCTCCGCCTGCTCGGGACTCATGGAAGTCGGCGTGCCGATGAACTGGTGCAACTGCGTGTAAACCGTGTTGTCGGTCAGCCGCCCTTCCGTCGCCTTGGCGATGCCGAAGTCGATCACCTTCGGCACCGGCACGCCGTCGTGCAGCGTGACGAGGATGTTCGACGGCTTGATGTCGCGATGGATGATCCCTTTCTGATGCGCGTGCTGGATGGCCTGGCAGACCTTGATGAAGAGATCAAGCCGCTCCTTGGTGCTGAGGTTGGCCTGGTCGCAGTAGTCGGTGATGGGAATGCCGCGCACCAGTTCCATGACGAAGTAGGGACGGCCCACGTCGGTCGTGCCCGCATCGAGCACCTTGGCGATGTTGGGATGATCCATCATCGCCAGCGCCTGCCGCTCGGCCTCGAACCGGGCAACCACCTGCTTGGTGTCCATGCCCAGCTTGATGACCTTCAGCGCCACCCTCCGGCGCACCGGCTGGGTCTGCTCGGCGACATACACCACGCCGCACCCGACCTCGCCGACCCGCTCCAGCAGCTTGTAACGCCCGAGCGTCTGGCCGACGGCTTCGTCGGGAGCGTCGGCGAGGTCGAGCTTGAGGGTAGGCTCGTCCGCCTGGGCCGGGGAATCTGTCAGGAGTCCGGGTGGCTCCTCATATTCCGCGAGCAGGGTGTGGAGACGCAGCCGCAGGGAGTGATCTTCCCCGCAAACGGCCTGCAGCCAGGCTTCGCGTGCGGCAATAGGTTTCCCCAGAGCCATGCCCAACAAGGCGGCCTCATGTTCAGATGGCGGTATCATGGTGGTTTCGTCCACCGCTTCATACAGTAGCCTGCCGGGGGCAGGAAGTTTTATTCATGTTTTTTTAACGGGGTCTTTCCGCTGCTGCCGGGCTGATAAGGAATTCCCCCCGCAATAACAAGCGGCCACCTCCAGCCGGCCGGTTTAACCGGGCCGTGGAATTTTGTTTTATGCCGGGGGTGCCGGTGTCGGAACTCCGTTCATGATCCGGCGGCCGGGAAAAGATTCAGGGAGCTTGCTTCTCTGCAAACGCCCACAGGTGTCCGGCGCTGCGCACGTAGAGCACGTCTCCCGCGATGGCCGGGGTGGCGCGGACGCTTTCGCCGAGCGGGTTCACCGCCGCCACCTCAAAGGTGTCACCGGTGCGGAGCACGGCTGCCGATCATCTGCTCGAACTGGGTGAAAAGCGTCCCGTCCGTGAGCCGCCCCTGCGTCGCCTTGGCCACACCGAAATCGATCACCTTCGGCACCGCCTCGCCATCATTGATGGTGACGAGGATGTTAGACGGCTTGAGGTCGCGGTGGATGATCCCCTTTTGATGCGCGTGCTGCACCGCCTGGCAGACGGTGATGAAAAGTTCGATCCGCTCCAGTGTGGAGAGCTTCTGGTCGTCGCAGTGGTCCGTGATCTTGAACCCTGCACGAGTTCCATGACAAAAAACGGACGCCCGGATTGCGTGGCACCGGGGTCGAGCACCTTGGCAATATTCGGGTGCTCCATCATGGCCAGTGCCTGCCGCTCCTGTTCAAAACGGGCGATGACCTCCTTGGTGTCCATCCCCATCTTGATGATCTTCAGCGCCACGCGCCGCCGCACCGGCGTCTCCTGGTCCGCCACCCACACGGTGCCGAACCCGCCTTCGCCGATCTGCTCGCGCAGCTTGTAAGGCCCGATCCGGTCGCCCTCCTTTTCCGAGCCGATGGAAACGCCGGAGGCGGAGCCGGGGGCTCCGACGAGAGTTTCGCCCTCGGAGTCGCCAAAAAGGGCGTCGGCCCGGGCGGCATCGACAAGCAGGCGCCGGACTTCGAGGTGCAGCTCGGCGTTATCACCGCAGGCTTCATTGAGGAAGGCGTCGCGTTCGGACTCCGGCAGCTCGAGCGCACGGGCGAAAAAATCGTGGGCGGGAGAGTTCATGTCAGGGAGACACGCGCAAAAGCTGGGAAAAAACGGACAGGGAGATCGACTTTTATCCACGCTCATTTTTTGCCGGTCAGCGTGGCGACCTCCGCCTCGAGCTGGGCCGCGTCACCGGTGAGGTCCACGGAATTGTAGAGGGGGATGAGCGTCTTCATCGCTTTGATCGTGAGCGGGGCACCCGCGGGCAGGACGCGGCGGGCGAGGGCGAGGGCTTCCTCGCCGAGCTTGATCGCTTGGCTCCCGCTGCCGTCGGCTCCGTATCCCGCGGCCAGGGCGGTCATGGCGGCGATGGTGTCCGCGTGCTCCGGGCCGCGGTCTTTGCGGGCGAGGTCCAGAGCGGCTTCGAGCGTCTTGATGTCAGCGGCGGCCTTTCCGGCGAGTTCTGCGCGCAGGGCATGGGCTTCCTCCTTGCGGCCGGCCTTTTCATAGAGATCCGCCAGGAAATTCACGGCGGGGGGCGTGGCGGCGTCCCCCGGTCCGAGCAACTTGCGGCCCAGCGGCAGCGCTTCTTCCAGCAGCTTGATCGCCTCCGCTTCGCGGTCGGCGAAGGCGTAGGAACCCCCGAGGTTGATCATCGCTTTGAGCGTATCGGCGTGCTCCGGGCCGTTTACCTTGCGGCTGAGCGTCAGCACTTCCTCGTGCAGTTTGAGCGCCTCGTCCCGGCGGCCGGCGTCGTGGCAGGTAAGCGCCAGGTTGTGCATCGCCCTGAGCGTGTCAGGGTGCTCCGGGCCGTTCACCTTGCGGCTGAGCGGCAGCACTTCCTCGTGCAGTTTGAGCGCCTCGTCCTTGCGACCGGCGGCGAAGTAGGAATTCGCCAGGTTCGTCGTTGCCATGATCGTGTCGCAATGCTCCGGGCCGTTCACCTTGCGGCTGAGCGTCAGCACTTCCTCCTGTAGCTTGAGCGCCTCTGCCTCGCGACTGGTGGCAAAATGCGAAATCGCCAGATTCCCCATTACCATGAGCGTGTCGGGGTGCTCGGGGCCGTTCACCTTGCGGCTCAGCGGCAGCACTTCCTCCCGCATTTTGAGCGCCTCCTCCTCGCGACCGGCGGCGAAGTAGGAATTCGCCAGGCCGCCCATGGCCGTGAGCGTGCCGGGGTGCTCCGGGCCGTTCACCTTGCGGTAAAGCACCAGCGCTTCCTCGCGCAGCTTGAGCGCCTCGTACTCGCGGCCGGCAGCGGCGTAGGAAATCGCCAGGCTGTACACCGCCGTGAGCGTGTCGGGGTGCTCCGGGCCGTTCACCTTGCGGGTGAGCGGCAGCACTTCCTCCCGCAGCTTGAGCGCTTCGTCCCGGCGTCCGGCGGCGAAGTAGGAATTCGCCAGGTTGGCCTGCGCCTTGAGCGTGTCGGGGTGCGCCGGGCCGTTCACCTTGCGGCTCAGCGGCAGCACTTCCTCCTGCAGCTTGATCGCCTCGTCCCGGCGTCCGGCGGCGAAGTAGGAATTCGCCAGGTTGGCCTGCGCCGTGAGCGTGTCGGGGTGCTCCGGGCCGTTCACCTTGCGGCTCAGCGGCAGCACTTCCTCCTGCAGCTTGATCGCCTCGTCCCTGCGTCCGGCGGCGAAGTAGGAATTCGCCATGTTGGTCATCGCCGCGAGCGTGAGGGGGTGCTCCGGGCCGTTCACCTTGCGGCTCAGCGGCAGCACCTCCTCCTTCAGCTGCAGCGCCTCGTCCTCGCGACCGGCGTCGAAGTAGGAATTCGCCAGGTTGGCCTGCGCCTTGAGCGAGTCGGGGTGCTCCGGGCCGAGCACCTTGCGGCTCAGCGGCAGCACTTCCTCCTGTAGCTTGATCGCCTCGTCCCTGCGGCCGGCCTGGCGGTACGAGCTCGCCAGGCTGGCCATGGCGTTGAGCGTGCCGGGGTGCTCTGACCCGGACCTGGCGAGGTGATAGTCGCGCGCTTTTTCCAGCAGCGGGATGGCCTGGCGAGCGAGGCCGAGGGCCTCGTAGGTGCGGCCCAGCGTGGCCTGCAGGCTCGCGCGGCGGCCGGGTTGGGAGACGAGGTCGGTCTCCAGTTTCTTTGCCGCTGTGTCCAGCGTCTCGGCCACGGTGATGGTGCGGCCGTCGCGCGTCGGGTCGGGGCTTTGGAAGACTTCGGTGAGGAAGGTGGAGATGGCCTCGGCGTCCTTGCGCGCCAGGTCCTTGGCGTCCCGCTCGGCGGCCACTTCGACGAGGGTGTCGGTGGCTCGTTTCTCGGCCCGGGTCGCGCGGATCGCCTGCCAGGTGCTCACCAGCGTGGCGGCGACGAGGACGGCGGCGATGGCGGCAGCGACGCGCAGCGCGGCTTTGTTACGCCGGGCGAATTTGCGGAACTGGTAACCCGCGCTCGGCGGCCTGGCGGTGACCGGTTCGTCGGCGAGGAAACGCCCGATGTCGGCGGCGAGGCCGTTGGCCGTTTCGTAGCGGCGCGCGCGGTCTTTCTCGATGGCCTTCATCACGATCCAGTCGAGGTCGGCCTCGACGAGCCGGCTCAGCTTGTCGGGCGCGACGTGCCGGGCCTTGGCTATGGTCGTGCGTTCTTCCCCTGCGACCGTGCTCAAGCGCGACGACGGCCTGGGCGGCTCCACCTCGCGGATGATGCGGCGCATTTCATCATAACCCGCCGAGGCCAGGGTGTGCGCGTCGAAGGGCGGTTTCCCGGTGAGCAGTTCGTAAAGCAGGATGCCCAGCGCGTAGATGTCGCTGCGCGTGTCGATGTCCACCGCGCTGAGGCTGGCCTGCTCCGGCGACATGTAAACCGGCGTGCCGATGAACTGCTCGAAGCGCGTGAAGAGGGTCTGGTCCGTGAGTTTCCCCTGGGTGGCCTTGGCGATGCCGAAGTCGATCACCTTCACGATCGGCTTGTCCGCGTAGAGCGTGACCATGACGTTGGACGGCTTGATGTCCCGGTGGATGATCCCCTTTTGATGCGCGTGCTGGATCGCCGAGCACACATCGCCGAACAGCGCCAGCCGCTCCCGCGTGCCCAGCCCGGCTTCGTCGCAGTATTGCGAGATGGGGATGCCCTTCACCAATTCCATCACGAAATACGGCCGCCCTTGGTCGGTGGCCCCGGCGTCGAGCACCCGGGCAATATTCGGGTGCTCCATCATCGCCAGCGCCTGCCGCTCCGCCTCGAAACGGGCGAGGACCTGTTTGGTGTCCATGCCGGCCTTAACAACCTTCAGCGCCACCATGCGGGAAATCGGCACCCGCTGCTCCGCCATCCACACCACCCCGAAGCCGCCCTCCCCGATCTGCTGACGCAGAATGTAAGGCCCTATCCGGTCGCCCTCCTTCTCGGTGCTGCTGGAGGGATCGCCGGAGGCCGAGCCGGGGACACCGACCCGGGTTTCACCCTCCGTGTCGCCAAAAAGGGCGTCGGCCCGGGCGGCATCGACAAGCAGGCGCCGGACTTCGAGGTGCAGCTCGGCGTCCCCACCGCAGGCTTCACTGAGGAAGGCGTCGCGTTCGGCCTCCGGCAGTTCGAGGGCGCGGGCGAAGAGATCGTGGGCGGGAGAGTTCATGGTACCGAACCACGCGTGGAAGTGCGGGAAAAACGGACAGGGAATTTATGCTTTTTCGGTCATGGCGCGGTAGAGCCAGACTTTGGCGAGCGCCCAGTGGCGGCGAATCGTCTTCTCGTTCACCCCGAGCAGGGCGGCGATTTCGTCGTGCTTCATGCCGCTGAAGAAGCGGAGTTTGACGATCTGAGCCTTGGTTTCATCCTCCTTTTCGAGCTCGTCGAGGACCTCATGGATGTCCATGAGGCGTTGATCGGAGGTGGTTGCATGGAGATCCAGTCCGTCGAGGGGGAGGGCGGCTTCGCCCGCGCCCCGCTTGCCGGCGAGGCGGCGGCGGGCGGCCTCGATCAGGATCCGGCGCATGGCCTCGCTGGCGGCGGCGTAAAACTGTTTGCGGTCACGCCATTGTCCGGGGGCGGATTTCTGAAGGCGCAGCCAGGCCTCGTTAACAAGGGCGGTGGCATTCAGGGTCTGCCCCGGCCGCTCCATGACCATGCGGCCGCGGGCAATCTGTTGGAGCTCGGCGTAGAGTCCGGCGAAGAGTTCCCCGTCCTGTGAGCCGGGGGCGTCATTGAGCAGGCGGGTGTAGTCGGGCATGGCGGCGGGAAGCTCAATCGGGAGCGCGTTCGACGGCAAAGACTTCCACCGGCACGGCACGGCCCTTGACGTGGCGGGATCCGCAGGGGTCGCAGAGAGCCTGGCCGGCTTCCCATGAGGCCAGGAAATCGCCACTCACGAGGACCGGTTTGTCGAACTCGCGGGTCAGGGCCTCGAGGCGGAAGGCGAGGTTGACGGCATCTCCGAGGAGCGTGAACTCACCCGCGCAGATGGCCCCGCAGGCGACCGGCCCGAGATGAATGGCGGCACCGGTGCGGAAGGTCAGGCCGACCCGGTCGAGGACCTCGTGGTGGTCGCTTTGCACCTTCTCCGCCACCCGCTGCATGGCGCGGGCGGTGCGCAGGGCGGCGAGGCGGGCCGGGATCGAGGTGTTGAGCCAGTAGGCGAGGACACAATCGCCGATGAACTTGTCGAGGGTCGCATCGTGGTCATTGAGGACCTGGCCGATGGCGGCATACCACGAGCCGATGATGGGGGCCAGTTCGTCGGGGGCGAGTTTTTCCGACAGGGAGGTGAATCCCTGGATGTCGCTCACCAGGATGAGGGCATCCCTCGACAGGACTCCGATGAGGGTCTGATTCGACAGAGTCGCACTCGAATCGCTTTTGACCGGCGGGCTGCCTTCGAAGCGGAGATGATGGTCGCCGATCGTCACGAGATCCCCGTTTTTCAGCAACTGCGCGGTGGTCACGCGCCTGCCGTTGAGGTAACTGCCGTTGCTGCTGCCGAGATCGAAGAACCAGAAGCCGTCCTCCTGGAGGCGGATCAGAGCGTGGCGGCGTGAGGCGCGGGGATCCGGGACGGGGATAACCGAATCGCGGGTGCGGCCGATGGAGCTGACTTCCTGAAGTTCGAAAGTCTCGCCGCCGGCGTCATGGATCAATTTCCCGTTCAAGAAGCAAACAATGACAGGATTGGGGGAGGGAAATCAATCAGCAAAGCAGTTTGTATGCGGGGGGTGCCGGAATTCGTTCATGGCAGCCCTGCTCCCGGAAGCGGGTGTGATCCGCGGCAGGTTGGCGCTGTCGACGGCCTGGCTGCGACCTGTCGGAGGCAGGCGCGGAAGGCGGCGAAGCCGCAGGCGCGGGGATCCGGGCCGGATCCGCGAAGCCGGGTTATCCCTGACCCCACAGCGGGGCCGGATAATTTCCGGAATCCGCCAGAGCGCGCAACGCGGCCTGCACCCGGGGTTTATCCTCCTGATAGGTGACTCCAAACCACTGCGCCGGGGTGGGCAGCACTGCACAGGTTGCCGCGCCGGAACGGATCAGCCGGTCCACTGCCAGCGGGTCTGTCTGATAGGAATTTGCTTCCGGGGGCGGCACTGGGAAAGGGTGGGCGGGTCATGTGAGGGGGTGTGGGAAGGGTTCTGTCATCAGGCCATAGGCCTGATGATGTAGCTATTCTGGTCAATGATGGCCACGGTGTGTTCGAGCGCATGCCTATATCCCTGCTACCGATTGTTCAGAACTTTCATCTGAAGGGCAACGAAAGCTGGGAAGGCCAGTCCTGGGGCAATTCGCGAACCGGTTATATTTACCCGATTGACTTGGACGGCAACGGCGTTGCCTCATTTCTAGTACAAATGTTTCTGAGTCCTAATCGCTGGCCCATGGAACGGGGTGACTTTAACCGGGGCGTGCTCTACACCATCAGTCCGGTGAAGCCTTACAAACTAGTACCAGGCCCGGCGAAGCTGAGCGATACGGAATGTCTGTTCAGTTTTGGTGAACAGGTTGAGCCAGGCATTTTGGCGGATAAAGGAATTAAGACCCAACGATTTGGGGCCATCGATTATCGATACTATCCCAGTACAGATACCTATCTCGGGCTGCGAGCAAATCGTGTACTGCTGTACCGGCCGTCTCTCAAAGATGAACTCGTTGACCTAGGCGGACTCTACCAATACCTGCCTGCGGCGCGATCATCCGGCTGCTGATTTATCGAACGAACAAGCGCTGCAGGAAGACCGTTTCCACCTCGCGCCGCAGATCGTTGTTGGCTTTTTTCTGAAAGCCATGGCCCTCATCGGCGAACAGCACATAGCTGGTGTCCACGCCGTTGGCGCGCAGTTCGCGCACCACCTGATCAGACTCGGACTGTGGCACGCGCGGATCGTTGGCCCCCTGCATGACCAGCATGGGCCGGGTAATACGCGACACATTGTTGAGCGGGGAGATGCGTTCGAACACTGCGCGCATAGCCGGATCGCGCTCGTCGCCATATTCGGCGCGACGGTTGTCGCGGCGATAGGCCTCGGTGTTCTGCAGGAAACTTATCCAGTTGCTGATGCCGTAGCGCTCGACCCCGCCGATGAGGCGATCCGAATAATGAGTCATCGCCGCCAACGACATATAGCCGCCATAGCTCTGACCATAGACCGCGACCCGAGCAGGGTCGAGCCCCGGCTGACTAGCGATCCAGTCGAGCAGTGCACCGATATCCTTAACGCTGTCCTCGCGCTTCTCGGCATTGTCGAGATTGAGATAGCGGGTGCCATAGCCATCGCTGCCGCGCACATTGGGCAGGATGACCACGGCGTTCAGCGTGTTTGCAAAATATTGGGCGCCAGGGTTCCAGCCCGGTCGTGTCTGCCCCTCAGGCCCGCCATGAATGTCGATGATCACCGGCAGTCTTGCATCGGCCTCTGCGCTGGTGGGGCGATAGACGAAGGCGGGGACTGACAGGCCGTCGAAGCTCTCGAAACGGATCAGTGACGGTTCCGCGAGCCGGGAAGTGTCGAGATCACCAAGCTCGGATTGGGTCCAGCGAGTCAGCGTGCCCTCCGCTACCTCATGGCTCCATACATCGCCTGCTGAACGTGCGGTGCTCAGTCCAATGGCGAGTTTTGATCCATCGGACGAGAACTCCAGAGCGCTCAGCACCCCGCGCGGTAAATCGGGCTGCGGCAGCGGTCGGCTACCGACGAAATCCTGCACCACGACACGACTGAACCCATCCTCGTTGACCGCATAGGCCAGCACTCGCCCATCCTTGCTGAGATCGTAGGCCTCGATGTCCCAGGGCAACTCGGGCGAGAGCGCGCGTAGTGCGCCGGTTGCCACTTCTATCTCGACCAGTCGGCGCACGTCGCTGCCATTGTTGCTGATTGCCAGTATCGCAGCGCCACCGTGAATCAAGCGCGCATCGTCATATCGGGCCGCACCACCTGCGACAGTCAGCGGGCGCAACTCCGCGCTAACGGCATTAAGCAGCATCAGCTCGTCGATCTGATTGGACACACTGCGCTTGACGAGGATAGTACGGCCGTCGTCGCTGATGTCATCAGGGCCGACCGAACCGGTGCCCTGCCACAACAGCCGAACGCTCGCCGGGCCGGCGGGATTGCCGGTGAAGATCGCATAGTCGCCCGAACCGCTCACTGCACGTGACCATGCCAGCATTCGTCCGTCGCTGCTAAAAGTGGCTGACTGATTGCGCGTTCCCGGCTCGGTCAGCTGCGTGGTGCTGCCGTCTAGCCCTCTCACGAACAACTGAAACCATTCGTCACCGCCGGTGTCACGGCCGAACAGAAAACGGTCGCTGTCGGGGATCGCCTGCCCGCTCTCTACCGGCTCGTCATAAAAAGTCAGCTGCTGGCGATCCGCTCCCGGTGTGCGCACACGATGCAGCTGCGCGGTCGATCCGAAGCGGGTAGTGATCAGCATCGATCCATCCGGCAGCCAGTCCTGAAACTGTGCGGAGCGATAATTCTGGTAGCGCTGCACGGCGGCGCGAACATCGTCAGGGATGGCAGGCACATTCTCAACCCGTGTACTGCCAACCTGACGAACGTCGACGGAGGGGAGGTTTCCGGCATTGATGTTGGGGGTCTGGGCCATCGCCTGGGAAAGCAGCACGCTCGCGAGCACTGCGCCGGACAGGGAAAGATTTTTCATATTCATCCTTTTGTTAGTGACATCTTAATATTCAGCCCAAGCAGATCATCCAATTGCAACAGCCAATCTAGAATAGAAGTATTCCCAAAACAAGTGCTCCAAGCCGCGCACAGATCCAAACCCCACCTCCTTGCGTAGAAGAATCCGGACATCACTTCAAAATGAAGCATGCCACCCAATCGCTCTGCCAGCCATTCATTCAGCCGGATGCGTGGCGTAGGCGCCACGAGCGCAACAATAATTCACTGCAATAATTCACAACAATAGGGAGAAACTTTATGATCGCAAAAATTTTGATGACAGTGCTGCTGGTGTTTTCGGCGTCTTCGCTGAGCGCGCAATCTGTCTGTCTGATAGGAATTTGCTTCCGGGGGCGGCACTGGGAAAGGGTGGGCGGGTCATGTGAGGGGGGGTGGGAAGGGGTCTGGCCGCGAACCAGACGGCACCGGGAAATTTACCCCGATGGCCCAGCGCACAGCCTACGACGAGACCAGCATCGATTCGCCACGCCCAAAACTCGGCGCCACCAACAGCGCGCCAAGGGTGGGACCGGTGCTCATTCACGAGGTCCACCACTCCCCGATCGGCGCCGCGCCCGAGTTGGAGTTTGTCGAAATTTACAATCCCACTGACTCCCCGGTGGCCCTTGATCGGTGGCGCCTGCGCGGCAACGTGGACTTCGACTTTACCACCGAATCGATTCCGGCGGGCGGTCTGCTGGTCGTGGTTTCTTTTTCACCCACCGATCCCGCGCACGTCACCGCGTTCCACGCCGCCTATGGACTGACCACCGACATTCCATTGACGGGTCCATGGGGGGCGCTCGACACCCTCGGCCTGCCGGGGGAATGCGTGCTCTATCGCGCCGGCACCCCGCCTCCGCTCGAACCTGGGTACTTTCCCCTCACTCTCGAGGACGAAACCGACTTCCAAAGCGGCGCGCCCTGGCCTGACACCACCAATGGCCTCTCGCTCAACCGACTCGTCCCCGCAGCCACCGGCCATGCCCCTGTCAGCTGGAGAGCCGCGACTCCCTCCCCTGGCACCCTGACACCCCCCACCTCGCCAACCTTCGCCGCTTGGATGACACTCTCTTTCCCGGAAGGCGGCGCCGGCAGTGATCCCGGTGATGACCCCGATGGTGATGGGATCGGCAATCTCTTCGAGTTCGCCACCGGCGGCCACCCACTCACCCCAGGCCCCTCTCCCCTGCCACCTGCCACCGTGGCCCTCTCCTCTGAAACCACCCCCCCCAGCGTACGTCTTCACCTACACCCGCCCACTCAATCAACCAGGCGTCGGGTGGATGGTCGAATCGTCGTTCTCCCTCGAGGCCTGGCAGCCAGTGCCCGACACCCAGCTCTCCGCCACCACCACCACCGAAACCCGCCAGGCCACCGTCGAAGCCAGCGAACCCAGCATCTATTTCCGGATCCGCGTGACCACAGCGCCGTGACCACACCGCCCGCAGAAGCTGTCGTCGAGTGTGATCACGTCCCCTTTCATCGCCCATGGTCGTCTGCTGTTGTGGGAATGAGCTCGGCGGCGACGCCCGGGTGCGCGTCTTCAACCCTCAATCCGATGTTACCGCGGAGACGAGTACGTCGAGCAGCAGCGACACCGACTCGCTCACGGGATCAATCAGCCACGGCCAGCCATCGGTTGGTGCGGGGCTGGATTCGATGGTGCCGGTGACTCGTGGACGGCGGGCGCCGCCGGTCGGGGAGCGGAGCCGGTGGACGCGTTCCAGTTCGTGCTGTTGATGGAGGTGTTTGCCGCCGGCGCGCCACCATTCGGTCAGGCGGCGGAGCTGGGCGCCTTGGAGCCAGACGCCATGGGGGGCGCAATGGTCGACGATGACACCGCTGCGTCCGCCGAAATTCTGGTGCCCCATGCGCTCGCGGCAGACCGGGCACGGCCGGTAAATGACGTGGCGCGGGCCTTCGAAATCAGTCGCGATCTGATTGATCTGCGTGGTGTCGAGCCAGGCCAGCGGGTGGGACTGAGCTTCGAGCGCAGCTTCCAGTTCACCCGGGTTGAAGAACAGTCCATGACAGGACCCACAACGTTCGATGTGCACGCGCGGCTCAGTGTCGATTTCGAGAACGTTGAGCACGCTGGAGCATTCCGGGCAGGCGAACGCCGGGTTGAATCCAAGGTCGCGGACATGGAGCTGGCGAAGGTCAATGTCCGGCCGCACGCCGCAGGACGGGCAAAAGGTCATCGGTCCGTCAAGGCGGCTGCCGCACTGGGTGCATTTCATGCGGGCAAATGTCTCAGGTCGGTGGCTGACCGGCCATTCCAAAATGGAGCCGCTTTTTCCAGTGGTCGGCGTCCAGGCCGAACCGTTCACCCAGCCTTTCAGATCCCGAAAAGTAGCTCGACATTCCGATGTCGAGTTTCCGAGTAGATGTCAAGTTTGCAAGGCCAGCCCGACGTGGGGCGGACTGCGAAGGCAAAACGGCGATCTTGTGGCGCCATCATAATTCGTGTCAAAAATATTTGACACTTCCTCGAACTTGTCGTAAATCTTTGACACCATGTCAAAAATACAAGCGACCACCCCTCCCTGCGAAGGCTCGGCTTCGAGTTCATTTGAAGAGCGGAGCGCCAAGATTCAGCTCGGCAGCCTGCTCCTGATTTTTGCGGGCTATCTTGCGGTGGCGGCGCGCATGGCTGCGCAAGGCATAACCGCGTTGCCGCCGTATGTGGTGGTGTTTGCCCTTGCCACGGTGCTGTTGGTTTTCGTCCTCATCGTCGGGTACGCCGTGGCGGCACTCGCCAGCCGACCTGAAGCCCGCGATGAGCGGGATCGGGTGATCAGTTGGCGCGCGGAGAGCCATTCGGGCTGGGTGGTGGCCACGGGCGTGATCGGAGGCATCGCCGGCTTGTGCTTCTCACTGCCCTCGCTCTGGATTGCCCACTGGCTACTGCTCTCGCTCTTCTTCGCCGAGGTGCTGAAGCTCGTGCTACAGATCATTTACTACCGGAGGGGCTGGTAACAATGGCCGATTCACTCATCCGCAATCGCATCCGCCTGCTGCGTTTCCACCACGGGGAGATGACCCAGCAGGCGCTGGCCACGAGGATCGGAGTCAGTCGGCAAACGGTGAATGCGATCGAGGCCGGGAAATACTCGCCCTCGCTGGAAGTGGCCTTTCGCATCGCGCTGGTGTTTACCACGCCGCTCGAGGAAGTCTTTCAGTTTGGGCCGAGCCCTGAGCCAGCGCACACCAACTCGTTTTGAGACAAGGCTCGTAAACAGATCAAAACGTCCAGCCTGCGGAAAGCGAAAATGTCGGGGCAGGGTCGAGGGAGTCCTCACCAGAGAAGGTTTTGGTGTAGACCGGTAGCAATGCGTTAAGACTCGCCGTCAACTGATCAGTGATCTTCACCCCAAAACCCAGCGAGGCGTTCAGACTGAACTGGCCACTGTTGGGATCGCGCCGGTTGCTCCATTCCGAATAGCCGTAGTAGCTGCCGGTCATGCCAGCTGAGAATGACCATCGTTTGTGCGGCAGCCAGGTGAGCCGTGGGCCCAATGTTCCCTCCAGTGATCCCTGATAGCCTTGGTCGTTTTCGTAAAACGGAAAACGCCCGCGCCCAAAGAGGGAGACAGCGAATCGTTCGTTGAGCGGCAGTCCGAAGTAAAAATCGACCAGCGGGTCGAAGGTGCCATTGCCGAACTGAACGTGGAGGTGTTCCAAGCCGGCATCGCCAGCGACTAAAGGGTCATTTTCAGTATCGCCCACGGGGACGGTGACGCCGAGGGAAAATCGAAAGACCGATCCTTCCAGGAGGAAACTGGTTTTCCTCCAGCCCACGCTCACTTCCAGATCGGAAAATCCCTCATAGGTATCGGTGCGGTGGTGGGCGTTTCCTAAACGGATGGCGGCCGCCTTGTCCTCCTCACTGATGGCGTTGGGAAAGACAGTTTCTGCTGTTTGATCCTTCAGAAAATATGGCACGCGCACCACGACGTCCCAGGATTTATCGAAGGTGCGAGAAAGGGAAAATTCAAAGCGCGTCAGATCCATCTCGACGCGGTGGGCATGGTCACCCACCTCGATGACGGATCCGTCCTCGGCGATGCCTTCGATTTCGGGGTGACCGCCCTTGAGCCCACGGGAGGTGGACACGTCCAGTCCCACGCGCCACGAAGAGCCGTCCTGCCCTACAATGCCTGCTTCTGAGTCCCCCGACCGAGGGATTGCCGGATTGGCTCAAGCGGGTCCGGCAAAGACTTGGCCGGTCAGCAGCACCACGAGGGACAGCGAAAGGACGGATGTACTGGCATTGGAGATCATTCTGGTTGAGTTAAATGGCTAACCGATCTTGTGCAAATACTTCCCCGGGTTCTTCAAGTCAACACCCGTCCAGCGGTTGATCCCTCGGCCCGTCGCACTTAGCAGACGGTATTCCCGCTTGGTCCCACCTAAAAAGTGGGTCATCGGGCCGGAACCAGATCGCGCCCACCGCTGACGTGCCCGGAGGTCACGTCCCACCCGGCCCCCACGAGGCGGAGTCGGGTGTGGGCGCCTCGAATCCCTTGACCTCGCTCCTGGGTGGCGCTGGGTTGGGCCAGATCGCAAGCGTGCTCTCGAAGTTCACGGGGGTCGGAGAAGGTGGCATGGGCAAACTTCTGGGTATGCTCACACCAGTTGTACTGGGCGTCATCGGCAAGCAGTCCAAAGGCATGGACGCCGCAGGCTTGGCCAGCATGTTGTCTGATAGGAATTTGCTTCCGGGGGCGGCACTGGGAAAGGGTGGGCGGGTCATGTGAGGGGGGGGGGGGAGGGGGTCTGGCGTCTCCGCGCTCGGCCTTACGGAATACCCGAAGGAAACCGCCACCCGCCAGGCCTGCGCCGCGATCGGCCAAGCGCGGCTGATGCAGACTTACAGCGGGCTGTTCGAGAATTTCGACATCACCATCGCCCAAGTCCTGCTCACCGCCTCGGACCTCGGCACACCCGAGCGCGCCGGCTACGTCAGCGACACCTTCCGCCGCCTGCTCATGGAGCCGCGCATCCTGCCGATCATCAACGAGAACGATTCGGTCGCCGTGGAGGAGCTGAAGTTCGGCGATAACGACATGCTCTGCGTCCGCGTCGCGAAACTTGCCGGTGCCAAGCGCGTCATCCTGCTCACCAGCGTGGACGGCCTGCTCGACCCGGAGACCCGGCAGCTCATCCCCGAAGTCAGCGATATCGACGCGGTTTTCCGCCACGTCCGCGAGGACAAGGGCCGCTTCTCGATGGGCGGCATGGCCTCGAAACTCGCCGCCGTGAAGTTCGCCGTGGAAGCCGGGATCGAGACCCACATCGCCCACGGCCGCCATCCCGAGCGGCTGGCGGACATCGTCGCGGGCCGCGGCATTTCCACCCGCTTCGAGGCTGCGGCGCTCCGATAAGGCGCGCCCTCTTCTCGACTCGCCGGGAAACCCCGCCCAAGCTCCGCGCCATGCACCGCCTTTTCCTGCTCGACGGCATGGCCCTCATCTATCGGGCGCACTTCGCTTTTATCCAGGCCCCCATCCGGAACTCGAAAGGCGTCAATACCTCCGCGCTCTACGGCTTCATCAATACGCTGCTTTTCATTCTCGAAAAAGAGAACCCCACCCACATCGGCGTCGCCTTCGACACCTCTGCGCCCACCCAGCGGCACATCCTCTTCCCCGCCTACAAGGCGCAGCGCGACGAGATGCCGGAAGAGCTCGCCGCCGCGATTCCGCATGTGAAATCCCTCTGCCGCGCCTTCCACATCCCGGTGCTTGAGCTCGATGGCTTCGAGGCGGACGACATCATCGGCACCCTCGTGAAACGCGCCGAGCCGGAGGGCTTCCAATCCTTCATGGTCACGCCGGACAAGGACTTCGCGCAGCTCATTTCCGAAAGCACCTCCATGTGGAAGCCCGGGCGGAAGGGCTCGGAATATGAAATCATCGACCTCCCCGCCATGCTCGCGCATTGGGAAATCGAGCGCCCGGCGCAGGTCATCGACATCCTCGGCCTGTGGGGCGACGCCTCGGACAACATCCCCGGCATCCCCGGCATCGGCGAGAAGACGGCGAAAAAGCTCATCGCCGAGTTCGGCTCCATTGAGAATCTCATCGCCAAAGCCGCGAAGCTGAAGGGCAAGCAGAAGGAAAACGTCGAGACCTACGCCGACCAGGCGCTGCTCTCGAAGGAGCTCGCCACCATCCTGCTCGACGTCCCGGTGGAAATCAGCTGGGACGATCTCATTCTCTCCCGCCGCGACGACGAGGTGCTGAAAGCCCTCTTCAACGAGTTCGAGTTTCGCACGCTCTCGAAGCGGCTGTTCCAAGACGTGGCAGCGGTTTCCAACCGCCAGCCCACCGGAGAACCCGTCACGCCCACCATTTTCGAAACCTTCAAAACCCTCCAGGACGTCCCGCACACCTACCGCCTCGCCGACACCCCCGAGCTCCAGACCCAGCTCTTCGCCGCACTCGCCCGCCAAACGTCCTTCTGCTTCGACATCGAGACGACCGGCCTCGATCGCCATTCCTCGCAGCTGCTAGGCGTCGCCTTTTCCTGGAAACCGCATGAAGGCTGGTATCTCCCCTACGCCGATTCCCTGCTCCCAGCCCTCCGCACCGTCCTCGCCTCCCCGGCGGAAAAAATCGGGCACAACCTCAAATTCGACCTCTCCATCCTGCTCGCCCACGGCATCGAGGTCGCCGGGCCGTTCTTCGATACGCTGCTCGCCGATACCCTCGTCGCCCCCGAGCGGCGGCACTCGATGGACTATCTAGCGGAAATCCTGCTCGGCTACACCACCATCAAGCTCGCCGAGATTTCCCGCCCCATCGTCGAGGATGACGCCGCCGCCCTGGACCTCTTCGCCCACGCCCAGAAGACCCGCGCGTCCAAGAACCTCGACATCGCCGCCATCCCTCTGACGGTCCTCGCCGAATACGCTGCCGAGGATGCCGACATCACCTTCCAGCTCGCAGGGATCATCCGCCCGCTGCTCGAAGCCTCCGGCCAGTCGGGAATTTACCGCGGGATCGAAGGCCCGCTGCTGCCGGTCCTCGTCGCCATGGAAATGGAGGGCATCGCCATCGATCCCGACGCGCTCGGCAGCATCGGCGAGGAGCTGCAAATCCAGATCGACGGACAGGTCGCCTCCATCCACCGCCACGCCGACCGCTCGTTCAATATCGCCTCGCCCAAGCAGCTCGGAGAAATCCTCTTCGACCAGCTCGGCCTCGCCGACAAGGCCAAGAAAACCAAGACCGGCCAATACAAGACCGACGAGCAGACCCTCGCCACCCTCGAGGGCAAGCACCCCATCATCACCGACATCCTCGCCTGGCGGGAAGCCACCAAGCTCAAGTCCACCTACCTCGATTCCCTTCCCACCCACATCGTTCCGGAAACCGGGCGCATCCACACCCATTTCCACCAGCTCGTCGCCGCCACCGGTCGCCTCGCCTCCACCGATCCGAATTTACAAAACATCCCCATCCGTTCCGAGGCCGGCCGCAAGATCCGCAAGGCCTTCGTCCCCCGGAAATCTCAAATCTCAGATCTCAAATTTCAGATCCTTTCCTGCGACTACTCGCAAATCGAGCTCCGCGTCATGGCCGCCCTCTCGCAGGACGCCACCATGATCGCGGCCTTCCAAAACGGCGCGGACATCCACACCATCACCTCTGCCAAAGTCTTCGGCGTCGCCCCGGAGGCGGTCACCTCCGACATGCGCCGCACCGCGAAGATGGTGAACTTCGGCATCATCTACGGCATCTCCGCCTTCGGCCTCAGTCAGCGCCTCGCCATCCCGCGCACCGAGGCCGCGTCCATCATCGACGCTTATTTCCGCGAATACCCCGCCATCCGCGAGTTCATGGACCGCACCGTGAACAAAGCCCGCGAAAGCGGCTACGTCGAGACCCTCAGCGGCCGCCGCCGCTATTTCCCCGACCTCAAATCCGGTAACCAGAACCTCCGCGGAAATGCCGAGCGCGCCGCCATCAATACCCCCATCCAAGGCACCGCCGCGGACATGATCAAGCTCGCCATGATCCGCATCGACGCCCTGCTACGGGAAAAACCCTACCAAACGAAAATGCTCCTTCAGGTCCACGACGAACTCGTCTTCGACCTCGCCCAAGACGAGCGGGAAGAACTCGTCCCAAAAATCCTCGATGCCATGAAAACCGCCCTGCCACTGCCGCACGCCGTGCCCATCGAAGTCCAAGCCGGCACCGGCCCAAACTGGCTCGCCGCGCATTAGCAAAAATGTGTCCCGACTGTCCCAGTCGGGTGACAGCGCCCTGTGCACCTCCGGATTTTTCAACTACCACCTTCCCATGAGTGAAGTTTCCCCATCCCCTCGCCGCAGCTCCCGCGCGACGAAGGTTCTCATCGTTCTGGCCATTTTACTGCTCATCCTCGGCGGCCTCTGGTGGTGGCACATGCGCCCGATCCAGCCCGTGGTTCTCACCGCTCAGGAAAAAACCGCCGTGGAGACGAAGATCGAGTTCATCCAGAAACCCGCCGAGCCGAAGTACGAAAAAGGCTCCAAGGAAATCATCCTCACCGAGCGCGAGCTCAACGGCCTGCTCAATGAGAACACCGCCTTGGGGAAAACCGTGAAATTCGAGCTCGCCGCCAACGCCATCCACGCCCGGGTCGAGACCGATCTCGATCCCGATCTGCCGGGGCTCGGCGGCAAGCGCTTAAAAGCCCGGGCAAGGTTTCTGGTCAGCGATGTTCCCGGGAAGACGGCTTTCATCCTCGACGATGTGACCGTCTGGGGCATCTCCCTGCCGAACGATTGGCTCGCGGGACTCAAAGGCAGGGACCTGCTGGGAGAGATCCTCGGCGGCGGAAAAAACGGCGGCGTCGCCGGTGTGGAGGAGTTCAAGGTCGAGCCCGGGCGCCTGATCATCCGGCTCGCGGAGTAAGGGGAAGGGATCTCCGGTCCCTTCATATCTCATCCCGGATGCAACCATCGCCAAGCATGGGGAAAGCTTGCGGGCTGGGAAAAGGCTGAGGCCATCCAGTTCGTGACATTCCGGTTAGGTGACTCGCTTCCGCAGGACAAGATATGCTGCTGCGCATGTAATTTTCTGAAATTCCTGAGAGGCGGATGCGGCTATGGAGAAGGGGTTTCAAACCCCTTTCACCGGCAAGGCATTTCTCTGTGCTTCATGAAAGAAAGGGGTTTCAAACCCCTTCTCCTTATTACTCCAAAATCTACAAATCTTCATGCGCAGCAGTATATACCGATGGAAAAGTCAGAGGGAGACATGGCGGAATACCTGGCCACCACCGTGGACAGTCGAGCAAGTTGGGTGCGATCACTCTCAGGAACCTCGCGGAAGGCGTTGGAGAGAACGTTTCTGGGGGACACCCCAACCAGACGAAGATGTTTTACCAAGTCTCGAAGACAGAGTGGGCACCGGCCCGAACCTGTCCCGTAAACCAGTACGAATAAGAAGATACTCCTCATGCCGAGGCCGGACATGAGGAGTATTATCATGGACCGGCAGATTTACTTCCGCCGGTTCCTGAGGAAGCGGCCAATGCCCAGACCGCCCAGCGAAATGCCGAGCATGGCCAGCGAGGAGCCGGCATCGGGCACGGCGGACGGCGTGCTGGCGCGTTCACGGCGCACGATCGACCCGACGTCGAACTGGGTGCCGATGATGCTCGTCTGGAAACTGACCGTAACACCGTCAACATCGGCAAAATTGACGCCCGTGAAGCCCGGATCGTTGAAGAGGAAATTAAAGGTGCCTGGATCATCGAAGCGCCGGGTGACGGATCCATTGCCAGCCGAACTTCTGACCCCGACGGTAAGATCAAATATCCCATTACCGGCCGGGAAAATATTGTCCAGTTTGGGGATTTCAATGGTAATGGCATCCCACAGTGTGGCGAAGTTCGCATTGGTGATTCCGGTGTAGTCCAGACTCAGGAGGCCCGTGGGGAGGTTGTCGCTGGAGCGGAAGGATATGATATCCGTGCCAGCGGCTTTGGTGGCCGTGACCGATCCTCCGAAACCACCGTTCCGGGAAAGGCTGACATTCCGCGTGCCGCCCAGGATATCAGCAGGATCACCGACCTGGCTGCTAGTGACCACAGTGGCGTTTGGGGATGTCAGGCTGAATGTCGCGTTGTTGGTTCCGTTCGCGGGATTCGAGTCGTCCCGGATGAAATCGATATGAGCGGCGGATGCCGGGCCACCGATCATCGCGGCGAGGAGTAGAACGAATCTCTTGGAATTAACTGGTTTCATTTTGTTAGTTAGTAGGGGGGTTGTCCCGATGGAGCGGATCGGAGGGGGACTCCAAAGGTTATCTTGTCTGTTTCATTTTTATGGATTCTTCGAAACTTCTCCAACCCATCAACATGGTAATTGTTCTTGAATCCGGCTGCGGTGTAACCCCTCTGGTTTGCTCGCGCAAACCGTCATTTTAGGAGGGCTCCGATTGTTGGATTCGACTGAATAGGGGTATAATGAATCTGTGTTCTATCAGAATATTAAATTCACCAAAGTGTGCCAGATTGCCAAGGTAGGGCTGTTTCAGGATGATAATAAGTTCATGCGGAGGGTTCCGGGCTGGGCGAGGAACTGGCAGCAGCGCCCTAAAATCCATTCTGACGAGGGAGCGGGCCTCGGGACCGCCCTGCTGCCGAAAGACATTGGGAAGAGTTGCAAAGCGCGGGCGGTGCGGCAGTTTCGACGCGACGATGAGTTTTCCAATCTGGATCGCGTTGGCGGGGGCGTTGCTGTTGGTGATGGCATTCTTCGCCGCGCATGTTCGGCAGCTTCCGGTCACGTCCTCGGCGATCTATCTGGGTGTCGGGCTGATGCTGGGTCCCGCCGGCATCGGGGTGATCGCGGTGGATTTCAGCAGCGAGAGCACGGTGATCGAGCATCTCACGGAGATCGCGGTGATCATCTCGCTGTTCGTGGGCGGGCTGAATCTGCGCCTGCCGCTGAATGCCCCCGAGTGGCGCGCCGTTTACCGGCTGGCCGGTCCGCTGATGGTGGCGACCATCGCCGGAGTGGCGGTAGTCGCGCATTTCCTGCTGGGATTCCCTTGGGCCGCGGCATTTCTCATGGGCTCGGTGCTCGCGCCGACCGACCCGGTGCTGGCGGGGATGGTGACGGTGAACCATTCCCGCGACCACGACCGGATGCGCTACGGACTTTCGGGGGAAGCTGGCTTCAACGACGGGGCTGCGTTTCCGTTTGTGATCTTCTCGCTGCTGTGGATGGAGCACGGCCACGTCGGGGGCTGGGTGGTGGACTGGGCCATGTGGCGGCTGGTCTGGGCGGTGCCGGTCGGGCTTTTGTGCGGTTATTTCCTCGGCAAGGGGTTGAGCCACGTGGGCATCCATCTGCGCACCCGCAATCCGAGCACGGGGGCACCGGGGGATTTCCTGGCGCTGGCACTCATCGCCATTTCCTACACCGCTGCGGAGGCGATCGGTGCTTGGGGATTCCTTTCGGTCTTTGCCGCGGGTCTGGGATTCCGCCACGGGGAAAAAGCTCATTCCGAGGAGGATGGCACGCGCGATGCCGACGTGCCGGCCGAAGCGGGAGCCGCGGCGGGCGGGGACGACGAGGAGTCCCGCCCGCCCTCCCAACCGGTGGGCAACATGTTCGCGGAGATCATCACCTTCGGCGGCACCGCCGAGCGGCTGCTGGAAATGATGTTGGTGGTGCTGCTGGGGATCTGCCTCGGGACCTATTGGGACTGGCGGGCGCTACCAGTGGCGCTGATCCTTTTCGTGGTGATACGTCCGCTGTTTTCACAGTTGGTGCTGCTCGGGACTCCTACCAGCCGATCGCAACGCTGGCTGATCGGCTGGTTCGGCATCCGTGGATTGGGGAGCCTCTATTATCTGGCCTACGCGCTCAATCACACCAAGGTCGCCATCCCCGCCGGCGTGGCGGGAGTGGCGCTGACCGTGGTCGCGCTGAGCGTCGCCGCACACGGAATTTCCAGCCCGCTGCTTCATTTTTACGAAACGTGGCGGAAAAATCGTCTTGGGTGAACGTGAAGATCGTTCCTGCAAATCCAACACCATGAAACACGTGCTCATCACCGGCTGCACCCGCGGCCTCGGATCGGCCATGGCCAGGGCCTTTGCCTCGCGTGGCTGGACAGTTTCCGGCTGCGGGACCTCCACCCCAAGCGTGGTCGCGCTGGTGGAGGAACTCGGCACCCGGCACCGGATCCTGCGCTGCGACGTGAGATCGCCCGCTGAGGTCGGCGCTTTCGCTACCGACATCCTGGCCGGGCCCGGCGCTCCCGATTTGCTTCTGAATAATGCCGCCGTCATCAATCCCAACGCTCCGCTGTGGGAAGTAACACCCGACGATTTCTCGCGCGTCATCGATGTGAACCTGAAGGGCGTTCATCTGATTTGCCGCGCCTTCCTTCCCGCCATGATCGGCCGCGGCTCAGGCGTAGTGGTGAATTTTTCCTCCGGGTGGGGCCGCTCGACCTCGCCCGAGGTCGCGCCGTATCTGATAGGAATTTGCTTCCGGGGGCGGCACTGGGAAAGGGTGGGCGGGTTATGTGAGGGGGGTGGGAAGGAGTCTGAAGTAAAGGTCAAGGCGATGGACGCCGAGTTGGTTATGGAGGGATTCCAGAAGATCGCCAACCGCATCACGACCGGCATCGTGCTGGCGGCGCTGATCTTGGGAACGTGCTTGCTGATGAGGATAGAGACGAATTTTCAGTTGATGGGTTATCCCGGGCTGGCCATTGTCTGCTTCCTCGCTGCGGCGGCCGGAGGCTTCTGGCTGGTCATCAGTATTTTCGTCAAAGACCACCAAGGTCGCAAAAAATCAAACCGTTAGAAACCATGCGTAAGCGTAAATTTAAATTGTGGATTATCATTCCCCTAACCATTTTACTGACAGTATTTTGCACACTGTTCTACATCACTCTTAGCGCGGGGGAGAAGCAGATCCACTTTCAGCTCGAGCATGAGTTCGCGGTGGAAGATCCCCAGTTCTTGCGGAGCATGGGACCCTTGCTCGGGCAGGAGGTCATGCAGGGAAACAGAATCACCGCACTGCAAAATGGTGCCGAGATTTTCCCCGCCATGCTAGAGGCGATTCGCGGAGCCAAGGAAACGATCACCTTTGAAACCTACATTTATTGGTCAGGTGACATAGGTAAAAAGTTTTCCGATGCCCTTGCCGAACGGGCGAAGGATGGCGTGAAGGTCCACATCGTGCTCGACGCGGTCGGCTGCGGCAAGATCGAGGATGATTACCTGGAAAAAATGAAAACCGCAGGCGTCAAGATCGAGCAATACCATCCGGTTACGTGGCACACCGTGCACCGAATCAACAACCGCACCCACCGCAAGCTGCTGGTGGTAGATGGCCGGATCGGTTTCACCGGTGGCGTTGGAATCGCCGATGCATGGACTGGAAATGCCGACGACGCCAAGCACTGGCGTGATTCCCATTACCAACTGGAAGGCCCCGCGGTCGCCCAGATGCAGGCGGCTTTCACTGACAACTGGATCAAGACCCGTGGTAAAGTCCTGTCCGGCCCGGCCTATTTCCCGGAAATCAAGCCCGTCGGCGATTCGTTGGCCCAGGTCTTCAAGAGTTCGCGCGATGCTGGCAGTGAAAACGTGCGGCTGATGTATCTGCTTTCGATCACCGCAGCCACCAAGAGCATCCGCTTGCAGGCGGCCTATTTCGTTCCTGATGAAATGGCAATCGACGCGTTCGTCCGCGCCCGCAAACGCGGGGTCAAGATCGAGATCATCGTTCCCGGGCCCCATACGGATTCGGAAATTGTCGCCGGTGCGTCGCGCGCATTGTGGGGCGAGTTGTTAGATGCGGGGGTGGAGATCTACGAATACCAACCGGCGATGTATCATTGCAAAGTCATCATCGTTGACGACTTGTGGGTCTCAGTCGGCTCGACGAATTTCGACGACCGTTCGTTCCGTCTGAATGATGAGGCGAATCTCAATGTGTATGATGCGAAATTCGCCGCCGAGCAAGTCATCGCGTTCGATGCGGACAAGTCGGAATCGCGCGTGATGACGAGGTCGGAGTTCAAGGATCGCTCGGCCCTTGGGAAACTCTGGGAGCAGATCGCGGTATCTTTGCGGCGGCAGTTGTGAGCGGGGTGCGCGGTTGAAAAATTCCAAAGATAAAGGCTGGTTCCGATTACCGAAACCATCCCGAGTATTTAACTTTTCAAAGATTAACGTCCGTCACCATCGGAGTCACCAGGCAATACCCGCTCCACCCGGTTCCAAGCGTCGCGTGTGGCACTCTTGGCTTTTTCCCAGCTCAGCGTCGAGTCACCGCGGGAGGCTTCATAATCGCGCTCGAGGTCGGATTCCACTTCGTCAAAACGCTTTCCTGGATACTGCCTGCGGCCTTCGTAGCCAGTGCGGAAGGCCGGTTGGTAGGTGCTGTAAGTCACGCCATCTTCGACGTATTGCTGCTCCTTGTAATTGGCTTCCCAATATGCGTCTTCAACGGTGGGATCGATTTGTTCAGCGACACCCTTTCCAGCCAATCCGCCCAAGACCGCTCCTGCGACCAATCCAATGGCGGCTCCGACCGGGCCACCGATGGCACCGATGGCGGCTCCGGTTGCGCCACCACCTGCGGCTCCTAATCCTGTGCCGACCGGATGTGATCCGGGCGCCCCGGTGATGGCGTCACGATTGGCGTCTTTGTCTTTTTGTTCCTGTATCTGATTTTGATCGTTTGTATTCATATTATTGGTTCTCTTTTGTTTTCGATTTGCAGAAAGTGAAATTTCCACTTCGCATCGTTACAGTCTATGCAAAGAGCGGTGGTCTGCTATGGGGTGTTAACCTACTTTCAGAGGTCACTGCGGATGCACCACGCGCCACCCGGCAAGTCCGCGCTGGAAAGGAAAGGTGGAATCAGGAACATAATGGCCATCAATGTAGCGATGTCGTATGATTTCCATTTGCTCACCCGATACGAGAATCTCATGAAAGCCCTGAGGCTCACCCTGCAAGCGCGTCGAACAAACGGTCGCGGCCTGGGAAACGATGCCTTGCCAGGATCCATGCAACCCAATGGTGGCGAGGTGAGAGCGGTGGAAGTGTCCGCAAAGCACCAGATCCACATTGCTCCGGGAGATCAGCCCGAAAACATCCGGCAGCGGATCGACCACCGCGCGGCCATGGCCGACGGGCGCCATTAGCGGATGATGGAGCATAAGGACCCGAAGAACGGGCGGACCGATGGCGAAGCGCGACTCCGCACGTTGCAGTTGGGATTGCGACAGTTTTCCTTCCGACCAGTCGGCGTGAAAACCGAAGGCGCGGGTGCTGTTGAGGCAAACAACATGAAGTCCGTCCGCCAGAAGCTCCGGCTCCAGTTCCTTGCCGAAAATTTTTTGAAATCTGTGGAACGGACGGAAGAAGCGATCGAAGGGTTGGTTCAAGCCGGGGATGTCATGATTTCCCGGAATCAGCAGCGCCGGGGTGGGCAGGGCGTCCACAAACTCACGGGCAGCGGCGAGTTCACAGCGCCGCGCCCGCATCGTGAGATCGCCGCTGAGCAGGGTGAAGTCGGGTGCCAGTTCCGCGGCCCGCTCAAGAAAGGCTGCAGCCGCCACTGCATCAGCGGCGCCGAAGTGCGGATCGGAAAGATGAAGCAAACGAATCATTCGTCATCCTCCAGAATTTCTGCGGCAGCCAGCACGTTCAAGTGCTCCGGCTGGATGGTTAGCACCAGCGGGAATGACATTCGAAGAATCTCGCCATCAATCATCACCATGGCGTGCCGCCGTCCGCTTGCATTGATCTCGATGTGAGCGGTTTTAAAAACCGTCAGATCATCATTTTTCTCCTGGCGTCCGAAAATGAAATCGAACATCCCGTGCATCGCCGCAGCGGCAGACCGCTGGTGGCCGATGTAGGCGGTCATCGTGCCGGAACGGAAGTCGGTGCGCACGGGCACGATGCCGGTCGCCGCCTTGTAGCGGCCCGGCACGAACGAGGAAAATTTCGTTCGCGCACGTCCCTCCCCGCCGTCGTGTTTCCAAACTAACCTCAGCGGCCTGGCCTCCGAAAAAGTCCGGGGCAGTGAAGTGAGTAACTTCAAAGACTTCTTCCACCAGCGCCCTCCATGATCGCGCTTATCGAAGGTTTTTGCGAACTCCGGGTAAAAACCCAGGATCGTGGTGCACAGGCAGGCATGGCCGCTCACATCGAGCACGTCCACGGCGATGGGCCGCGCGTGCGCCAGAAAATGGGCGGCTTCCTTCATATCCAGCGGCACACCGAGATCGCGCGCGGCGAGGTTGAAAGTCCCCATCGGCACGATCCCCATAGCGATCGTAGTCCCGCGCAGGTGGCGCGCTGCGGCAGAAACCGTGCCGTCCCCACCGGCAATGATGATCCCGTCGGGGGTCTCCGCGACCGCCCGTTTCAGAGCCGTATCCACCGCATTCGGTTCCACGATCCGTGACGAAATTTCGTGACCCGCCTCGCGGAAGGCAGCCTCCACGATTTCGCAGACTTCACGCGCATCAAGGCCACGGTCGTTGCCGCCGGAACCGTGGTTGAAGAGGAGAAGGTAGCTGGACATAGGCAGAGTTTTGAAATTAGTGGATCAGGAGCTTAGTGGAAGCACACCTTAGCAGAATTTCGCAATCGCGAGAGGGAACTTTTGTTAAGGTTTAGGGAAACACCCCATTTGCAAAACAACCGGTCCTATCCAGATTACGCAGCATCAGATCGTGCTGACACCTCTGCGCGCTCTGTTCTGCCTCTGAATATTTGCACCCGATGAAAATCGTCCACACACCCCGAGACCTGTTCTTCGATCAGCTCCGCGATATCTACAGCATGGAAGTCCAGATTAGCCAGTCCATGCCGCACCTCGTCGCACTGTGCGCGAACGAATCATTGCGCCAATTGATCGAAAGGCACGCCCACCAGAACTGTTTCCAAATCGCGCAAATTTCAGAAATTTTCGAGCGGCATGGGGAGTCGCCGGGCGATGATACCTGCAAGGCCATTGCCGGACTCATCGAGGGCGGAACCTGCAACCTCCGGAAGGTGAAGGATCCCCACACCAGGGATCTGATGATGATCGCCCATTGTCTCCGCATCGAGCACTACGAAATGGCGGCCTACGATATCACGACCATGCTCGCCGGCCGACTTGGAATGATCAATGAGCCGGAACTCCTCAGCCAACTTCTGGAGGAGGAAAAAGATATGGCCGCAGCGCTTTTGCAGTGGGAGCCTGTCTTTTTCGAGATTGCGGATGGCACTGGGGTGGACCCGAAAGTCCGGCCACTGAGGGGCTAAATTAGGTTATGGTGTGGGGGAGGTAAAGGTGTACTGCGATGGGAGGAGTGGGGCAAGACTGAAGTGTGGATTTTGGGGGCAGGATGCGATTTTTGGAAGCTGGAACGGAAGGCGGAGCAGGCCACGGAGCGTAGCGGAGTGGACTGCGGAGCCTGGAGTGGAGGCTTCCAAAAATCGTGGCAAAATTCTGCGGGCTCATGCGGCCAAGAGAACATTCGCTTCCACGGCCTGCTGAGGGGCCTGGGGCTGGTGGTGGTAGACGACGTGCGGCGTGAGGTTCCCGAGCGCCTGGTGGGGCCGCCAGGTGTTGTAGCGGTGGAACCAGCGTTTGAGGCCGCTCTCCAGCACGGGAATGGTCGCGTGCTCGCGCAGGTAGATTTCTTCGTACTTCACGCTGCGCCATAAGC
>Ga0209284_10001892_pt1 | contig 30381 bp, 30 predicted proteins | sample FRY03_FD_187211 | JGI IMG/M metagenome (GOLD analysis project Ga0209284, IMG submission 187211) | Freshwater microbial communities from Lake Fryxell liftoff mats and glacier meltwater in Antarctica - FRY-03 (SPAdes) (version 2) | ecosystem: Environmental > Aquatic > Freshwater > Ice > Glacier...
AGATAATATTCATGCAAAGAGACTCCAGGCTCTTGAAAAAACCAATGATGGATTTGAAATATCTGAGATAGATATGGAGCTTCGTGGGCCTGGTGAGGTCTATGGCGTACGACAATCCGGTGTCCCCGATCTCAAGCTCGCCTCTATCATGGATCTCGAAAAAATCTACGAAATACGCAAAGATATAGAGGAATATCTAAAAAAATAGATATTAGAAAATAATTTATACATTGTACAAGTAATTTTATAGGGTTTTTCATCTTTCAGGAGTGGAAATAGAAATATTTATATGGTACATTGCTTATGTATCAATTAAATCTATGAAAAAATACACACTCATTCTCATCGCAAGCCTCCTCTCTACTATGGCATTTGCACAAATCCTCCCAGACTCAGTCACAGGTGGAGCATCCATGTCTGGTGAAGTAGGTCTTGTACTCAACTCTGCCCCAACTATGTCTAGTGAAATAGATATCAATCTCCCTTTTGATCCGTCAGAAGTAGAGAACATGCCGAGCTACAACTCAGCTGGAGACTATGAATTCCCTCCTTATTCACTCAATTCAGCAACATATGTAAAGACTGGTCCGGAATCAATCATATTCTTTATTATTGCTATTATTCTCGGAACAGCTATCTATACATACCGAGTTCGAACACAAAAAGAACAATAATTATTCTATTCAAGCAAAAAGAGTTTCGCTATGCGGAACTCTTTTTTTATTGCTTTTTTGATAGTTTGGTAAAAATGAAGGAGTACTAAAAATTCTACATATGACTCACCTCTGACTTATCTGACTCGGCACTATGGGAGAAAACCTCGTTCGTAACATAGTTTCCCGTGAAGAATCCATCGTTGTCTGGAATCGATCGTGAGAAAAAGTCGACGCACTCATAGCTGACATAGGAGAATCTGTGACGAAAGCCTCTACTATCGCCGAACTCATACAAAAAACTCAATCTCCTCGCAATATTATCCTCCTCGTGCCTGCTGGAAAAGTGACAACGGAAGTCGCAGAAGAGCTTTTTTCTCTCCTATCGCCCGATGATGCTATCTGGGATTTCTGAAATGCCCATTGGGATACAACCATATTACACCAAAAACAGGCGCTCAAACACGGTATTCATTGGATTGGTTGTGGAATATCTGGAGGCTCTGAAGGTGCTCGCCTCTGACCTTCTCTCATGCCTGGTGGTGATGAGACGACGATACGAGATATGCTTCCTCTCCTGGAAAAAATAGCAGCAAAAGATTTCTCAGGGAATCCGTGTGTGACCTATGTAGGCAGGGAAGCGGCCGGAAATTTCGTCAAAATGGTCCATAACGGTATCGAGTACGCTATTATGCAAGGAATTGCTGAGATCTATGACATTCTCCGCTCCACAAATACCCCTCAATCAGACATACAAGACATATTTCGTGAGCTCAATACTGGTTTCTTGAAGAGTTTCCTCATGGATATCACGGTTGATATACTCTGAACAAAAGATCCTCTCGACGGATCTGACCTCCTCCCAAAAATCAGTGATATCGCAGGCAGTAAATGAACTGGTGGCTGGACAGTAGAAGCGGCATTGAAGCTCGGCGTACCAGTTCCAACGATTGCAGAATCACTCTTTGCTCGCTGGATGTCGGGGCGGAATCATTTTTCTTCAATACCAGAGCAAAGAGCAAAGAGCAAAGAGCAAAAAGAAGGATTTAATAAAAATGATTTAAAACAAGCTCTCAAAGTGACTTATTTTGCCTCATATATCCAATGAATAGAGCTCATACTCGTGGCTGAAAAGACCTGGAATTGGTGAATAGATATCCATGAAGTACTCCGTATCTGGCAAGGTGGCTGTATCATACGGAGTGACATGCTTCGTGCATTACCGGATTTTTATAGAAATCCTGGCAGCAAAGACACTCTATCGGATGATATCCCTGCCCTACTCCGAGACGCTACAGAAATACTCAATTCTACCCATACACCGACACCCGTTCTCTCAAGTGCCATTAATTACATTCAAACTCTTCTCTCAGAAAAACTCCCTACCAATCTCATCCAGGCTATGCGTGATAGCTTTGGAGCGCATGGAATCAAACGTATCGGAAGTGATACCAGTGAAACTTTTAGCTGGAAATAAAAGCATATACGCAGAAACTGATACATTATTTCACTCCTTTGTGAAGAATCAGTGAAGCTGTACGGACAAGCTGCAAGAAGGGTTTTTGGCATATGCCCAGACAACGAGGGGAAGAAGAGTGAAGAGAGAAGCACTTGCTCTCTCTATGCACTTCTCTTAGTATGTGTTGGCTTATTTTTAACCCCTATATTTATGAAAAAAGCTCTCTCCACTGCAATTATAGCAACAATCCTCATCGCCAGCTCAGCATGGGCTGATACGAGCACGTCTACTACTGGAAAAAATGAAACTCGTCGTGAAATGCGTGAAGATCGACGGGAAATACGGAAAGACATGAGAGAAGACATGAAGGATTATCGCAAAGAACATCGCAATGATATAAAAGAGATGAAATCTGATTGCAAGACTCGTCTCGATGCTGCCACAACTGATACAGAGAAAGAATCTATCAAAGCTGAGTGCAAGGCTGAAGCAAAAGCAGCTCGTGAGGCTCTCCGAGAAAATATCAAAGCTCTCCGTGAGGCAAAATTTGCGACTATGCTTGCGAAGCTAAAAACTCAAATAGAGGGCAAACTCGATACTATCAAGGCTCTCCCTGCAGATAAAAAAGCAGAATGGAAGGTAAAAGTAAACGAGAGACTCGATGATCTCGAAGATAAGGCAAATGAAAGAGAAAATGATAATCTCATTCTCACTATCGCTGCTATTCGCGAAATAATCGCAAGTGTCTAATATTCATTTTTCTGAAAAAATCCCCCAGAAATGGGGGATTTTTTATATATTTTCTCCATACCGTCGAAACCATGTAAGTTGTCGTTTCGCATAGTGACGGCTATTCGTCTGAACCGCCTCAATAGTCTCTATGAGAGTTTTCTTTTTACTGAGCAAATCAAGCACTTCACGATATCCAATAGCATTCAAACCAGGGAATACTTTTAGAACTTCATCCAAGATTGTAGATTGTAGATTGTAGATTGTAGATTTTGACTGCACTAACCCCGAGACTTCCTCTATCAGTCAATGCTCAAACATCTCCTCAACTCTCTTGTTAATCCTCTCATAGAGTTTTTCTCGCTCTCAGTCATACGGAGTAATACGGAGAAAATCATACGGGCTCTCAGTCTTTTGTCCGAGTTCCATCTTTGAATGACCTGTCGCCTTCCAGATTTCTAAACCTCGAATAACATAGCGATAATTTCTTGGATCGAGCTCAGCAGCATAGACAGGATCAACTGCGTGAAGTTTTTCCCAGAGGGCATCATTCCCTTCTTTTTCACGAAATACTTCGAGCTCGTCACGATACGCCCAGTCAGCGACCACCTCGGGAATAGAAAAATTCCCCACGACTGCATCGATAAAGAGACCCGTACCTCCTGAGAGAATCGGTAATTTCCCGCGAGCAGTAATCTCAGCGATGAGTCTTCGTGCCTCAGGAGCAAACTCCCCTACTCCATACAGTTCTGTGATGTCTCTGATGTCCAGCATATGGTGAGGAATCCCCTGCATCTCCTCTGCTGTGACTTTCCCTGTCCCGATATTCATCCCACGATAAATCTGCCTGGAATCAGCGATGATGACTTCCCCGCCGTATTTTTGAGCGAGGTCTATCGTGAGTGCAGTCTTACCGCACGCCGTCGGTCAGTATATGACGAGGAGTTTTGGTTTTTCGGAGGGTGTGGAGAGCCAGATGGCTGTATCGTGCATGAGAGGATTGTATCAAAGGAGCATGAAAGGCAAAATTAAGTTGCCTCGATCCACTCAGAAAATCCTAATAACGCCTCATTTTGTGTCGTAAATGTTTGCATCACTATTACATGAAAGATTATTATGAGTTTTATTGTATTGATCGTAAAATCAATATAATTGAGTTAATTATTATGTTGTCATACATACATTTTTATCTTTTTAATAAGGAATGCTCTGCATAAAATAAGAAACAAAACAAGATTTTTTTATTTTAATGATGGGGATAAGGAAAATATTTTTATTTTTTATATATATTTATATGAAATGATTTTTACAAAAATTATTTGGAAATTGAGAAAATAATAAAGGTCAAATTTCAATTAAAAAATGCCCTTCTTGTGCGGAAGAAATTCAGTTTAAAGCAAGAAAATGTAGATTTTGTGGAGAATGGATAAAAAATGAAAATAATGATTCAGAAGACGAATTAATATATCCACCTCCGGAAATATCTCGTGATGTTAATATTCTTACTGCAGGAAGAGATTTTTCTGACATATCTTGAGAAGAAATACGTACCATTTGGTTTTATGCACGAGAAATGAGTTATTGTGACAATACAAAAATGTGAGAATGATGGGCGGGTATTTGAGCTCTTTGTTCGCAGTTATTAGATAAACATTTGTGAAAAGAAAAAAGCGAATCTATCCAAAAGTCCTTGAATGATGCTGCTATGTCTTGGTATATAACCTCGACATTAGCATTCTGCAATAAAAAATATGGTGAGGAATTTTTAGAATGAAAAGATATTTCAAAAATAATAGATCAGTTATGTGATGATTATAAGGAAAGTTATATATCAGATAGCAAGATATTAATGCAAGATATTAATAGTCTATTAACAGAGCAAATATCTTTGATAGCACATTGTTATGATACATATATTGAAGATAAAACAAAAGAGGATTTAGAAGATAAAGTATTTTCTTCCAATATATCGAATAAGGAACATATAAAATATGCTGAGAAACTTATCGAATTTATAGATATTTTTAACACCGATGGTGTTAAAAAGATAGATAAAATCAATCTCGAACTAAGCAGATTACTTCATTATCTATTTCTCTATATTAATGGAGCAGACAATCATTCTCAAAACATTACAGAAATAACCAAATGGTACGAAACTACAAAAAAGATATTTCTTTATAGATTAGTCCAATACAATTTTCTTACTTTACGCTTGAAATGAGATAAAAAACTTCTTGAGTTAGTGATAAAGAATAACTGAGATATTACAAAAAAATCAACAACAGAAGCAGCAGGTGTTTTTTCCTATGTTTGGATTAAAATGGAAAAATATAACCAATTAGATAAAGAACTTTCAAAAGCGAAAGAAGAACTTGATAAAGATTTATACTGCTAAAAATTGGCTCGCAAAATTAACCCTTAACCCTCTTTTGTTCGCCAAATGGAAAAATCTTGTTTTAATAAATGTAAAATATGCAGAGTGATAAGATAAAAATGTACGATAAATCCACGTTGCACTTCGTTCTCCCATATTTTGCTCATACATCGAAAAACATCTCATAGAAGCGAACATTATAAGCGATTTTATAAGACAACAAAACAATATGAATAATTTATCAGCATCAGAACAAATTACGTATTCGACAGTAAGAATTGAATGCGATTTTTCAGACCAAACAAGTGCTACTGGGACGGGTTTCTTTTTTCAGTTCTTAAAAGATGAAACAACGGGAAATCACGTTCCAGTTGTTATAACAAACAAACACGTAATAAATGGGTCAACAAAAGGACGACTCATATTTACAAAAGCAAATGCTAATAATGAACCTCTAGATACTCAACATTGCGAAATTTACTTTGACAATTTTGAAACATTTTGGAGAAAACACCCAGACATAGATGTTGATCTCTGCGCAATGCCTATAGCGCCATTTTTGCCTCACAAATAATAAAGGAGAGAAATTATTTTATATTTCATTAGATAAATCAATCTTACCGACAACACAACAGCTATCTGATTTTTCTGCTTTGGAAGAAATATTAATGGTAGGTTATCCTAATGGCATCTGGGACAATATTAATAATAAGCCAATATTAAGAAAAGGAATTACTGCCACACATCCTAATTTTGACTATTGTGGAAAAAAGGAAATTATGATTGACGCAGCGTGTTTTCCGGGATCAAGTGGCTCGCCAGTTTTTATTTTTAATGAAGGTGGTTACAGAGACAAAAGTGGAAATATGTTTATGGGTGCAAGCAGAATAATATTGCTAGGTGTACTGTATGCTGGACCGCAACATACAGCGCAGGGCGACATTCAAATTGTTAACGTCCCTACTATTGACAGACCAATTGCAATTTCTCGAATACCCAACAATTTAGGACTAATAATAAAGTCTGAACGAATATTAGAGCTTGAAAACTTATTTAGATAAAAAAACGGCTTATAACAGCACCTACCGAAAAGGCGGGGTTTCGTGTTCCAAAGACAGTTTTGTGGTTAACGGAAGTTTAGTTTTTCAAATCAAGTTTTGTGGTAAAAATCGCCACCTTCGCAAAGACAAGAACCGTTAGATGTCATTTTTCTTCATTCCCCTACGCTTTCTCCAAATAATACCTCGCGGTATAGAGGACATCCTGATCAGTAAAGTCGGATTTATTCACGACCCAGTCGAGATAGTCGCGAGGCACCATACTCCAGAGTGTTCATTTATGTTTGCCAAATTTGCACATATAGAGAATTGAGGGGTGTGAGGATATCTCTATCATCATGTTTTTTAATGCCTGCTCATCTTTCTGAGGTTCTGCAGCTTTGAGGAGGTCGTGGAGTTTATAGAAGACTTTTTCGAGGACGAGGACATCGCCCAGAGCGTCATGTGCTTGTGGTTTTTCTGAGAATTCGATACCGAAATAATATCGGAGATACTGCATCTTGTGTTGCTCGAGCTCGGGAAGTAGGTAACGAGAGAGTCTGAGTGTGCAAATAGGTGCCGTTACCTCTATTCCGCGTCGTTTGAGTACATCGACATCAAATACTGCATTGTGTGCTACGAGTGTGTAGCTTTGAAGTATTTTTTGAAGTTCGTTCTTGTCTGGTGTTTCTTCGAAGAGTAGCTTCCCTGCTATTTCAGATTCTGTGATATGATGGACTGACATCGCGCTAATCTCGATAGGTACTCCTCCAGTGCCGTAGAGAGACGAGAAATAATCGAGCCTGTCAGAAGGCTTGTATGCCAGCTGGATCATGATAGGGTTTTCTATATCATGTGTTTCTGTGTCGAGGAAGAGGTACATAAAAGAAAAGGTTTAATAGATTTAATCTGTTTTATTTGTTTAATTGGTTGAGTTTGTTTTTATGAGAGAGATATTAGACGTTTACAGGGAAAAAGAAAGTTTTTTGATGAAATGATCTTTTTGAATACTATATCACTATGAATACTGTTCCGCTCTTGGGTATAAATTTTTACAAAGGCACGTACGCAACTTGTCTGCTTGAACTTCAAAACATCATTGCGAATAAGGCTACCGCGTTGATTGTCACTCCAAATCCTGAAATGCTCTATGAGGCATCGAGAGATGAATCGCTCATGGAAGTCCTTCATGGTGCTTCTATCGCGATTCCAGATGGCGCAGGAATTTTCGTCGCATATCAGATACAGGATTCATCTTCATTCAAGTTTCTGAAATATCTCTCATTTCCGTATTGGTGCTTTCGGGCTATCATACATGATGCAGCTCTCACGAGAAAATACGGGGAACGCATCACGGGAGCGCGACTGACGCGAGATCTCCTCGCTTATGCACAGCAAAATTGAACTCATGTAACTATTATCGAGCCAATAGTACTCGGAAACTCTGCATGAGATATTTGAAAAAGGGAATCACAAGAAACAATAACAAAAACTCTTGAAAAAAAATTTCCATGAATGATATGCCGAGTCATAGTGAGCGATACCTGCCCAGAAACAATGAACGATATACAATGAACGATCAATAATTGAATTATCTTTGCCACTCATGGAGGATGAAAACAAGAAAAACTCCTCGCAGACTTAATCAAAAATGGTTATTCATGACTTGCTCTGTGAGTCGGCGGTTCAATCGACCTCATCACTGGATTTCGAAGTCCTGCTCCAGCATTTTTCCAACGATTTGGTGGAGAATGGCTCTATCGCCTCTACAAAAATCCCACTCGACACTGAAAGAGGATGAAGAGTGTGGTAACTTTTCTCATTCAATGTTTCTAAAAAAATCCCCACAAGGTGTGGGGATTTTTATCAAATTTCAATAATTAGAAAAGTTCTGCAATGTCTGCATAGTTTTTATCTCCTGATGATTTTTTCTTCATGCTCTCATCTGCGTTGAGAGACACAAAAGTGTGCTGTGATGTTACACCGTACTTCTTTTTGAGTTCAGTACTTGTATCATAGTCAACCTTGAATACGACAGTATTTGCAGGGGCTGTTTCTGCGGTGAAATTTTTATCAGCAGCTTTACAACTAGGACACCATGGTGCATGGAAAAAAAGTACTACATTTTTCTTTGCTGCGAGGGCTGCTTTTACTGATGCAACGCTGTAGATTGAGTATCCATCTGAGACTTTCATCATCGTATCCTTTTCCATCATTGTGTCACTTCCTTTAACCATCATAGCTTCCGGGACCACATTGAAATTTACATTAGACCCAAAACGTTCTTCAATAATGTGCTTGTCGGGTTTCGGGTTTCCATCATCAGGTTCAGAAGTAATAACTACAAAACGATAATCGGATTTATCTCCCTCGATAACAAAATCCAGCATTGCTTCTTTCGAGGCAGCATTGTAACTCATTTTTCCAGTTGAGAAAAAATCTCCAGTTATTGCATTTTTAACAAGCCAACCTTCATAAAAATCAGCACCTGGAAGAGCTGGCATGTTTTTGGCAATCACACGATGATAAGTTTTGCCATCATAAACAGCGAGCCGAGCAACCCCAGTCGCACCGGATTTCGATACGTTCTTCAGGGTAATGCTTGGTGACTTAGCAAAAATCGCCTCAAGATCACCTCCTCCAATCATCATAGCATCTTTATTTTCATCAGGCTTCTTCATCATAGCATCTATAGTTGCTTTATCTTCTTTTGGCATCATGCCTTCGAGTTTCATACCATCCTCTATCTCTTTTTTTGGCTGGAGACTACAGCTCGATACCAATATGACACTTGCGAGAACAAGACCTCCAGCAATAATTTTTTTCATAAAAGAAAAATAAAAAATAATTAGTTTAGCGTCGTTTCGGACGGCTTTTATAGCTATGGTTTGACGCTCTCAATATAGTCACCATATCCTGCTTTCTCCATTTCGTCGAGTGGGATAAATCGGAGAGATGCCGAATTCATACAATATCGTTTTCCTGTCGTTTTTGGTCCGTCGTCAAAGAGATGTCCCAGGTGAGAATCGCCATATTTTGAACGCACTTCGGTTCGCGGAAAAATGAGTTTGTAATCAGTTTTTTCTGTGATAAAGTGAGCATTAATTGGTCGATCAAAACTCGGCCACCCCGTTCCAGAATCGTATTTATCAGTTGAGCTGAAGAGTGGCTCCCCTGTCACGATATCTACATAGATTCCCGCTTCTTTATTATCCCAATAAGCATTTTCAAACGGTGGTTCTGTCCCGGCATTTTGAGTAATATCACACTGCTCTTTTGTGAGTGTATCACAAATAGTCGCATTGTCTGGTTTTCTGTATTTTTTAGCAAATTCAGCATCTTTCCCTGCGATTACAGCCTTTTCCTCTTCTGTCCAATTCTCATAAATGAAATCAGCCCTTCCTGAGCCCTTTTTATACAGATTATAATGGACGGAAGACTTTTTGTAATAATCCTGATGATATTCTTCCGCTGGATAAAAATTCGTAAATGGTACAAGAGCGGTTGCCACTGGTTTATCAAACTTTTTTGAATCATCTAAGGATTGTATTACTGCTTCGGCTATTTTTTTCTCTTCGTCATTTTCATGCCAGATAGCTGTTGTGTAACTCTCACCTCTATCTGAGAATTGTCCCCCAGCATCAGTTGGGTCTATCTGACGAAAAAATACCTCAACAAGTCGCTTATAAGAAACTTTTGTCGGATCATACGTCACTTGTATAGATTCACGATGCCCTGTAGTCTCCGTGAGTACTTGTTCATAGGTGGGATTCTCTCGCTGTCCTCCCGCGTAACCAACAATAGTCCTGAGCACACCTGGCTCAGCATCAAATGATGGCTGGAGACACCAGAAACATCCACCAGCAAAGGTCGCAACTTTGGCATTTTCAGGAATAGGAATGGAAGTTTCCATAGGAATTTTTGAATTAGAAAATGAACAACTCGCTAAAAAAAAAGTAATAAGTATCGAAATAGTGAGAGAGGTAAAATTGCGCATATTTTAGCTTCAAAAAGTAAAGGCATGGAGTCGGAGTCATGGCGAGGCAATTATCTGGAGAGTGTGGTCACCAAATTCATCTGTATTTGCTACACGATAGATATCGTCTTTTGTTACATTGATAGTTTGTGTCTGAACTGGGGCGAGCTTGACGACTCTGCCATCTTCGAAATATCAGTAAAGACTTGTTTCAAGTGTTCAATTGCCTCACGAAACCACGACATACACATCTTTTGCACGAAAGTTCAGGCGCAATAATTGCCCTTCCTCTATCGCCTCTATATATTCTCATTCTTGTTTCCAATTACCAAATGCTTGCCATTCATGGAGCTTGACGACATAATTATCAGGGTTGATTATTTTTCCTCGGCTCGAGCCAAGATACGTCTCTGGAGTTTTTTGTGCTGTAGATTTTTCTATTTCTTTTTCGAGCTCTTTTTTTGCTCAGAGAAGTTCTTGAATTTTCAGTTCTGTTTCTGTGTAGTTACCTTCTCCAAAGTGTTTATAGACGATAATACCATTTTGATCAATGAGGTATTTTGCAGGCCAATATCGATTTCCATACGCATTCCAAGTAGCGAAATCATTATCGAGAGCTACTGGATATTTGATTCCTGCCTTTTTTGATGCTTCTCGTACATTGCTTTCGACTTTTTCAAAAGCAAATTCAGGCGCATGAATACCGATGATGACGAGTCCATCCTTTTCGTATTTCTCGTGCCAAGCATTGAGGTATGGTTGGGTACGTATACAATTAATGCACGAGTATGTCCAAAAATCTATCAATACCACCTTTCCTTTGAGGGACTCTAGAGAGAGAGGCTCTGAATTGATCCAATGAGCAATATCGCGAATCTCTGGAGCCTGCAGTATATCCATGCTGATATCTGACTCTTTTTTTCACTGTGGTTCACAGTTACCTCCAGTACACATGTTTTCTCATTTTTGGAGATCACTCGTATCAATCTGATCGTTGAGGATTTCCTCGATGCGAACAATAATTGGGAAATTTCAATTTTCTACGACCCAGGTCTGAATTTTTTTAACAGTTCCAGACACTATCATGAGACCTATCAATAATACGAGTACTCCGAGTACCTTTCGAAAAGCTCAGCTCGGATTAGCAAAAAATCGAAATTTTCCTAAAATGCTTCTTCCAAAAATGGTTATCAAGAGGAGGATGGAGCCAAGACCTATAAAGTAAAATGTGAGACCGATGAGTCCTGAGGTAATATCGAGGGGGAGAATAGTCGCGATGAGGAGCCCGTAGGTCGGTGCACAGCTAGAAAAAACTGGACCTAGTGCTGCACCCATGCCTATAGGTCACCAGATTCCCTCTTTTTGGCTCGAAGATTCTAGATTTTTCTGAGACCAGCTTTCGATACCTGTTTTTATCATGAGCCACGACCAGAGCTTTGGGAATATGAGAGTGATACCAAAGAGGATTAGTACGATACCCGAGAGATAGTCCCAAAACTTTGGATCTATATCAATCAAAACTGTAGAAGCTTTGAGAAGTATCGTAAAAAGCATCAATGATACTATCAAGGAAGCTATGATGATATAAGGTCTCCTTCTGTCTGTACCCGCTAGTCATCATCCGAGTATGACCGGCAAAAGCGGGAGCACACAGGGCGAGAGAACTGTGAGAATGCCCGCAAAAAATGATATAAGAATGATGGTGAACATATGCTGAGTGTTAAATACGAAATAAAAAAACCTACTACATTTTCTCCAAGAGATTTTTGAGAATCGGGAGAAGTTTTTTCACCAGTGTATTCTCATAATTGAGAGAATAATAGATATTGAGCCATTCCCGTCGTGTCTCTACCATCCGAGTTCTCTTCATCATCGCTAGAGCCTGAGAAACAGCTGACGGTGTACAATTCGTCACTTCTGCTATCTCCCCAGAAGAAAGTTCTATTGCCTCCATCAGTGCGAGAATCATCTCCAGGCGACATTCGTTCCCGAGGATAGTAAACACTTCTGCCCCATCACGGATATTTCCGTCATGAGAAAAAAGTTTCTTCTGAAGTGTTTTCAGTTCTATCATATTAGTATTTTAGTAATTTCTAAAATAATAGCAAATGATTTTATTTCTAAGTATTGAGTACTAAGTATCAAGACTGTTGCAATTCCAGCACTGTAACTCATCTCAATACAAGTAGCCAATCTTCATATTTAATACTTCTCTACTATTTGTATTTTCCGACAAGTAAATGACACAATCCGACTCCCCTCCCGTCGCCCCATAGTCTCAAATTCTGTCGCGGTTTCTGGTGTGAGTTTTTTATCTGGTTCTTCGTTATCATCTTTCTCGTAAGTGAAATATGGGCATCTAGAGAGGTGTTCATCTATCCATAGAGCATACGAGGCTTCATCAGTTTTTATGAGAAATAATCCACCTGGTGCGAGTATAGAGGCTGCATCCCGGAGGAAATCATCCTGAATAACTCGATTCTTGTGGTGTCATTTTTTGGGCCATGGATCAGAGAAGAGCAGGTAGAGCTCATCGACTTCACCTGGAGCAAATATCTCAGTTATTTTTTGACCAAATACTTTTAGTAGTATCACATCGTCTCTCCCCTTCCTCGCACACTTCTCATGCGTACGAATGAGCCGCTTAAATTTTAATTCTATTCATACGCAAGAAGTATCTGGATGATTTTCTGCATAGTTACTAAAGAAATTTCCCATTCCTGTCCCGATTTCGAGCATGAGCAGAGAACGGTTTAGTATGTTTTGTTCGTTTAATTGGTTTAATTCGTTAGGAAATCCTTCATTTTGCACTTTTTTTTGCTCAGCAAAAAACTCTCGCCATTTCCCTTTCTTCGCTCGCATCAATTCTTCATCCGAATAGATATGAGAGTGTTCAGCAACTTTTTGAATGTAGATATTTTCATACGGCATACAGAGGATTGTCGTGAAGTCGAAAATAAATCAAATGAATCTTATAAAAAAACCAAAATAAAAAAGGTTTTGACAAAAAAAATAAAAATCTATAATCCCCAATTATCTTATGGTAAAAAAAGCAGAAGACATTTTCAACAATCGGCTCTCTCGTTGGTTACACACTATTGTTATCAATATAGCAATAATTATCGTTTTTGGTGGTGCTGGTTATCTCGGAGATAAATATTTCGGTACTCATCCCTGGTTATTTATCATTCTCCTCGCTATCAGCTTCCCTGTTTCGTTGGCTATCCAGATATATCAAATAAAAAAAATCAAATAGTATGGGACCAGATATCGCACTTGCTCCGAACGCTATAGCTCAAATCTGAGGTTTTACACTCAGCAATTCACATCTGACTTTTTCTCTCATTTCTCTCATCGTTGTGTGAATTTTGATTTTCTCTACGAGTCGTTTTCGTATAAAGGCAGGAAAATTCCAGATTATTACGGAAGAACTCTATAGTTTTTTTAAGTCTAAAATAGATGTTACAAATCTCACACCCATCAAAAAAAAGATCCTCCTCTCAATAGTTTTGACATTATTTATCCTGATTATCATATCAAATCTCTTTTCTGTCGCCCCTATTCTCTCGTCTATCACTATACAGCTGATGTGAGCTGAAGCTGTTCCGCTCTTCCGATCGCCAACGAGTGACTTTTCTCTCACAATTGCCTTGGGATTATTTGTCGTACTCCTATGAAACATGGTAGCCATAGTCCTCTCTCCTGTTCGCTATGTCGGTAACTTCATAAAAATTGGACCGCTTCTGCAGGCTCGTACTCCTGGTGCTATTGCTATGGGTTTCCTCGATATATTTCTCTGAGTTATGGATATCGTTAGTGAACTCGCTAAAATAATCTCTATATCGGCTCGTCTCTTTGGGAATATCATTGCTGGAGAAATTATCGGCATCGTGATGATTTTTCTCGTTCCCTATTTTGTCCCTATTCCCTTCTTTATCCTTTCACTCTTTTCCGGCCTGATACAAGCATTTGTATTTGCGCTGCTCTCTCTGCTGTTTATAGCAGGAAGCCTTGAGAATGTGAGAAAGGAACAGGTAATATAGGTGTTTTATTTTTTTATTTTTAGTATATGGATGTAGAAGCTGCACGCCTCTTGGCTGCTGGAATATGTATGGGTCTCGGTGCTATTGGTCCCGGTATCGGTGAAGGTATCGCCGCTTCGGGTGCTCTCCAGGCTATTGGTCGTAACCCTGAAATTGGTGATAAAATCTTTACCAATCTTCTCGTCACTATGGCTATAACAGAAAGTACTGCTATTTACTCTCTCGTTATTGCTCTGGTAATTCTGTTTGTTGTTTAAGTTTTATCTCAATTTATTATGGATGGTCTCGGACAAATAGGTATCGATATATGGAGTATTCTCTATTATCTCGTGAATTACGGTATCATACTCGCAGTTCTCGGATATTACGTATATCCTCGCGTTTATGCTATACTCGAAAAGAGAGAATCAGAGATATCTCGATCTCTCGATAATGCTCAAGAGCTCAAAAATGAACTCGCAAAAGAACTCGAAAAATATCATGCTGAGCATAAAATATTACTCACTGAATCTCGTGAGCAAAAGAAAAAATGACTCGAAGAGCTCGAGCTCATGAAATCTCAGATACTTAAGGATATGGACGAAAAACGCTCTAAATCATTGGAAGAAACTCAAAAACTCATCGATGAGAAAAAGACGGCTCTTCTCGACGGTGCTCGCCAGGATATCTACGCTCTTATCTCTCGATCATTTCAAAATATCTCAAACAAGATACCTGAATCAATCATCTCTGAGAGCATCGATGATGCTTGGTCTACTATCCATAAGTCCAAATAATGGAAACTCGACTCTTCATTTCATACCTTCTCGAACAAAAGAAACTCTCAACAGGGTCTTCTGAGGAAATTGTTCTGATCTTACAAAAAATACGCAACAATAATCCACTTGAAAGTAGTTTATCGGAATCATTTATTCATTTTTTTCGAAAAGAGTGTGAACCATTTTTGGATAGTCTCGATGATTTTTTTGGACTTACTCCAGAAGGAAAAAAATCAAAAATTCTTTCTTTTCAGAAAATGTGATTAGTCCAAAAAAATCTCGCTCATTTTCTCCTCACAGCCAACGAGCGAGAACTACAAAGCCTCGTTGCTTCTCTTTACAAGAAATTTGATTCAAAGAATCCTCTTGTTACCATCCGTTCACCGCGGTCTCTCAGTTCCGATATACGCAGTACTATTCGTTGATTTTTCCACTCAGGTGTGGTCTTTGAGGTAGATACAAAACTCGTCGGTGGTATGCTCCTCTATAGAGATAGTACCATCATTGATAAGAGTTTTTCTTCTCTTCTCTCTCGTATCCCCTCTCTTACCTCTTAATAATTTTTTATGAAAAACGACAACATACAATCACTCCTCGTAAGTCTCGAAAAAGAACTCACCACTTCCCATGATGATTCTGGTAAATACGGTGTTATCGTGTCTTCACAAGACTCTGTCATCGAGATAGAGTGACTCGTCGGCCTCAAAATGGGTGAACTCGTCAAGATCAAAGACACTAAAATACAGGCTCTCGTTCTCGGTCTCGAAAAAGACCGAGCAAGTGCTCTCATCCTCCAGCCAAATACCACTATCAAGGAAGGTTTATTTGTGGAATCTTCTGGTATAGATCTCTCAGTTGATGTGACAGAAGAGATGATCGGCCGAATCGTGGACCCATTTGGTAAACCACTTGATGGATGACAGGAATTTAAAAAAGGTAAAACAATGGATATAGAGAAAATCGCTCCCTGAGTGATGACTCGTCAATCTGTCGATACTCCAGTACAAACAGGTATCCTCGCTATCGATGCGATGATCCCTATTGGACGTGGACAGCGAGAGCTCATCATCGGTGATCGCCAAACAGGAAAAACACAAATCGCTCTCGATACTATCATCAATCAGGCTGATCAGGATATGATCTGTATCTATGTCTCTATTGCTCAACGTGAAGGAAAGCTCAAACAAATCTACGAAACTCTCAAAAGAACTGGAGCAATGGACTATACTATCATAGTATCAGCTCCTGCGAGTAGTAGTGCTTCTATGCAATACCTCGTTCCCTATACTGGGAGTGCTATCGCTGAATTTTTTCTCGAGCAATGAAAAGATGTCCTCATAGTCTATGACGATCTCTCAAAGCATGCTGTAGCATACCGTGAGATATCTCTCCTTCTCCGTCGCCCTCCAGGACGTGAAGCCTATCCTGGTGATGTCTTCTATATTCACTCTCGACTCCTCGAACGAGCTGTCAAACTCAACGAAAAACACGGTGGAGGAAGCATCACTGCTCTCCCTATTATCGAGACACAGGCTGGTGATGTCTCTGCGTATATCCCGACCAATGTCATCTCTATTACTGACGGTCAAGTCTTCCTCGAATCAGACCTCTTTAATAAGTGAATAAAACCCGCTATCAATGTCGGTATCTCTGTCTCACGTGTCTGATGAGCCGCGCAGACCAAGATCATGAAAAAAATCTCAGGAACGCTCAAGACAGACCTCGCTCAATACTACGAGCTCGAAGCATTCAGCCAATTCAGCTCTGACCTCGATGAGTCTACAAAAAAGACTCTCAAGCGTGGTAAAATCATAGTAGAAGCACTCAAACAAAAACAAAATTCTCCCTACAAGCTCTGGCAAGAGGTCGTCCTTACCACTGCTGCAACAAGTGGTGAACTCGAGAAATATGAGGTCAATGATATCACAAACAAACTCACAGACTTGCTCCTCTATTTTGAGACAAAGCATAAAGACCTCATCGATAAAATAGAAAAGGAAAAAGCACTCTCTGATGAGATAAAAGCTGACCTCAAAAAATATATATCTCATTTCTACGCTAACTAATGAGCTGAAAACTTCTCCATCTCAAGAAACAGATCAAGAGTATCAGAAACACAGCAAAGATAACCAAAGCTATGGAGCTCGTTGCTGCCTCAAAAATGAAGAGCTTCCAGAAAAAAACTGGAAATATTCGAAATTTTGTCTTTGATCTCCTCTGTATTCTCTGAAAGCAAGAATCTCTCTCTCGGGAGAGCATCTTCGTCAAAAAAAGATCTGCCGGCAAGACCGCTTTTATACTCTATTCATCAGATAAGGGATTATGTGGTGCTCTGAATCAGAGACTTTTTAAAACACTGACTGCTTCAAAGGTCTGGACTTCCCTCAAAGAGTCTGACCGAATCGTGATCACTGTTGGGAAAAAAGCATTTGATTTCTGTCGTTTTAACGGGATACCTATCGAGCACAATCTCGAAAATGCTCCAGAAAATCTCGATTCTTATAGTGCTGCTGGATTTATCGATAAGATAGTCGATATATGGAAATCTGGTGAACCGTCTCGTATATACATGGTTGCTCCTCACTACAAAAATAGTCTCATATTTTATCCTCTCGTGAAACAGTTTCTCCCTCTCTCTCCTGAGATCCTCAAATCTCATATGGACGTCGATCCTGAGAGTATCGGTAGGGATAGCAATCCTATGAAATCAAGCTACACTTACGTAGATTCTGACACGACAGAAGTCAGCAATGAGCTCACTATGATGATCGCAAAACTCCTCTTCATCCACGCATTCTACGAACTCAAGGCGAGCGAATACAGCTCTCGTATGGTTGCCATGAAAAATGCGACTGATTCAGCAAAAAAGATGAGCAAACGAAAAACCCTCCAACTCAACAAAGAGAGACAGGCTGTTATCACTCAACAAATCAGTGAAATCGTCTCTTGATCGCTCTAATTTTATATTTTTAATTTTCTATTATGTCATCACAAGGAACCATTCAGAGAGTCGCAGGCGTCGTCGTCGACGTGTATTTCGCTGAATCTGTACCAGATAAGTACACAGCCCTCTCAACCACGATTCACAAATCAGGTCGTACAGAGACAATCGTCCTCGAAGTACAAAATCATCTCGGAGATGGTGTCGTCAGAGCTATCGCTATGACTTCTACTGACGGTCTCAAATGTGGAGAAACTGTAGAGAATTCTGGACTCCCTATCCAGACACCAGTCGGTGAAGCTGTACTCGGACGAGTACTCAATGTCCTCGGTGAGCCCATCGATGGTGGAGCAAAATTTGATAAAAACATAGAGCGACGAAGTATCCATGCGACACCACCTGACATCACACAACAAAATGACACTATTGAAATTTTTGAAACAGGTATCAAGGTTATCGACCTCCTCTGTCCGTTTGTGAAGTGAGGAAAAGTCGCACTCTTCGGAGGTGCTGGTGTAGGTAAAACTGTCACGATGCAAGAACTCATTCACAATGTCGCCCTGAGCCACGGTGGATACTCTGTCTTTGCTGGAGTTGGTGAACGTACTCGTGAAGGAAATGATCTCATCGCTGAGATGAAAGACTCTGGCGTCATCGATAAGCTCGCTATGGTCTTTGGTCAGATGAATGAGCCTCCAGGAGCTCGTATGCGTGTAGCTTTTACTGGTCTCTCTATTGCTGAGAAATTCCGTGATTCAGGCAAGGATGTCCTCATGTTTATCGATAATATTTTCCGATTTACTCAGGCTGGTTCAGAAGTATCAGCACTTCTCGGTCGTCTCCCCTCTGCGGTAGGGTACCAGCCAACACTCGCGACAGACATGGCTATGCTCCAGGAGAGAATTACCTCTACCAAATCAGGATCAATCACGTCAGTACAAGCAGTATATGTGCCTGCAGATGACCTCACAGATCCTGCTCCTGCCACGACTTTTGCCCATCTCGATGCGACAGTCACTCTTTCTCGTCAGCTCGCGAGTATGGCTATCTTCCCTTCTGTTGATCCTCTCGATAGCTCGTCTCTCGCTCTCAAAGAAGAAATCGTCGGAGAAGAACATTATCGTGTCGCAGCTACTGTGAAAAATATCCTCCAAAAATACAAAGAACTCCAAGACGTCATCGCTATCCTCGGTATGGATGAACTCTCAGAAGAAGACAAGCTCATCGTCTACAGAGCTCGAAAAATCCAGAAATTTCTCGCACAGAGCTTTTTCGTCGCTGAACAATTTACTGGACGACCTGGAGTCTATCTGAGCCTCAAGAAAACGGTTGAAAGTTTTGCAACTATCATCGATGGTGGTGCAGATGAAATCCCTGAAGAATTCTTCTACATGTCCGCTGATATCGACGATGTCCGTACTCGCTTTGCTGAATCTCAAAAATAGTCATCATGTCTACTTTTTCTTTTATCTTCCGTACACCATTTGAAACTCTTGTTCAGGAAAATATCGAGTGGCTCTCTCTCGATACTGCGGGAGGTCGTATCCAGGTTTTTGCACATCATGCTACACTTACTGATCATATCCCCTACTCTTTCGTGAGATTTCGACATGGCGCACAAGAATACAATTATTTCATACGTTCAGGTATCATACATATCAATAATGAAAAAAATGAAGTGGATCTTCATTGCCTCTTTGCTGATCAGGTAGATAAAACTGTACATACAACAGTCAAAGAACATCTCCAGTGGGTACGCGATAGAATCGCTGAAGGTGAATCAGGTATCAAAACTATTGGCTCTTATGAGAAAACTTTCCTAGAAAAACAAGGCATAGCTCTCACTAAACAGCTCACAAATACGGAAGAGAAATAATTATTATCTCTTATAGAACTATATCCGCATCTTCTTTTCTCTCGACAAAACGCAAAATTGGTCGTTCTCTTCAACCACTGAAAATTCTAAAAATATCCGTCTGATCGCCCATGCCTTGTGTAACATATGTAGCGTATGGCTCTCCTGTGGTTGCTGGGTAATATCCAGAGATTTTGAGAACCCTTTATTCCTATGCATATTTTAAAATTTTTACTAGATTTCTAAAATTTTTTATGGTATTTGTTTGACAAACACATTTATACTTTATCATACTATACAATGAATATAGTAAAACTTGTACCGGAACAACAGACTCTCATAGTAAACAGTGCCGTTAAAATACTGAGGGAGAGAATGCTGGGCAATGTACGGATAATTGATACTATTCATCAAGAATTTCTCGGATTCAAAGAAGAAGATGTAGAACTCGGACTTCCTCGTTTTCAGCCACACCATACACGTGAAGAAAAAGAAGAAATTATCAACAAAAGTCATCCTATAGAGGTCGAGGTTATTAGTGTTATGCGGGCAGTAGAAAAAGCTGTCAGAGAAGTTATCGGTAAGGAAAGAGCACATATTGAAAAACCTAGCGTCTGAGAGCACGTGTGAGCGCTGCTCGGAGAGAGAGTATTACAAATCTTCAATTCAAAATATAAGGAACGAATTGCTCTGCCATCAAGATTTGCAGAAACAATTGCACAGAGAATGAAAGATAATGATCGAGAAATTCAATCACATGAATACCAGATATTTGATCTCCTCAAAGAATACTTTCTGACAGAAGATAAAGTCATAAAAAATCAACTCTTCGGAGGCATAACACAATGACTCACCTCTATCCATGAACTCAGTGAAAAAAATAAGCGTGATGAGGCCCTCTACGATCTCTCGTCTCTCTATGCACAAGATCATATCAGTGACGAGGAAGATCAAGAAACAAAATTCAGTCCTGGCGATATATTTGCCCCTGATGGCTGATTAGAGACGCGGGAACCAGTGGTGGATGCAGATTTTAGACTCGAAATGGAGCACAATATGAAACTCTCGGAATCAGAGCGAGCATTGGTGTGCTATCTCCCCCGAGAGATGGAACATGACACGCGGATAATTTCAGAGACATACTATTGGATTACCTATGGTGAAGAATGGCAGAGGGAATCATTTGAGATAAAAAGTATTGCTCCGAAAGAATATCTCCAGATGCTCGAGCGAATACTTATGAGAAAGCTCATCATCTACTCCCACTCTGAACAAAGGCTCTTACAGGAAGAAGCAAGGCTATGAAAATGATGAGTAGATAAAAAATCATGTGATAAAATCCGAGATTACCTGCCAAATTTAGACGAAGAAATAATCATTTTATCACATAAAATAAAGACAATAAAGAATGAAAATACTGCTACGAAAAAGACAAAAACAAGTCCAAGCGGCATGCAATTGATATTAGAATGAACTTTCTTGACTCTGAAAACGAAATACAGAAAAGCCTTGAAACAATTCTTCGAAATTGGAAATTATAGCGAAATTGAAAAACTCCACGGGAGTCTCGTCGTGGCATATGGTGACCTGGAATCACATTGTCTCAAAAATGAGCTACGAAGCGACCTCATAGGAACAGCAGAGACAACAAAAATCTCTGAATGAGTAGAAGGTAATGCTGGCATTCTCACAATTGATGAGTATCTCGCATGACCAGATTACTTTATGAGCTTCCCCTCAGAACTTTTGGCACCAAAAAGTGAAAGTGAAGCAATTCTCAGTAAAGCCTGTCAGATACAAACTCACCCCCTGTTTCACTACAATGATGGATGAGCACCAATACACTTCATCTATAGAGAAAAGGATGGTGCAGAATCATCTGATTTAGAAAAAATGAAACTCCTACAAACTATCATCAGTGACGTGATAGAACGGAAAATGAGTATCTATTTCTCTGCAACGCAATGGATGGAGGATGATAAAAATGAAGAAGTAGATTACTACAAACACATACTCGAAAATGAGATTCTATCGATGGGGGATGCTCTCCTAATGCTCTCAAGGAGAATTCGCTGGGAAAATAGTGCACATCAGAAGTATCCTGAACTTCAGGCAGAAATGGACTATCTCGCTCAATGTCGCAATAATCTATTAGGGGAATTTGTAGGAGCAGAGGACTTTGACTCACGGGACATTTTGTGATGAAAAATCCTCGCATACACAGATGCGATGGCATGGAGAAATAAGGAACTTTCACAATCACATCACCCGATGGAGAAACCTCAAAGCCATATCACTACAGAGCCACTCTCAGCAAGCGAAGGAGGATTATCTGACTACATCCCCATTTCTGTCCGAAAAAGTGAATCAATACTTTTTGGTCGTACGATTCCCTATTTTGGAAAAGAAGAAAAAATAATGCCAGATCATGCATGGGAAAAGAAAAAAATCCATGCAAATCTTCATCTCGAGAGAAAAATGCTGATATATTTCTTTGCTCTCAGGAGAATAAGCGAAATAGATGAGGAAGTCATGAGCCTCGAAACAAACCAAGATGATGAAATACACATGCTCGAAAGAAACCTCATAGAAGAGAAAAGTCGCGAACTTTACCAGGAAATACTCGATCTCATAGAGAAAATAAGAGAATTAGATATATACTCTTTGGAACAAGCAGAACATGAATCTGTGGAAGAAAAAAGCGAGTTTCTCATAAATAAAGCTACGGCTCTCCATGGTGAGCTCGATGGTATCCTCGCACAAACTGATGATGATTTTTCAAAAAAAGTAGAGCACTATTGGTATTCGCTACAGCGCTACATACTCCGCTTTAGGACACGCGTCATCCTCGCAAGAGAAAATTGACAACTCAATACAGTACCCGACATTCAAGCAGAATTTGATAATGAAATGCATTATATTATTCTTGATATGCAAAATACACTCAAAGAGCTCAAAACTTCAGGGAAAAAAACAGCAGCCATAGTGAGCACAGTGAAAAAAATACGAAAAGATCTATTTGGAAATACAGATAACGGATAAAAAATCTTTACCCCGCCTCCTCAATAGCCATCCGATCTCCCTCCGAGAGGAAAAATCGAGCAATACGAATCTCGTCATAGGTATACTCCTCTTCGTAGGTATTGTAGAGATGTTGACGGACAGTTGTGAGTTTGAGCGTGCCTGTCTCGACAAAAGCATCATGGATAAATTTCAATCTCTCTGCGTCATCTGGTTTGTAGGGCGAGAGGTCAATTTTTTTGTCATCTTCGAGGAGTTTCTCGAGGTGAGTAAAAATTGTGGAAACCTTCAGACTGCGAATCTCGGCAATTTCTTCGAGTGGTACACCTCTTTCTAGATACTGAAGTGTCTCAATATGTGGAGGAATCTTTTTCGAAGAGACTGAGTTTATCGAAGTCTGCCTGGAAATCTTCTTCGCCTCCAGTGTCCCACCAAATCGCTCTATGGTTGCAGTTTTTTTCTCAGCAATCTCGTGTGGACTCATTATTTCCAAATCTTCCACAACAGTTCGACAAGAGCGTTGAATCGTCTCATCATATTCTCGGACTCGCGGATCTATCTCGAGAGAGATACTGTTAAATCCACGAAGAATCAAACCATCAAGTGAACGAACTCGTGAGAGGGCGACATAGCCCTGACCAGGGACGAAGGCATCGAGGAGATTCATCACCGCTGTATCGAGCGTCATTCCCTGTGATTTATGCACTGTGATAGCCCAGGCAAGTCTGAGAGGTATTTGAGAGATGGCAGCTTTTGTCTTGCCATGTTCCTCTATCGACCAGCTCGATTCCTCGCAGATTATCGATGTACCGTCGAGGAGTTCGACGATGGGCATTCCCGCGTCAAATCCGACCACATGGCCAATAGAACCATTCATATATCCTTCGTCGGGATTATTTTTGACAAACATCACGCGAGCTCCCCTCTTCACGACGAGCGTCTCTGGTGCGAGACATCATTTTTTGAGCGCTATGGCAAATTTCTCTGCTCCTTTTGACTCCATCTGATAGGTGGAGAATTCCCCCGGGAGTGAAGAGAGTCGGTCGACATTGTAAGCATCGACTGCCATGTTTCGGGTAAAAAGCTCGGTATGATCCTCAGTCATCACGGGTATATCCCGAGAGCGGAGCAGGCTTTTCGAAAGTTCCGAAACTTCTCCACGACGGATATCGTTGAGGATAGTCAGGAGCGGGTCGCCCTCTGCATCTTGTCGGAATTGGGTCGTGAGGACACAGGGCGTGAGACGAAGCGACCTCCAGATACTATTCTCAAAAGCGTATTCGACGGGTCCTCGAGAGACAGGCGGAAGCTGGAAAAAATCTCCGACGAGCACAATCTGCATCCCACCAAATGGTTCGAGCGATACATGCGCGCTGCGTAGGAGTCTATCGAGTGTAGAGAGGAAATTTCCTCCGAGCATCGAAATCTCATCGATAATCAACACCGATGTTTTCATAAATCGCTTCACGAGGTACTCGCGAGACACGAGGTCATCTATCTCATCATCCGACAACGTATCACGAATCCCCATCCCACTCCATGAGTGGATAGTCATCCCACCGATATGTGTCGCCGCGATACCCGTCGAAGCCGTCACCGCCACAGAAATACTATGCTCATGACAGTACTCTATAAATCGGTTCACGAGAAAAGTCTTACCACTCCCCGCTGCACCAGTCAGGAGGACATTATGCCCCATCGTGAGAATGTCGAAAGCTTGGTCTTGGTTCATGAGGGTGAGTGTACACAATATCAGAATAAAAGAAATAGAAATAGTCTTATATAAAATCTCTTGAGAAAAATACTATTTCAGTACAATTATAGCATGAAAATAACTGATATTTCCCTCCTCTCCGAGTATCAAAAAATCATCGGAAATACGCTGACTCTCGGTCTTGAAAGATTTGACTGGTTATGAGATACAACTCTGGAATATCTGACACAGACAGGTGCCGTTTATTCATCAAATATTGAATGAAATACTCTGGATGTGAACTCTTTTATGAACCATGAAATCTACGAAAAAAAATCAGAAAAATCAAGGGATGTAGAGGAAATAAATAACTTGATCGAGGCATACGAATTTGCTCAGCAAAATCCTCTCACAGAGGTCAATATACTTCACTGTCACCAGCTCGCTTCACGCACACTTCTCATTGAGTCAAAACAAGGAAAATACCGTGAAGAAAAGGTGGGAGTTTTTGGTTCCAGCGGTCTTATCTATCTCGCTGTAGAACATGAAAAAGTCTCTGAACTTATGAGGGAATTATTTGCAGGAATTGAACAGCTAACAAGCCTCCCTGTCAAGGTGGGTTGACGAAGACCGGGGGGTTCAATAGAAGCAAATAATATTGATGAATTAAAGTCAGATATTGATAAAATCTTTTACCACGCTTCCCTCCTCCACCTCGTCTTCGCACACATTCACCCATTTGCTGATGGTAATGGTCGTCTCGCTCGTCTCCTGGAAAAATGGTTCCTCGCAACTATCGGAGGTGAGAAATACTGGAGAATCCCCTCAGAGCAATACTACAAAGAACACCGACCAGAATACTATAACAATATCAATCTCTGAGTGAATTTTTACGAGCTCGATTATTCGAAGGCTCTTCCATTTTTGGGGATGCTTGCAAAGAGTGTCATAAAATAGGTCTTCCCACTCCCCGCTGCACCAGTCAGGAGGACGTGACTCATCGAGAGTATTTGAAATGCTTGGTCTTGGTTCATAGTGAGAAGTTTTACTTTATATTAAATTCTTATAATGTGGTATTTTTCAGGTTCCTTTATCCAGTCATTACTCATTAAAACAGACTCGTATGGATTTTTGATTATCTCCGGGGAATACGCTTCTTCGTGTATTTTATTTCTATTTACAAGGTATAAATAATAATTATTTTTATTCTTTTTTGCTATTTCAATTTCATTTCTACTCCAGAAAAAACTAGGCTTATCACTACAAGATTTTACTTCTATAAATCTATCTGGGATTTTTGAGCCATCAGAGTTGAATGACAAAATATCAAAACCTGCACAAACATCTATATTTGAAATCTGCAGTATCCCCTCTTTTCACAATAACCTCCTATTTTCGAATTCAAGAACAAACAGTTCAGCTTCTTCTCATGCGGCTTGTTGATCCTCTAATTGTTTCTTTAGTGTCTCTAAATCAATTTTCTTTCGAGCAACTGCTATGATGTTTTTTTCTTTGATTAACTTCTCATAATGAACATTGATGATGTATTTAAATTTATTTTCAGGATTAATAATGAGAAAATTTAAACTTATTAAAAGGTGTTTAAAGTTCGCATATTTAAAATCAAATGCTTCGTTGGATAGCTCAATTTTTCATGTCGTAATATTGTAGTTAACAAAATGTGGGGCAAAAAAATCCAAAATAGTTTCATCAAAAAAATCTCAATTAAATATCTCTTGTACAATTAGAGAAGATATTTTATTAGCTTCGCGTATTTCGATAATATTCGTAAAAGCATCTCATATTTGAAAATAATGTGATTTTCTTACAAATATTCATAAATGTAGAAGTAAATCCAGACCTCAGTCAAAAACATTAACGCTATCTATAATTCTATTATAAAAATGATCTCTTAGATCTTTTTCCTTCCAGCGAGTCTGGATACTAAATAATCATATCAGCTCTAAAAAATACTGTGGAGTTCAAAGATTTTGATATTTTTTAAGGTCTTCAAGCATATTTTCTTAAAATGTCCTTAATAATATCTGTTTCGTCATCTTCATTAACTCTAAAAAAGAGTGGAATTTCACCATCTATAAGAGTCTCCATCCTCTTGATCTTTTCTTGTAGTCTTGAATCAATAATCTCATCAACAGTATCTCTAGTAACGAGATAATAATATGTGGTAATTTGATTTGGTGCTAATCAGACTCTATGAATACGGTCTTTTGATTGCAGAAAATTGGAACAATTATAATCCCTTTCTAAATATATAGCATTATGGCATCCTTCATGTAGTGATATTGATTCAGCAACGGAGAAGGGATTAGCAATAACAACTGAAAAATCCTTATTTGCAGGGTTGTTAAATTTTTCTATGGTATCTTCTCTAATTAGTGGGGCAATTTCACCTATTAATAATTCTGAAACTATCCCCTGTTTCGAAAAATATTCTTGAAGTTGTTTAGCGTTTTGAATGAAAATTGTCCAAATAATCACCTTTTCCTTTTTCCCAAGGATATCATTTTGTACTATTTCCAAACACTTATCAAATTTACTAGGCGTATATTTTTTTGAATAATCTTGAATTTTCTTTTTTATTAGAGCATCTCCTTGAAATTCTTCCAGCAATTCATCAAACACCCCTTCATACTCACCCTCCTCTAAGTTATCCTTTATGGTAGATGTCAATAGTCACGGGTTAATAGCTGCCTGTCTTAGACGGATTAATTTTGCTTTATTTAATAAATCTTTCATGGTTCAAGAAGAATTATTTTCAAATCAATTTCTTACATATTTTTCTTCAATAAAATCATAAATAATCTTCTGCTCGTCATCCATACCAATCATAATAATTTTTTCATCGATTTTTGGCAACTTCAAGTCAGATTTTTTAATCCTAATAAAATAAGGAGAAATATTTTTAATAAACTCCTTGACTCGTTGGCTCGCATCATCTGAATTTCGGGTCATATCTTCCAGCTGAGGAAGATGAATTTTAAGAATTTCCTCAAACTTAAAAGGATATATAAACTTATAAAGATTAAATAAATCCTGATATCCATTCGGAAGAGGAGTTCAGGTTAGAATTATTCTAGATATAGCATCTTTGGATATTTCTACTGCAGAAATACCCCATAATCCACGAGCATTTTTGATTCTGTGAGCCTCGTCGACTACTACCATTGTTTTGTTTTTCTTGAGAAAATCCTTTATTTCCTTCTCTAGCTCATTGACATAACCATGATGTATGAGAGTAAGTTCTGTGGGATCTCCTGAATATAAGTGCTGAATTTTATGATGCTTTTTAATTTCTTGGTTCCCTGATAATCGAGTTGATTCAATATTTTTTCCATAACATTTTATATATTGATCCTCCCAAGCTCTAAATGAAGAAATTGGACCAATAATTAATAATTTATCTACATGTCTTGAATCTGAATCGGGGAGACTTTTCAAGTATGTGTAGGCAGCATAAACAATTGTTGTCTTTCCTGCTCCTGGAACAGCAAAGTTACAACTATTTTGTGAAAATGCCATATGAAAGGCCGACAAAAGTTGCAATGGGTATAATTTTCTTATAAAATTTTCATCAATAATTTTCTGAAAATCATCAAACATATTCACAAGTTCAGGACTATCTACAAATTCGTTATTTCTGATTTTTCGTGCATTTTCTGAAAACTGCAAAAAATTATCCATTTCCCTTCTGTAATCTGAAAAGAACTCATTAACTTTATCGGATAATAAATATTCTATATTGAATTTTTGCAGAATTTCTTCTATATTTTTCAATAATCAAATACCCTCTCATTCTGAAAAATTAATTTGAAATCAGTCATCTAAGATTATTGGGTTAAGTCATTTAATGCTCAAAAAAAACCTTCTATTTCACATTAATTCGGAAATTTTACACTTGAGATAAAAATATTTATCAATAATGTCAATAATCATAATTTTGATTTAAGCACCTAATCCTTTTTTTATCTCATAGATTTCATGTTGAATCTCTTTTATTTTCTCGAGAACGCCCTCTTCATACTCTCATAAAGACTCAAAATTGATAGATCTCAAATCAATAATTACGCTATCTAATAACAAAATTGGAGACTGTTTTCATAAGAGTATTTTTGATCTTTTTTGGATTTCATCTAATTGTTTAACGGTGTTAGAATCAAATTCTTTCTTAGAATCAGAAATATACTTAATTTTATCCAATGCCTCGGATATTAATTTATATGGTTTATCTTTTGCTTTCCTGTTGCCAATTTTACTTTCATTTGTTGATAGATTATCAGCCAAAAATTCAACAACCAATGCTTGAAATTTTTCATCCCTATCATTCAAATGAGCTTCTAGATTTTTAGAACCTTTATCGATTGGAGGCTCTTCGTCTTTAATATGTTCAATAAAATCAAAATGTGCCTTACTGAAGCTATTCCATATATCTTTATCTCAAAAAAAATGACTTTCCTTATTTCATTCTGCAATCTTTCTAAAGCTTTTTCCCTCTCATGTATATTGAATTCTTATATAATCGAATGCAATAGATTTTAAATCAATTACATCACCTTGAGTGTATCCTGAAAAGCCTTTCTGGCTTCAAGTTGGATTCTTTCAATCGGAAAGATTATGAACCCATTTTGTTAAACTCCTGAATGGATCCTCTCGCTTATCAAGCTGAGTATATAATCAATTAAATCAATAATATTCTAAATATTCTTCCATTATATTCATGACTTGCCCCATGAATTTTATTTCTCAGGGTAATTCATTCATCCACTCTGCAATTTTTTCATATGAAACTCATTCTTTTTTGAGTCAAGAAACTTTTAAATACTTTTCAATTGGGTTATATCAAACTTTTTCATCTTCACCCAGCTGGTATCTTGTTTCCAATTCTTCGATAGCAATAGGATCGTCCTCCAGCTTACAATCTAAAACAACTGCTTTAAACTTTGAGAACTGTAATCTATTCAGTAACATTGCTCGTCTATTACCATCAACAATTACACCATCCTGCGTTATAATTCCTGGTATTTTCTGTCAGTACAATTCTATATCTTCTTCCGTTTTTTTGTTCCTATCAGATGATTCATATAAAAAATTAGCTATAATCTCTTTTCACATAGGAGTATCAGCTGCTATTTTGTGATTTTGAGATTCGTATGTTTTTGTTCGCATTCTAATTCTTCAATTATGCTGATTGAAGATTAAGTACTCAAGAGGAATTTCGTAAACTGGAAATTTTCTAAGTTTTCAGTTCCAGGGTATTTCTAAATAGGAATAGGGGTTATCTTTATTTCTATTAACTAAATCTTGAATTTTTTGAATACGAGTCTCTTGATTCATAAGAGTTAATTAGAAAATAATAAAGTACTTAATATATACATTATCGATAGCTGCGATTTGGGAATATATTCTTTCTTAATAAAAGAAACTCCTGCAATATTAGTATCGAATTTATATTTTATTTCTATAAATTTTTGCACTTCATGAAGTACATTTATAGGATTGCCTAATTCCTGTACATGTAAATCATGTTCAAATATTTCCTGTATTTTTTTTGGCTCTAGACCAGAAGAGAGAAATTCATATCCTCTCTTTCTATGATTCCATACAGCAAAATCAGCCTTCATATTCTGAAAAAAATAATTAAACACTTTTGTTGTGATATTACAGCTACAAAAACAGGAGAATTACTGGGGTATGATCGAAAGACTATCAATACCCATTACCAGCTCTTCAGACAACTCATATACCTCTCCAGACTACAAGCATTTAAGGAGAAAATAGATGGAGAGGTTGAAGTAGACGAGAGTTACTTTGGTGCCAAGAG
>Ga0209284_10001894_pt1 | contig 30365 bp, 30 predicted proteins | sample FRY03_FD_187211 | JGI IMG/M metagenome (GOLD analysis project Ga0209284, IMG submission 187211) | Freshwater microbial communities from Lake Fryxell liftoff mats and glacier meltwater in Antarctica - FRY-03 (SPAdes) (version 2) | ecosystem: Environmental > Aquatic > Freshwater > Ice > Glacier...
ATCATCAGTGAAGGGAACAGTACTTTCCCCTGAACCGCATCCAATACTTGTACTGGCCAATATTGTCAGCAGAGTTACTTTGCTAAGCATTGAAAACATACTTTGAGCTTTCTTCATCCGAGAATTGAAAATAAAAAAACCATCCACATCGACATGATATGGATGGTTTTTGTTTAGGTCACTGCTGAGTTTCAGAATTCACCAATGGGGTTTCCGTCTGCCATTGAAAGCAGATTCAACCAGATTGAAACGTCTATGTTCTCACTGATAAACCGACCGGATCCGTCTGCCAGACACACTTGAACTCCACCAGTGTGCTTGCTTCGAGCTGTCTGAACCGCTCGGCCTCCGCCTGCAGTACATCGCAGGATTCTGTCATCATTCGCGGCCTGACATCGACCTGGACGATCCCGGAAATTATTGTCCAGAGCATTCCCGTTTGGACGCAGCCGAATTCTTGGCGCGGTGTACGAGGGATCTGAATTTGAAATCACAACTCCCGTCGGATAAGCCCACGCACCGCGAACATCGCCAGTCCGATCGCCGGCGACAATCTCTGCGACCAGAATGGTATTTGAGGTTCCGTCCGTGAGACCGGCAATTCTAGTGCCGTAGTAGTTCGACATCGCAAATGGACCACGTTCTTTCGACAAATTGAAGTCGGTACCGGAAAACGCGTTCCCAGCACCGCAGTTGACAGCGTAATTTCCCCGAGCAAAGTTCGCCGTGTTGGCATACTTGGCCTTCTCGCTGGCACTGTCACTGGGACATTGTACGGCTGACAGAATGACGCTGACGACTGTTGGGTTATCGCGAGCACGGATGCTGGAAAAGTTGTACTGTGCGTACAGGTTTGCCTGTTCAATGTAAGGCAGGGACAGAGTGATCCATGAAGGCCCCCAGCTAGTGCTGTCCGCTCTCGGGGACAGCCCATTATTATTTGTGATCTCAAAGTTATGGATACCTGCCGGAGGCAGACGACTCGCGGTGTCCATGTAATTGTGCAGTGCCAAGCCAAACTGCTTGAGGTTGTTTTTGCACTGAGTTCGGCGAGCTGCTTCTCTGGCCTGCTGCACGGCAGGTAGCAGCAACGCAATCAAAATCGCGATAATCGCGATTACGACAAGCAACTCAATCAGAGTAAAACCCCTGAGTTGCCTTCTGGACTGTATCCGTTCGGTAAACATACGCCACATCCTCTCAATAAAGTAAGTTTGAGAACAACAACCACGAGGCCCGCCATTAAGAAAATACGCGAAGGATCACATTCTTTAGGAATCCTACTCGACGCCCATGTTTACAACGTAGCGAACCAGTTTCATAAAGTCATTGTTGTTGCTCAGTTAATTGCAATATTATTGTTAATTTTTAGCCAAGATGGAAAGATTTCAGACTCCAGGGGCGATTCGAGGAGAGAAAAAGGGTCAGGAGCCAAAAAGGTTAACTGGGTAATTTGGTCATGATATCATCAGAACTTTAAAAGGCGACCAAGATGCCCCGACCACCACGTGCCGATGTTGCAGGACATCTTTACCATGCTTTAGATCGTGGTCATCAGCGAGACGCGATTTTTCACAAGGATGGCGACTATGAAGCGTTCGAGCGGATCTTGAACGAAGGACTGCAGAAGTTCCCAGTTGACTGAACGCAATGCTTTGGCCGCAGGGTTCGTGGAAAAAGCGGAGGACTGGAGGTTCGGAGGGCTATTCAACTGGTTGGGTGGACACTGTGGGATCAAGCTCGCCAAATGGCCGGTACCGCGTCTTCCTAATTGGCTCGAAAGGGTGAATCGGGTGGTGAGCGAAAAGGAGGCAGAGCAGTTGAAGCGAAGCATCGCCAGGGGCCAGCCTTTTGGTGATGCCGGTTGGGTCGAAACAACCGCACGTCAATACAACCTTGAATCGACACTACGAAAACGAGGCCGACCACGCAAGTTTACCCATGCCGCTAATTAGGCGGGATCTCTGCTCTCTGTCCGCGCGTTTCGTTCGAAGCGTCGAGAACGCCGGGCTCAAGCCGCAACTGCCTGAGTCAGAACTGCAAAAACGGTTTCGAAAGGAGTGTCTTTCAGTTTGCTGGAGCAAACTAGGTGGTAGGTACAATTGTTGGTACTTGGTGGCACAATTGTTGGTACTTGCTGATTGATGGTTTCACCGTACTCTGAAACGCATTGTACCGGCAAGCTTACGCATGCCGCTCGCTGAATCGCACGAAACCAAACCCGCAAAATGATCCAGAATTGCCTGGGCTATTGCGACGATCTATCGAATGTCAATCTGCCAGCCTTCGCACCGCTTGTGTGGCGACTCGAATTGGTTTAGCTTGTCAATTCTTTCACGCAGAACTCGTTGTGTTGTCGCGTTGAAATCGTGGTCGGTATCTGAATTCTTCATATGGCACTGATTGAGTTACGAAATATCTCCAAGACGTATGATCTTGGCGAAGTCAAGGTACACGCCTTGCGCGAGACGGAACTATTCATCGAGCGCGGAGAATACGTCGCCTTGCTGGGTCCTTCGGGCTCGGGTAAATCGACGCTGATGAATACGCTGGGTTGTCTTGATCGACCAACCACTGGAAGTTATCTGCTGGATGGACAGGAAGTCGCGACGCTGAACAGAAACGCGCGGGCGACAATTCGCAACCGGCATATCGGCTTTGTTTTTCAGAACTTTAATCTACTCGCTCGCACATCGGCCCTCGAAAACGTCGAATTGCCATTACTGTATGGGCCGGCGATGTCCGGGCGGGCTCGGAAAAAACGGGCTCGCGAAATGCTGGCGATGGTCGGTCTTGAAGATCGTCTGGATCATCATCCGGGACAATTGTCCGGCGGCCAGCAACAGCGAGTTGCCATCGCCCGATCGCTGGTGACGAATCCATCAATGTTGATGGGGGACGAACCCACCGGCAATCTGGATTCAAAAACCAGTCGTGAAGTGATCGAACTCTTTAAGAAATTAAACGTAGAGCGCCAGATTACGGTTATTCTTGTCACGCATGACCTGCATGTCGCCCGCCACGCTCGGAGAATTCTGGTGATGCGGGATGGAAAGATTGAAATGGATACAACGCGCTTCGAAGACGCCTTCGAATCGTTACATGCGTTCGAATCCGTACCTGACGCAGAAGAGGTGCCCGTTGTGCATCCAGAACAGGCGGAATGAGTCATTCAATCGATGCTGGGACGTCGATTTTCCACACATGAGTTTCTGCTTCGGACACATGCCAAGGATGGTTCTGTTCGTGCTGGCTGCATTAGTGGCTGGCTCGTCGGTCGCCGTCGCGCAAATACTGCTGGATGACGAACGCCAGATTCGCTGGAGTCAGGAAGACAGTCTTTCCCGATACCACCGCAGTGCAGGCCCTGCACCAGTCACCGTAGCGACAGAGGGCATTGAGCAATCCGAACGTCTGATGACGCTGGACGAAGCCATTCGACTGACGTTGCAACATTCGGAAGTGATCCGCGTTCTGACAGGCGTTTCTGCGAGTCCTTCCGGTGCCACAATTTACGACACTGCAATTGCGACAACCTCGATCGATCAGGCCAAGGCAGTCTTCGATCCCGTATTCAGGGCCAACAGTTCATTTCGTCACACCGAAATTCCAGGGCTCAACAACACCGCAACTTCCATTATCAGCCGTAGGATAGGCGGCAACGATTCGAGCGTCGAGCTCAGCGACCTGAACACCTTTGGCGGCACAACGGACTTCACAGTTGCGAATGCTCTTGATAATCCTGCGGTCGCAGGTTTCCTGAACCGAAATGCACCGTCAGTAACACTCAGTTACACACAACCGTTGCTGGCTGGATTTGGACGCGATGCCAATACCGCACCGATAGTGATCGCGCGGTATCAGCAGGAAGTCTCGTACTTTCAGTTTAAAGACAGCATGCAGGAACTAGTCCGTGGCACGATCTCTGCGTATTGGTCACTGGTGCAGGCACGTACAGAATTGTGGGCACGCGAAAAACAAGAGGAACAATTGCGCAGGGTTTTGGAATTCAGCACAGCGAGGCTGAAGCAAGGTGTGGCAGATGCGGGGGACGTCTCACAGTCAAAACTGGCATATGCAAATATTCGCGCCAACCTGATTGCAGCGCGCGCCAATGTGCTGCAGCGTGAAGCGGCCCTTCGAAACATTGTTGGTCTGCCACCAGAAGATGGCGAACGCATCGTGCCATCCACGCCGCCCACTCGTGATCAAATTCAATTTCGCTGGGAGGAAATCAACGACGCTGCCCAGTCCCTTCGTCCTGATCTTGTCGAGCTCAATCTGGTTCTGATGGCCGATCAGAAACGATTGGTTCAAAGTCGCAACCTGGCTCAACCTCAACTGGATGCCGTAGCGTTGCAACAGTGGAATGGCTTGAGTGGCAGAGTCGGCAGTGGAAATCAATTGTCATCAGGTCTCGGCGACAATAACAGCTGGACGATGGGAGTTAATTTTTCAGTCCCACTCAGCCTGCGTAAGTCGCGGGCGCAGGTTCGAAACCAGGAACTCCTGATTGCAAAAGATCGTGCGAACATTCGACAGAATTTGCATCAGATTGAGCATCTTCTGGCAACATCGCTACGCACTATCGATCAGAGTTTTCTTCAGTACGAAGCATTTCGCGATGCTCGGCAGGCAGCTTCAGAGAATCTGGAGTTTCAGGGAGCAGAGGTTAGTAGCGGCCGACAGACTGTTTTTCTCAATTTTCTGCAGGGTGTGACAGATTGGGGAAATGCCGTTGCCTCCGAGGCCCAGTCACTGGCAACTTACAATACAGAACTCGCTGGTTTGGAACGGCAAACCGGTACGATCCTGGAGACACACGGTATCCGCTTTATCGAAGAACGATTCGCCAGCATCGGCACGCACGGACGGTGCTTCGACGAGGAATGCTATCCTCGTGATCTTCGCCCGCAGGATCCTCGCCCACGATATGAAGATTCCGGCAAAGCCGCAGAGGAGTCTTTTGATCTGCAGGACTTCCCCCGCCGACGCGGTGACCGGTTGCGACTTCCTGAGACCCCGCAGTTCGATGACCCAGAGATGACGCTGCCCGAGACAGGCGAATAGACTTCTCTAAGGACCTGTCCGCGATCAAATTCGTGAATTGGACGAGCCTCCAGAAAAACTACGGCACTGATGGACGAGGTATCTCAAAGCGTTCTGTTGTGCGGCAGTATGATGAACCGCCAAGACGCCCGATAAGATCCAGAAGCGCAGGATCGGCCCAGCCTTCGTGATCAAGTACTGCGTCATCCAGATGGATTTGAACGATCTTCCCCACAACGATGTTCGCACCGCCAGGGCCGGGAGCCAATGGTAGGTGATGCATCAGCGTGCATTCAAGACTCACCGGCGATTCCAGCACGCGCGGCGGTTTGACGATGTTGGTAATTGCTGTTTCGATACCTGTCAAATCGAACTCAGAATCTTCCGGCGGCAATTCGGCAGAACTCAGGTTCATTGCCTGTGCCAGTCGAAACGGGACGGCGTTGATGACAAACTCGCCGTTATCCAGGATGTTCTTCAGTGTGTCCTTCGGAGTCCCATCGCGGCGATTTGATGGACAAAACACAATACTCGGTGGCTTCGCGCCAACACCCGTGAAGAAACTAAACGGGGCCAGATTGGCGATGCCCGACAACGAAACCGTCGACACCCATGCTATCGGCCGTGGCGCGATGATGCGGATGAGATGTTGATACAATGCAGCGACAGGAATTTGTTCTGGGTCGAGATTCATAAGTACGGCTGCGCTGGATTTCAGATTGTTGGAAAAAGGCGAATTCTGGATTTCACTGCGATTCAGGCCCGGATGGGCCGACACAGATTCTGCAAATATTTTTAGGTTTTCATGTGTCGGCCCTCCGGGCCTCGTCTCTCACTCTATAACGCTTCCGGGGCCTCACGGCCAATGGCACTCGATTTAGAAAGTAGCAGGCAATTTCCAAGTGCCGTAGCCCCTGAAAACACGGGAATTGGCGGACGGCACACGGAGTGTGCCTGGGGTGCGCGACAAATAGCAATCTGCCCAAAACAATTTTAGGTGAGTTCTATTCCGGAAGGGGGGCGCATCGTTTGACCCGACTCGGAGAGGAGGCTTTCTCACGGCTGCACTTTGTGCAGCCGTCCTCCTCTCCGAGTCGGGTCAAACGAAGTCTTCCGCTGACAACAAAATCCTCCTCTGAAAAATCTCCGAATTTCCTCGAAACTGCTATTTGTCGCGCACCCCAGAGTCTGCCTGCTACTTTGTTATTAAAACGACTGGCATTGGCCTCACGGCCCCGGCAGAGGTTGTGCCGGGCTTCCAGCCCTGAAGAAGCAGGTTCTTCGATCAAGTCAATCCGCAACTTCAGGCAATCACATCGTGAACAACATTTCCATAGACATCAGTCAGGCGGAAATCCCGACCGGCGTAGCGATACGTCAGTTGCAAATGATCGATACCCAGCAAGTGCAGAATCGTGGCATGCAGATCGTGCATGTGGACTCGATTTTCTACGCTGTAATAACCGTAGTCATCGGTGTTGCCATAAGCCAAACCGCGTTTCACGCCGCCGCCAGCCATCCACATTGAGAAGCCTTGCGGATTGTGATCGCGACCGTTGCTGCCCTGAACGATGGGAGTTCTGCCGAATTCGCCGCCCCAGACAACGAGCGTGTCGTCCAGCATGCCGCGTTGTTTCAGATCGGTCAGTAACGCCGAAATTGGCTGATCTACTGCGAGACAGTTCTTTGTATGGCCGTCAAACAGACCGCCGTGCTGATCCCATACGTTGCCGGTTGAAATCTGAATATACCGCACACCTGCTTCGGCCATACGCCGAGCGAGGAGGCATTGGCGAGCAAAGTTATCGGTGGCTTTATTGCCAACGCCGTACAGATCCTGAATGTCTTTGGGTTCCTGATTCAGATCAAGTACTTCAGGAGCGGTCTGTTGCATGCGGAAAGCTAACTCAAATGATTCAATCGCACCTTCAATGCCGGGGTCGGCGACGGCTCGTTCTTTGTGATCGCGATTCATGGCTTGCAGCAGATCCAGCTGCCGTCGCTGACCGTCCGTATCAGCGGCGGACGCTTTCATGTTTTCGATTTTTGCGTTGCCGAGATTTCCGGACCGACCTATCGTTGTAGCCTGGTAGCTGGCTGGCAGAAAAGCCGTACCATAATTTCGCGGACCGCCATGACCGCTCGGCGGACTAATGGAAACAAACGCGGGAAGTCGATCGTTTTCTGTCCCCAGTCCGTAAGAAACCCAGGCTCCTACACTGGGGCGAACAAAGTTGTCGCTGCCTGTGTGCAGCATGCACACCGCCTGACCATGTGACTGCCCGCGACTGTGCATAGACCGAATGACGCACAAATCATCCGCGTGTCTGGACAAATGCGGAAGCAATTCGGAGATCGACAGACCGCTCTGACCGTGCTGAGCAAACTTCCACGGCGACTTCATGAGTTTCGGTACGGCACTGATATTGGGAGCCGCATCGAACGGCAACTGTTTGCCATCATCTTTCTGCAACTGTGGTTTGTAGTCGAACAGGTCCACGTGACTCGGACCGCCATGCATAAACAGAAAGATCACCCTCTTCGCCCGCGCGGAAAACAGTGGAAGCGGTGATTGTACAGCGACTGCGGAAGTCGTCTGCGAAGCCTGCGCGCTCATGCCGGCGAATGCCAGATAGCCGAAACCGCATGCGGATGATTGAAGTAAATGGCGGCGTTCGACGCTACGACTATTGTTCAACCAATTCATTAATGTACTCCTTAGTTGTCACAAAAGTGCGATGTCCGGTTATTCCAACATCCGAAATTCAGTTGATGCCAGCAGCGCCTGAATCGCTTCGATCCACGCCTTGCTTCGAGATTCAGGTTGATCTGTCGTCAATTCACGAACGTAGCCGACCATGCGAGTGGTTTCATTTTCTGCGGGCTGTCGTCCGAGGATCTGGCGGAATGCTGCGACACAAATGGCGTTGTCATCGGGCTCGACTGCCGTCTCACCGGATGCTCTTGATTTCCCCAGAAGTTCCTCGGAAATCTTCGCTGCGCGATCTTTCACGAATGGACTATTCATCAGATACAATGCTTGAGCGGGTACATTAGTTTCGGGGCGGCGTCCAGTCACAATATCCGGATCTGCAAAGTCGAACGTCACAAGGAAACCAGGCAGTTCGTTCCTGACGATTGGCAGATACAGGCTTCGCTTCACGGCATCTGTTTGACGCCCACTGCTGTTCTGGTTCGAATTATCAATCGCCAGCGCGTTGAGATCTGCAACCGGCGATTCGGCGGCCGTCAGGTCCAGTTCACCGCTGATTTGCAGCATGGAATCTCGCAACGATTCCGCCGGAATGCGTTTTCGGTTCGCGTGCCACAGCAATCGATTGTCGGGATCTTTCAGAAATGATGATTCGTTGTACGTCGTGCTCATGCCGTACGTTCGGCTGAGAGCAATACGGCGAATCAGCGATTTGATCGACCACCCGTTCTCAACGAATTCGACTGACAAAGTGTCGAGCAGTTCCTGATGCGACGGCGTTTCACCAAGGTGGCCGAAGTTGTCGATACTGCGGACAATGCCTTCACCCAGCAAATGCTGCCAAATGCGATTCACCATTACCCGGGCCGTCAACGGATGATTCGCTCCGGTGATCCAGTCCGCTAATTCAACGCGGCCGCTTTGGTCTTTACGTTCGACTCGACTGAGGCCCGTGTTGACAACCTGCAAAAAACCACGTTCCATCTTTTTTCCGGGATGAGCCAACTCGCCGCGCACAAGGATCTCACAGTCATCGATTTTCGGAGATTCTCTCGGTGCCATGACGGCTGGTGTTTTTGGGCCGGTCTTTTCAGCGGTCTTCAATGACGCTTCCTGTTCCTTGATCGACTCCTTCAACTGCCGTGATTTCTCCTGCATCATCGCCAGCGATTCTGTCGCGGCCGGATCTCCCACGACAGGAATGGCGTGGCCCGGTGGAATGAACTGCACTGCATCTGCCAGAACATGATCGGTCGTGCCTTCATTGGAGACGATCACTGTTGCCGCAGAATCGGAGTTAAAGTCGAACGTACCCAGCGAACAAAACAAGCCATCGATCGGTGCAGGTTTCGATTGATCAACGAAGATCCGTTCTTCACCACCAGCATACCGCACAGTGAACGGCACTCTGGAATCACATCCACCTTTACCGGGATAGCTCACGCGTACTTCGTACTTGCCTGCTTTGGGGATGCTGGTAGTCCATGTTACCGATTTTTCGCCCTTGCCGACGCGATCATCCCTCAGATAGGCCGCACCAACACGCACGGGACTCAAGCTGGAAGTCGGCCAGTTACCGATGAGTTTTGCGTCATCGTTGTCCACAACAATCACGCCGTTTGTTGTTCCACCCGACTGAATTTTCTTTTCGAGCAACTGCAGATCTTTCTTCCCTGCGGCGATATCTGCTTTCATCTGCTTTACGGTTTCCGTGTGATCGGCGATCTGCTGAGTGACTTCGTCCGACACTGGCAATGGAGTTTCAATCCACGTGGACACATATTGTTGACTCTCGCCTTCCAGTGTCACTGTGCTCCGAAAAATGCCAGCCAGCGAGTAATAGTCGGCTGTCGGGATAGGATCAAACTTGTGATCATGGCAGCGTGCACATCCCAGCGTCATGCCCAGAAACGCTTTGCCTGCCGTATCGATCTGTTCATCGACGACGTCCATTGTCAGTTTATTTTTGTCACGTTCGCTCAGCATTTTGACACCGAGCATCAGAAACGTACTTCCGACTAACTGCTCCGTTCGCAGATCATCGCTGGCTGCTGGCAATAAGTCACCGGCGAGTTGCTCACGGACAAACTGATCGTACGGCTTGTCGTTGTTAAAGCTGTTGACGACATAATTGCGATAACGCCAGGCGTTGTAGAACGTCGCATTAAAATCGCCACCATTCGAGTCTGCATATCGAGCGACGTCCAGCCAGTGTCGCCCCCAATGAACACCAAATTGTTCCGACACCAGAAGTCGGTCAACAACCTTCTGACGAGCATCGCCATTGATCACATCGGAAGTTGGATCAGCCATAAATGTTTCATGTTCCTCAACAGTCGGCGGCAATCCTGTTAAATCAAAAGTGATTCGCCGCAGCCACGTCGCCGCATCGGCATCAGCCGCCGGAACGAGCCCTTCGGCTTCCAGCTTTGAAAGAGTGAAGAAATCGATCGAATCATTTGGCCATGCAGAATTCTGTACCTCCGGCGGATGATGTTTTAACGGTCGCTGAAACGCCCAGAACTGTCGTTCCTTCTCGAAATCAATTTGCGATGGTTTCGGTGCCTTGAATTCACCACTCCGAGGATCCGGCGCGCCGCGACGCACCCATTCTTCCAGAATGCTGATGTCGCCGTCCGAAAGTTTGCCCTTCGGCGGCATCTCGTATGATTCATACCGAACCGCTTCGATCAACAGGCTTTCGTCCGGTTTGCCTGGCACAATCGCAGGACCACTTTCGCCGCCCACCGCCCAACCAGCTCGATTGTGCAGCGACAATCCGCCCTTGAGTTCACCAGCCTCGACCAAATGACATTCGTAACAATGCTTCGCCAACAACGGCCGGACATTCGTTTCGAAGTATTCAACGTCAGCCGCAGTCAACGAGACAAATTCTTTATCACCGTCCGCAGCGATCGGAGGCTCAGTGACAGGTGGCTTAGTGACAGGCACCACCGTTTCATCAGCGAGGGCCGTCGTAAAATGCGCAACCAGAAGGCCGAATGCAAGCCAGGAAATCAAGGGCCGGCGAATGACATGAAACATGTGGCAGTTGCCCTTTTGGACAAAAGGCAGGATAAACAACGCTCGAACTGATTCAGAGCGCAGGGAACCGCGCAGCATAGCCAGTTGTCCACGATAATGACAGACTTTTGTCGCTAAAACACAGGTCTGGAAGTTGTTCCCAGCGTCTTTCCACAACTAACAGACCTGCCAGCCCGCATCCGAAGAGTCCCAACGAGGATTGATCCATTGTTTGGCGATCCCAGGAGGTGCCGTGAATTCGATGCATGCGGTTACGACCCGTGGTCTATTGCAAACCTGCAGGCGGCCCGAAATTACGCAGCCAGGTTCGAGGTGGTAGAATTGCAGCCTCGACAATGGCACCATCATCGGCGCTTTTGAAAAGTGGTCCGGCTTGCTTCGTCGATTCGACAAGGACCCTCGGGTCCTTGATGTGGTGGCTGTTTGTTGAATATGTTCGGGAATTGGCACTCTTGTTGCTGTGAGATGTCATCAAGGGCCTGCTGCCCTCACACAAATCTGCCTCCATTGGTCATACAATCCTGTTATTGAGGGCGACTTATGCTGTCTCGATTTCATCATATTCTTATTCCGCTGGACGCGACGGCGAAGAATGCCTCAGCATTGGACATTGCGTTTGAACTGGCGGTCCAGAACAGAGCGGTTGTGTCTCTGTTGCATGTGGTTCAGGCGATTGACGCAGGTTCTGAGCCGCCGGATGAGGAAACAACGGAGTTTTACGACCAGATTCGTCTGAGAGCAGAATCTGAAATGGAATACATGTCACAGCGGTTTGTTGATGCCGACCTCAAATGCGAAGTCAAGGTTCGAGTCGGAGATCGGTTGCGGGAGATCATCGAATTCGCAAATCACCACCGAGTGGACCTGATTGTGATGACATCGCACCGTATCGATCCAAACCATCTCGCCGAGACATGGGGAACACTCAGTTACAAAGTGTCAGTCCTCTGTGAATGCCCCATACTGCTCGTAAAATGAGTGAGTGTCTTGTCGCTTGTCGTACTCAGGATCGCGTTCAGCGTTGAGTCCGGTCAATCTTGCACGAACACCAGGGCAATCGAGCGCGTCAGGTCGCTGGACGCGGATTGAGGTGTTCTCCCTGCTCGAAGACAACCTGCGCTCTTCCGACGAGCAACGGATCCACCACACCGATTCGAGCGGTGTTTTTGCCGTCATAGTTCAGCGTGTGCAGCACAGAGCGCATGGCGTTGAGACGAGCGCGCTTTTTGCAGTCCGATTTGACGACAGACCACGGAGCGTCTGCTGTGTCCGTATGGAAAAACATGGCCTCTTTGGCTTTGGTGTAGTCGTCCCATTTATCCAGCGAAGCCATATCAATCGGGGATAGCTTCCACTGCTTCAAAGGATGCCGCTCGCGTTCGTTGAATCGTCGCAGTTGTTCTTTTCGACTGACGGAAAACCAGAACTTGATCAGGTGTATTCCGCTGCGACTGAGGTTGCGTTCGAACTCCGGTGCCTGTCGCATGAACTCGTTGTATTCGTCCTGCGAACAAAAGTTCATGACACGTTCCACACCCGCGCGGTTGTACCACGAACGGTCAAACATCACGATCTCACCACGCGTCGGCAGATGTTCGACATAGCGTTGAAAGTACCACTGTCCCTGTTCAGCATCTGTTGGCTTTTCCAAAGCCACGACGCGAGCACCGCGAGGATTCAGGTGTTCCATGAATCGCTTAATCGCTCCTCCTTTTCCGGCGGCGTCGCGACCTTCAAACAGGATGACAACGCGCTGCCCCGTCTTCTTCACCCACGACTGGAGTTTAAGCAGCTCGACCTGAAGACGATACTTTTGTTTCTCGTACGACTTGCGAGACAACAGAAACTGATAGGGATATCCACCTTCCCGCCAGTCCGCCGCCAGCAGGTTGTCAGATGCGGGTGTTCCCACGCTGTCATCGAGAGTTGATTTCTCCATGAACGTCGTCCGCAGCACCTCCATATCGTCGGGCGATGTTCCGCCGACAATTGCTGTCAGTACTTTACTGAGTGTATCCGAGTCATGTGGTGGAACGGCGCGCATGATATCGACGATAGCGTTGATCTTCGCAGCCTGGGCCGCTTCTACGGCCTCATTTACAGTGTGATCCTGAATGCCGATTGCAGTCGTTGCGGCGGTGATATCTCCTTTGGAGGCACGGCGTGCATGGCCATTTTTATCGCCCGAAGACAACGCTGGCTTGGGCAGACTCCGTTTGACGATCTTTGCCGGGGACTTTCCCTGACCTGTCGCAGGCTCGCGTTTTCGGTTCATTTTTTGACGTCTCAGTTAGTTGGACAGCGTTATTTTTTTTCAAAATGGTAACCCGAAGCGTAAGCGAGGGATCGAGTCAGGTAAAATCCCTCGCTCACGCTTCGGGTTGCAAAAACGCTCGATTTCCGCCAAAACTGGCGCTGTCCAATTAGGCGAGGGCGCGGAATCGGGTCAGGGGAAACTCACCCGATTTTTCAAATTCAGACTTAACTTCAGCATACCAGGCCCAGATCCGGCGTGTCCACGCAACGAGTGCGACATTTTCAGATTGCACGATCAAAGCCTGACATGGATTCGTGCCGCAAAAAATTGTTGCGATGACGGCTTTTCTGCCGTCCAACGTTACTCGGCTGCCTCTTCGTTCTGCTCAATGCACTCGCGTGTGCCGTCGGTAAAATGCGCCAGCACTACTGTCGTGTTGTCCCGCCCGCTGGCATCATTCGCCGCCATAACGAGCAGACCACACGCCTTCGCAGCCGAACTGTTGGCTGACGGAATCGTTCAGCATGCCAGCACCCAACTGAGCTTGCAGGCGGTCGATTTCATCTTCACACGACGCGCCAGCGAGGGATTTGTTGGCACGCCGCCGATACGCCAAAAGTCAATCTCTCACTTACGTTTCGGGTTGTGATAGTGGGAAACGCGCAACTTCAAAACTGACGCTTCGGGTTGGGAATACACATTAACTTCGACAGCCCGCTTGCCCGTAGGATTGAACATGAGTCAAGTAGATCACATTAGGCTTCGTCGCCAGCATCACTGTCACAAGGAATGTGATTTGCGTTGATATAACAGTGACGCCGGGCAATATGAAAAACGCAGACCTCAACGGAACATGTGCGGATTCGGCAAGCCCCGGCGTGCGATATCGCACAGCGCCGCGAAATTCATTGTTAGCCAGAAATTTCGTCTGGCCTGATCGAGTCGTTGCGGCTGAACGTAAACATGGATTGAAAGGTTCCGGACGATCGACGTGCAGGCACAGTAACACTATTTTGATCTCTACCACGGTTTTGTTGACTTCTTAGAACAGCGTAGCGAAACTCGTCAAGAGTTTCGGATGTCCTGTGAAGTGGCCGAAAGTCTTGACGACTTTCGCTACGTGTGTCCCTCGTTGAACGGTATTGCCGTTAAACCATGAATCGCCCTTTGAAATCGGGACTATTCCTGAGTCGCGTCGCTGCCCGGAAGCTTTGCTGAATGGATTATCAGGATGAATCTCCGCGCCGTCACCGCTGTTTGGAAAAAGCTGGCCGGACAGTTTTCAGATCTTGTGATCTGGATTCTGATTGTGGCTGCGGTGATTGCCGGTGTGATAGGCGAATGGGTCGATACTGTCGCGATCCTTGCGATCGTATTGCTGATCGGCATGATCGGCTTCATGCAGGAAGAACGAGCCGAACGAGCACTCGCGTCACTGCAGAAGATGTCTTCTCCGATGGCTAAAGTCCTGCGTGATGGAGCGATGCATTTGCTTCCGGCCAGCGAGATGGTTCCAGGAGACTGCATTCTGCTGGAAGCCGGCGACAATGTTCCCGCCGATGCGCGACTACTGACGGCCCACAGCCTGCAGGTTCAGGAAGCCGCGTTGACGGGGGAATCATTGCCGACGGAGAAGAATACTGATTGCACACTACCAGACAACGCCTCACTTGGCGATCGCCGCAACATGGTTTACATGGGGACTGTCACTGCGTCTGGAAAAGCATCAGCCGTCGTTGTTCAGACTGGCATGAACACCGAACTGGGAAACATCGCCGGACTGCTCAACCGGTCCGAACGAGAACAGACGCCGCTGCAGAAACGGCTCGCGGAACTTGGCAAAGTGTACTTGTGTGGGCTTGCCTGATGATCGTGGTGGTCATTTTCGGCCTGCAGATTATGCGAGGCTGCGATATTCTGCAAATGTTGCTGGTCTCGGTCAGTCTGGCTGTCGCGGCTGTTCTGGAAGGGCTGCCGGCGGTCGTCACGATGACTCTGGCACTGGGCCTGCAGCGAATGGTGAAACGCAATGCTCTGGTCAGAAAACTGCCGAGCGTGGAAACTCTGGGTTCCGTCACCGTCATCTGTTCCGATAAAACCGGCACACTAACACGAAATGAGATGAGATGACGGTACGCCAAGTGATTACAGCGTCGAATCGATTCCGCATCTCTGGCGCCGGATACGCGCCGCAGGGAGACTTTCTACAGATCAATAATTCAACAGACGGGCAGTCGCCTGCCGAATCGATCATCAAAGCTCTGGACGATCCGGAGCTGCTTCCTTTGTTGACCGCTTCCGCGCGCTGCAATAACGCAACGGTGAGTCCGAAAGACGGCGAAGCTAATGTCTGGCAGGTCATCGGCGATCCAACAGAAGGCGCGTTGTTGGTCGCGGCCATGAAGGCGGGGATTGAGCCGCATGATTCGAAACAAAAAGTCCTGTTTGAGATTCCGTTCGATTCGGAACGCAAGACCATGTCTGTCGTAGTGCAGAGCCCGGATGGTCGAATTGTGATGCACACTAAAGGGGCTCAAGAGCTGATTCTTGGCAAGTGCATTCGGGAACGTTGCGGCAGTGCTGAGGTGGACCTGACTGACGAGCGACGGCGAGCGATCATGTCTGCCAGTTCGAGGTTAGCATCGAAGGCTTTTCGAGTCCTTGCGTTGGCGTATAAGGATCAGGCTTCATCGTCGCCGGAAAAGAATCAGGAAAACGGACTCGTATTCGCCGGGCTTGTTGGCATGATTGACCCGCCTCGTGACGAAGCACGGGAGGCCGTAAAGAAATGCCGCATCGCCGGGATCCGGCCCGTCATGATTACCGGCGATCATCCGGAGACAGCTCTGGCAATCGCGAAGGAACTTCACATTGCTGATGATGACAGCCGCGTCATGTCCGGGGCTGAGCTGGATGCAGCCACGGACGAACAGCTGGGGGTCGAAGTGGACACTGTGTCTGTCTACGCGCGGGTCTCTGCGGAGCACAAGCTTCGGGTTGTGAAGGCTTTGAAGTCGCGTGGACAGGTTGTGGCGATGACGGGCGACGGCGTCAATGATGCTCCGGCCGTGAAGGCGGCGGATATCGGCATCGCAATGGGAGTGACGGGCACTGATGTCACCAAAGAAGCGTCCGACATGATCCTGATGGACGACAATTTTGCGTCGATCGTCAATGCGGTGGAAGAAGGGCGAGGCATCTTCGATAACATTCAGAATGTTTGTGCACTTTCTTCTGGCATGCAACACCAGCGAAGTGTTGCTGATGTTTATCGCAGCACTTGTTGGCTGGCCAGTGCCTCTGGTGGCCATTCAGATTCTGTGGATCAATCTGGTGACCGACGGCCTGCCGGCTTTGGCACTGGGCATGGAGCCGCCGGAGAAAGACATCATGAATCGGCCGCCGCGAGCCCCCGAACAAGGAGTTCTGACAAAGGAACGAGGTCTGCTGATTCTCTATCATGGTCTACTGATCACTTCGGTCACGCTGGCCGGTTTCTGGATGGTGTACCGAGGCGATGAGTCACAACTTTCACGAGCTCGCACGGTGACATTTGCCATCGCGGCCTTCTCGCAGTTGTTTTTTACGTTTGGCTGCCGCAGTCAGCGATATACGATGCCAGAACTGGGTGTGTTCTCAAATCTATGGCTGTTTGCGGCCATCGCCATTTCTTCGCTGCTGCAGTTGACCATCATGACACTTCCGTTCACTCAAACGGTTTTCGCAGTATCAACGCATTTGACGTGGGAATGGTTACTGATTATTGCGTTGTCGATGATCCCGGTGACGGTCATCGAAGTGCAGAAGTTAATACGTGCCAATTGGAGGAGATGAAAGTCAGACGGCCGCATCGGTCCAGTTGTGAAAACCGTCGGGAACGACTGAACGATGGTTTCACCTTTGCGGCACGTGGAGGTGAGCGATACCGCACACTTGCGTGTTCATTCGTCCGAGATACTGAGCGATTTTTTGATGGTATGCATCTTGCTGCGTCTTAAAGCGTGCTGTCGCTGTGTCACAGGAATGGTATCAGGCGGCTGTTGAATGTTGGGGCGGTGGTGGTTTCTTATAGGAAAAAGCTGATGACAACGACGACAACAGGCTTTCGGAACATCCTGGTGGCCACGGACTTTTCGGAGGATTCCGAAGCCGCGTTAAAGCTCGCGGTCTGGGTGGCTCAGCAATCTCACGGCAAAATGGTTTTAGCGCATGTTATTGAAGATCTTGGTCGAGCGGCGCATGCGATGTCCTACAAGGCCAAGCGGGACTTACTGGTAGGGGAAGGCAAGCTCTACGAGAAAGAGATTCGTTACGCTTCCGATCAGAAGCTGTATGTTCTGAAGAGCGACCTTAAAAACTCGGGCATTTCGGTTTCAAGTGAGACCCTGCTGGGAGATGCATTTGTTGAGATCATTCATGCGGTGCAACTGGAAGCATACGACTTGGTCATGACTGGAACTCGCGGCATCACAGGGTGGAAACAGTTCTTCGTGGGAAGTACCGCAAAGAAGCTGATTCGCAACTGTCCGTCCGCCGTGTGGATTGTGAAGAAAGAGCATTTGACCGCTCCGCGGGTGGTTCTGGCTCCGACAGATTTTTCCGATGCCAGTCGTAAAGCGGTACTTGCAGGTCTGTGGCTGGCAGAGAAATCACATGCCGAGTTCCATCTGGTGCATGTGATCGATTCCAAGGATGCCCCGGACGATCTTCTGGACCATATCCCGCCCGGCAGTTCGATTCGTGAAGAAATTAACAAAGAAGCGGAACAGCGTCTAAATGAGTTCCTGCCGACACTGGGGCCGAGTGTACCCCAGGTCGTTTCCCATTTGACATGGGGTCACCCATGGCAGGAGATTTCCCGGATTGCCATCAAGCATCATGCCGATCTGATTACAATGGGCACTGTGGGACGCAGCGGCGTAAAGGGAGTTCTGCTCGGCAATACCGCCGAACGAGTTCTCGATACGTGCGACTGTAGTGTGCTGACTATCAAACCGGATGACTACGTTTCACCGATTGCGAAAGCGACGTGGCCGCTGCATCCGTAGAAGGAATTGCGAACCGCCGGAGCGGAATGTTGCCGGTTCCGATAGATTCTGATTGCGTTGTTTGCTGCGATCGCGTTGCCTGCCTTTGACGGCGCAAGATGCAAGTTCAAGAATAGACGACCAAATGGCTCGAACCGTTTCCTTTATAGTGTTGGTGCTGGCAACGAGTGTTCTGCTGGCATTGTTTTATCAGGTGGTGTCAGTCTTTCTGCTGCCTCTGTTTCTTGCGGCCGTCACAGTTCTGCTGTTGTTGCCTTTGCATCTGTATGTGGTTCGCTGGTGCAGCAACCGTCGATATGTGGCGGCGGCGCTGATGACGATGGGCGTGCTTCTCGCTGTACTTGTTCCTGTGATGACGGTAGTCATGATTGCTGGTTACGAGGCAGTTGAGCTCATCGACGGGCTCGATTCAGATTCGATGCGAGGCCAAGTGGATCGAAGCGTCCGCACATGAATTTCAATCGTACAAAGAGCAAATGCTGGGTGGAGCCTGGCGAGTCTCTTTGAAAGAAATAGCAAACCCAACATCGGCAGATCTACGGAAATCGATGACCCGGATGCTGGCGATTACGCCAGGCGGGCTGGCATCCTTTAGCAGCGCGACTTCGGCGGCGATTGCAAAGACTGCGTTCGGACTTCTGATTTTTGTGATGGCGTTGTTCTTTTGGTTTGCCGATGGCCCCGAGATCGTCAAAGCGATGATGGTGCTGTCTCCATTGGAAGACAAATACGAGCAGCAGCTATTGACGGAGTTCGAAGTGCTGGTGCGAGCCGTTGTGGCGGGAAGCATTGCCTCGGCGATGGCTCAGTCCGTCCTTTCGGGGCTCGCCTTCTGGTTCGCGGGACTTCAGTCGGTGTTTCTGCTGATGGCGTTAACGGCGTTACTCGCCATGGTGCCGTTTGTCGGCGCATCCCTCGTCTGGATTCCCGCCAGCCTGTGGTTGGCATTCGGCGAAGGAAACATGACCGCTGGAATTTCACTGGCCGTTTATGGAATTCTAGTTGTATCAACGATCGATAATGTTATTCGTCCGTGGATTATCGTGGAGCGTGCATCGCTGCATCCGTTGGCCGGACTTCTCGGAGTACTTGGAGGAGTCCAGACACTGGGCCCTGTCGGAGTTTTCATCGGTCCAATTCTTGTGGCATTTCTTCAGACACTACTGCTGCTCCTGCATCGCGAATTTGCGATTGGTGATGAAAAGGCTGCGTCCTTGATTGCGATCGATCAACCTCGATTATGAAATCATTGGCTGATTTAGGCATTGCGGCACGTTGTTCGCACTATACAAAAGCCGTTTGAAATGGTCTGCTCCAGGTACAACCCAATGTTTATGGTGGGTGTTGATTTCTAAACCGAAAGTTGAATGGTTGCCTCATGTCGCTTTCCAAGCAAAAAACAAAGCCAGATCCGCACGGCGTCAGGCAGGACTCGGCGGCGAAGGACGCTGGCTGCATCCTGATCGATCACCTGAAGAAAGTTCGCAGAGCACTGAAGGGCGCGGCCGAGGACTGGGTGGATGATGCTGAATGTGTTCACCGCCTGCGCGTGTCGGCTCGAAAAGCGTTGGCGGCCGTCTCGCTGATTGGTGAAATGGCACCGATTCCTCATGCGAAGTGGTTTACAGGAAAACTCAAAACCATCCTGAAGTCGTCTGGCCCCGCGCGCGATCTGGATGTCCTGCTCAGCCTGAACTTACCACTGTCCAAGGTGGCGCGAAAGACAGTCGAAAAGATCTTGAGTCGCGAACGTACGAAATCGCAGAAACCAATTGACGAGCTCCACAAAAAACTGAATCAAAGTCATCGATTCCAAAAGCACATTCGAGCGTTATCGAAGGAATTAAGACAACCCGGCAATTGGTCCGATCAACGCCTGGACGCCGATGCGTGTTTCCAGGCGCTGTCAAAAGTCCGGGACGAGTTTCTGGAGGCACTTCAAGTCGAAGCGGACCAACGTTCACTGCATCAAATTCGTATTGCCTTGCGAAAGTTCAGGTATGCGCTGGAGATCGCAAAAGTGGCAGATATGAGTCCGCAGAACTTGACTCTGAAGCCCGAACTCGTTCGCCTTCAGTCAGAGCTTGGGTTGCTACAGGATCATGTCATCATCCGAACTCAAATGAAGCAAACAATCCCGCTGCTGGAGGAGGATAAACATCGAAAAATGGTTCTAAAATTCCTTGCGCTCGAAAAGAATGAGATTCAGCATCGAGTCGAAGCCATCCGCGTGTGGCTCAATTCCGAGGACAGCCGCAGATTGCGTCTTGGTGTTCGGGATTTCGATATTTTGTCTGCCAATACCGCAACTCAGAAATCATGATCGTCCACAACGTCGAGTCTCAATCGAATCCGCGAGAACGCCAATTGAACAAATCATCTTCGCCAACTGTGCCAAAGCCCATCATGGAGATCGCTCGGGAACTTGGCCTCAATGAGTCCTCGGTCGAACCGTTTGGCTGGTATTCCGGAAAATTGTCATTGGCTTCGATCGAACCGGGTCAGAGCCGATCGTCTGCAAAGTATGTTGGCGTGACTGCGATCAATCCGACACCGTTTGGTGAAGGAAAGACTGTCATTTCAATTGGTCTGGCAATGGCGCTGGTGCGGCGGAAGCTGCGGTCGATCGTCACGCTGCGTCAGCCTTCGCTGGCACCGGTATTTGGGATCAAGGGTGGCGGAGCTGGCGGTGGGCGAGCATGCGTTCTGCCATCGGACGACATCAATCTGCATTTCACGGGCGACCTGCACGCGGTGGCTGCGGCAAATAACCTCTTAGCAGCGATGGTCGATAATCATTGTCAGCGTGGGCTGATTCCACTCATCTCGTCGAATGGAATTTCCTGGCGCAGAGTTGTCGATATCAATGACAAGGGCCTGGCGCAGATCGAAAGCGGTCTTGCCAACGTACCTCAGGCACCAAGGCGACTCACGGGGTTTGACCTGACGGCGGCCTCGGAAGTTATGTCTGTCCTGGCTTTGGCGACAGGCATGGACGACCTGCGATCACGACTTGCTCGCATTGTGGTTGCACAGACACCGGACGGCGAATTCATCAACGCGGAACAGATTGGAGCGGCTGGTGCCATGGCTGCGTTGCTACGGAACGCCATTCGGCCCAACCTCGTGCAGACATCGGAGAATACGCCCGCTATCGTACACGCCGGGCCGTTTGCCAACATTTCACATGGCAACAGTTCCGTCATCGGTGATCTCGCAGCTCTGCAGTTAGCGGACTACGTGGTGACGGAAAGCGGATTTGGTTCCGACCTGGGGGCAGAAAAGCTGTTCAACCTCAAATGCCAAACTGCCGGACTTCAGCCCAGTGCCGAGGTGCTCATCTGCACCGTTCGCGCCATCAAATACCACAGCGGCCGCTTTGATGTTCGACCGGGCCGTGCGTTGCCGAATGCCTTGCTTCAAGAAGACACAGACGCTCTCGAAGCGGGCATGGCCAATGTTGAAGGACACCTCGCTCATCTGAAGCAATACGGGATTCCCGTGGTCGTCGCCATCAATCGATTTCCAACCGACTCGCCGGCTGAAATTCAACTGCTGCGATCACTGATCGTGCGAGCGGGAGCTTCTCGCGTTGCCGAAGCGGACGCGTTCGGTCGCGGTGGCGAAGGTTATCTTGAACTGGCAGATGCCGTGATTGATGCGTGTACAGAAACTGTGGAATTCAAGCCTCTCTATTCGCTGGAATCGTCTTACGACGAGAAGATTGAGCGGATTGCGACCTGCGTTTACGGGGCGAACGGAATTGATTATGGAGACGGCGTCGCTGAAAAGCTCATCGACTTTTCAAGTCGCGGCTTTGGTGGTCTTCCTGTCTGCATTGCGAAAACGCAGTATTCGCTTTCCCATGATGCAAAGCGACTTGGGCGGCCGTCAGGATTTCGATTCCCTGTTCACGAAGTACGACTCTCCGCCGGGGCCGGATTCGTACTGGCGCTGGCTGATGGAATCAGCTTGATGCCCGGCCTTCCCCGCGAACCAGCGGCATGCCGGATCGACCTGGACAGTCATGGCAATATTACCGGATTAGGAAGCTGAGCTCTCAGATTGAAGTTGACGAGCGAATGTCCTGGCCCGATCGAGGTCTCTGGCATCCGGGTGTTTGCGGTTGATGCCTCCGAAGAGCCAAAGCGGTCCCACGGTATCCCATCCTCGGCAACAAAACTCACCAACAACGGTGAAGCCGCGTCGAACAAGTCTCTTTCGCAGTGCCCGGTGCTGAAACCAGCGAAGAAAAGGAAGTCCCGCTGTCGAGTAAATGAAGACTCGACACGGCCTCACCTGCCATGAATCAGCCAATTGCAGCAGAGATTGATGGTGCCGACCAAAGTAAATTCCCGAACTTTAACGTGGCTTGCCGATTGCGACTCTGAGATTCGTCAGTAAATGAATGGAGAATTGAATGGCCGCAAGTCGCGAAACTCTTTTATGGACCCTCTCAGCAGTCTTTGTAGCGCTCCTTGGCGGCACACTTGTGCGGATTGTCGCGCTGAAGGGCGGATCGGAGAGTATCGTTGAGTCACGGCTCGGCAGTTTGCGAACGTGGTGGATACTCGCAGGGCTCCTGGCCATCGCGGTGTTATCGGGTCGCATGGGAATTGCCATGCTGCTGGGTACGGCGGGAGTGCTGGCACTTCGAGAATTCGCAGGCCTCGTGGGATGGTCGAATGTGGGCAGGCCAACGGCCGTACTTATCTTCGCGTTTGTTCCGTTGTATTATATCGTGGCCGTCGCAGGGCAGCACGAAATCGTGCGACTGTTGGCACCGGTGGTCTTCCTTGTGTCGGTGGGTGGACTGAGGTCATGGTTGGGCCTGATTGAAGGCTACATCCGAACCACCGCAGCGATGTTCTGGGGATTGATGCTGTTCGTCTACGGACTTTCACACGCGTACCTGCTGCTGGAACTCCCGGTAACCACAGAGCCTGCAGTTGGGCCCTGTGGTTGGTTCCTGTTTCTGATCCTCCTCACCGAGACGAATGACATTATGCAGGCTGTCATCGGGCGGCGTCTGGGGAAACGCAGGATTACGCCTCGAGTCTCTCCGAACAAGTCGCTGGAAGGTCTTCTTGGTGGTTTGAGTGTTACAATTGCGTTGGCGATCCTGACGGCGTCAACTCTGACGAACTGGACTCACGATCATTCTCCCAGCCAGTGGATCTTAATTTCGGCCATAGCAGGCGCGTTGATTTCTCTGTTTGGATTTCTGGGGGACATCAATATGTCCGGTATCAAACGCGATGCAGGCGTAAAAGATGGAAGTACGTTGCTTCCGGGGCAGGGAGGGATGATTGACCGCATTGACAGCCTGACGTTCACCGCGCCGGTGTTCTACTATTTCGTACGTCTGATGGCCTGAAAACTGCACTGAGGCGATTTGCAGATTTCTTGTTATCGTCGATAACCGGGGCTGGCACCCGACGATCAAATCAGCCGAAAAGCGCTGGCGTGACAATCATTTCTGTGATTCGCCGTAGGATGGACTTCCAGTCCGTCCAAAAATGACGGACTGGAAGTCCATCCTACATCTTGCAAACCCACTTATTGTTTCCGGACAATTTTTCGAAAGGTCAAAAACCGTTGAACTCGAAGACTGTAAGACCTGAAATATCATCTGATCCGGACATTGACCAGCCGTTTCGACACCGCATTATTACGATACCAAACATCATCTGTCTGATTCGCTTTTTTGGTTCGATCGGAATGCTATGGTTGGCATATCTAAACAATGCCCGGGCATTCACGTTGGTCTTCACGCTGATGAGCCTCAGCGATTGGATTGACGGACGACTTGCCCGCTGGCTGAATCAGCGCTCTGATTTCGGCGCGAGGCTTGACAGTTTCGTCGATTCGGCGCTTTATACCTGTCTGTTCATTGGTATGTTTTGGCTGCGTTGGGACGTTTTAAGGGCTGAGGCTCCATGGTGGGTGCTGGCGTGCCTGAGCTATACCTTGACGACTGCTGCTGGCTTGTGGAAATATGGTAAGATTCCGAGCTACCACACTTATGGTGCAAAAACGACTCAGTGGTTGATGCTGGCGGGGGCTGTGTGTCTGCTTCTTGACTTTTCAGTGTGGCCTTTTCGAGTGGCGATGCTTGGCACAATTCTGACAAATCTGGAAGCGACTGCGATCACATGGTACTTGAAGGAATGGCGAGCCGATGTACTGACGTTACTGCACGTCCTGCCCCGAAAAAACGATACGAATCGCACTGAACACAATTCTTGAACAAAGGTAAAGCGCTTGAGTGGTTTGTTACAGAACGCTGTCTCTGCCGACGAGGCCGTCACTGGCTTGCGGTCGGGAATGAATGTCTTTATTCATGGTGCGGCGGCAACGCCGACGCCGTTGATCGAGGCGATGTGCCGCCGTCAGGATCTGACGGACATAAAGCTGTTCCACATGCACACCGAAGGACCCGCTCCGTTCCTGGATGCGGACTGTCGCGATCGGTTCACATCGATCTCGCTGTTTACGGGCCAACCGCTTCGAAATGCGGTGCAGAACGGCGTTGCTGATTTTATTCCCGTTTTCTTGTCGGATATTCCGTCGCTGTTCCGCGATGGGATCGTTCGTCTTGATGCGGCGTTGCTCCACGTTTCGCCTCCGGACCGTCATGGGTACTGCTCCCTCGGGACTTCGGTGGATTCCGCTCGTGCTGCCGCCGACTGTGCGCCGCTGCTGATTGCGGAAGTCAATACACAGATGCCGCGAACTCACGGGCACAGCTTCGTTCCTGCGGGGTCCTTCGCCGCCTGCATGCAGTCCGACCGACCTTTGTATGAACATTCACCCGTCGCTGAAACTCCTGTGGAAGCGGCCATCGGCCAGAGCATTGCGAATCTGATCGAAGACGGTTCCACGCTTCAAACAGGAATTGGTGCCATCCCAAGTGCTGTTTTGTCTCGACTAGGAAATAAGAATGATCTGGGTATTCACACGGAGATGTTCTCGGACGGAGTGATCGATCTGGTCAATGCGGGAGTCATCAATAATCGTCGCAAGGAGATTTATCCGGGGCAGCTGATCACGAGTTTTGTCGTGGGGACTCGTCGGCTCTTTGACTTCGTCGATGACAATCCTCTGGTGAACTTTCTGCCCTGCGACATTACCAACAACACAAATCTGTTGAGAAAAATTGACCGACTGGTCGCCGTCAATTCGGCGCTGCAGATTGATCTCACCGGACAGGTCTGCGCCGATTCGCTGGGGCACAAAATCTACTCGGGAATCGGCGGGCAAATGGATTTCATCCGAGGCGCGGCGATCTCCAGGGGAGGCCTGCCGATCATCGCACTTCCTTCAACCGCTGCGGGCGGAAAGTATTCGCGGATTGTTGCGGAACTGGCACCCGGTGCCGGAGTTGTAACAACTCGAGGACATGTGCACTGGGTTGTCACGGAATATGGCTCCGTTAATCTGCACGGGTTATCGCTGCGTCAGCGGGGCCAGAAATTGATTTCAATTGCACATCCGGATTTTCGCGGTGAACTGCGAAAACAGTTTGCTTCGATTCGACATTACTCTCTCGGATAACTCGAATGGTGACTGATCAGGCGAACCAGTTGAAGCTACTTTCGGCAACACGATTTGTGGAAGGCATGTCGAGCGATCATGTGCAGTGTCTCTGCCGTGCGTCGCGACTTCTCAGATTGCCAGCCGGTGCAATGCTGTTTAATGAAGGTTCCATTGAGGATGAGGTTTTCGTCATCTCATCGGGGCATATCAGACTGTCCATGAACGCGCCGGGCCGTGGTGAGGTGCCGTTTCTGACGGCCGGGCCGGGCGAACTCGTGGGCTGGTCCGGCTTGATCGGAAATGGACGCATGACGGCAACCGCAGAAGCAGTTGACGACACCACACTGATTGCGATGTCCGGGAAAAAACTACTGGAGATTTGTGATCACCAGAAAGACCTGGGTTACGTACTGCTGCAGCGCATGGCTCAGGTCTTATCGAAGCGACTCTTATCGACACGGCTGCAGCTGCTGGATTTGTACTCGAATGAACGACCATCAAAGTAGACCTCACTCTCCGAGTGAGGCAGGCCGTTGATCAGATTTCCAAACAGCTTGATACGACCGACATTCGTGATCTGCTGATGAACAATCTTCGCCATCCGCGATGGGAGGAAGTCGCCAATCGATGCCTGTCGTGTACGAATCGCACGATGGTGTGTCCGACGTGTTTCTGCTCTTCCGTGACCGAGGTGCCTGATCTGACTGGCGACCACGTTGATCGCGAACGCAACTGGGACTCGTGCTTCAATATCGCCTTCAGCTACATGAACGGAAGCCCCACGCGGAATAGTGTGGAAAGCCGATATCGGCAGTGGATGACACACAAGCTTGCGACGTGGCACGATCAATTCGGCTCGTCCGGCTGCGTCGGCTGCGTCGGCTGCATCACGTGGTGTCCGGTCGGCATCGACCTGACAGTGGAAGTTGCGGCAATTCGTGCGTCCCAAGAAATCGCGTCTCACGAAATCGCGCTCGAGAAAGCAGCCTTCATAAGTTCAAACGATCAAGAGGGCGAGACATGAAACCCGCCACGACAGCTCATCCTCACAATCCATGGCTGGCGCACACGGTACGGATTTCACGCATGGCGGCGGCAACCCCGGGCGTCTTCCTGTGCGAACTGGAGTTTGAAGATCCGCACACGGCGACAGAATACTCCTTTGCTCCCGGCCAGTTCAACATGCTGTACCTACCGGGGCTGGGTGAGATTGCAATCTGATCATCGGTGCGCGTGAGCCATCGGGGCTGTTGTATGAACAAGAATATGACGCCTGGCATGATCAGGGCCTGAATGTGCATGTGACCGTCGATCGCGCGGATAATCACCGGCACGGGGCGATCGGAATGGTGACCAATGTGCTGGATCGACTCTGGCTGCGACATCCGGAGAACACACTAATGATGACGTGCGAACCGGAAGTCATGATGTGGTATTCGGTGCGGATGGCGATCCGTCGCGGCCTCAGTCCTGAGTCCCTCTACGTTTCGCTCGAACGCAATATGAACTGCGCGATCGGCCTGTGTGGACATTGCCAGTTTGGGCCACAGTTCATTTGCAAGGACGGACCAATTTTTCGCTACGATCGCGTCGCTTCCATTTTGAAGGTGGATGACCTGTGACTGATTCCACGACTCTGCCAAATCCGCCCGGCGCGGAAAGTTCCACGGTTGCGGGGCGACCGCGTCCCAGACTTGCCGTATTGAAGTTCGCGTCCTGCGATGGGTGCCAGTTGTCGCTGCTGGACTGCGAGGACGAGTTACTCGCAGTCGCCAGCGCCGTCGAGATTGCGTATTTCCCGGAGGCCAGCAGTCGCATGGAACCCGGCCCGTACGACGTCACGCTGGTTGAAGGATCGATCACGACTCCGCACGATGCCCAGCGAATTCAGGAAATTCGTCGGATTTCACGCACGGTCGTGACCATTGGAGCGTGTGCCACGGCTGGCGGCATCCAGTCGTTGAAAAACTGGGCCGATCACGAAGACTATCTGCGATGTGTCTACGCCAGCCCCGAATACATTTCAACACTCGCCACATCGACGCCGATCGCGGATCACATCAAGGTCGATTTCGAACTGCGAGGATGTCCGATCAGCCGACACCAGCTTCTCGAAGTCATCGGAGCACTCGTCAGTGGCCGACGACCGCGCCTGGCCTCCCATTCCGTTTGTCTGGACTGCAAACGAAAAGGCACCGTGTGTGTCGAAGTGGCGCAGGGGATTCCGTGCCTTGGACCGGTGACACATTCCGGCTGCGGAGCGATTTGTCCAAGCTATGACCGAGGCTGCTATGAGTGTTTCGGTCCTGCGGCTCAGTCCAACTGTCACAGTCTAACGGATCAGCTTCTCAACTCAGGCACTGCCGCTGAAACACTGCTGCCGCTGTTGCGAAACTTCAACGCCTCCGCGCCGGAATTTCGCGAAGCATCCAATCGAGTCGCCTCTATGGCTGCTCACAGCCATAAAGAGTCTGGAATCGCGGCTGAAACAGACTGCATCAAGGAATTTCGCCATGAGTGAAACTCGAACGATCAAAGTCGAAGCGTTGACCCGCGTCGAGGGTGAAGGCGGCCTGCATGTGCGGCTCAACGGCAACACCGTCGAAGAAGTGCAGTTGTCGATCTATGAACCGCCTCGATTCTTCGAAGGATTCCTGCGAGGCCGTCCGCTGGAAGAGGTTCCGGACATCACCGCCAGAATCTGCGGCATCTGCCCGGTGGCCTACCAAATGAGCGCCGTCCATGCCCTGGAGCAAGCGTTGGGCGTATCGATCAGTCCCGAGATTCGGCGACTACGGCGGCTGCTGTACTGCGGCGAGTGGATTGAAAGTCACGGACTGCACATGCATCTGCTGCAGGCTCTGGCCGGCCGGGCCATTCATCCGATTAACGTGGCGGTAGGAGGCTTTTATCGGGCTCCGAAGAAAGAGGAACTGCGGAAGCTGATTCCCGCGTTCGAATGGGGACTGCAGGCTGCGATCGATGCGACGCGCTGGGTGGCCGGTTTCGACTTTCCGGACTTTGATCGCAACTATGAAATGATCTCCGTCTGTCACCCGGACGAGTATCCGATGAACCAAGGCCGCATCGTCCCGACGTCCGGCTTGTCGATTGACGTTTCTGAGTATGAGCAGATGTTTGCGGAGTATCATGTGGCTCACAGCACCGCTTTGCATTCTCACAGGACCTCGGATCATTCCAGCTATCATGTCGGTCCTCTCGCACGGGTGAATCTGAATCGCGAAAAGCTGTGTGAGAACGCTCGTCGAGTCGCAGATGATATTGGCTTCACAACTCCGTGCTTCAATCCGTTTAAGGCGATTATCGCCCGCAGCCTTGAAGTCATTCATGCGTTCGATGAAGCACTGACTATCCTGCGCGAGTACAAGCCTTTCAAGCCGTCACGCATTCCGTACCAGCACCGCGCGGGCGAAGGTTGGGCGGCGACGGAGGCTCCACGAGGCTTGATCTACCATCGTTATCAGGTGGACGATCAAGGCAAAGTCGAACTGGCGAAAATCGTTCCTCCGACTTCGCAGAACCAAAGGCAAATCGAGCTGGATCTGATTGACTGGCTGCCACGCGTCCTCTGCGATGACGATCAGCATACGGCGGATGAATGCGAACGTCTGATTCGCAGTTATGATCCTTGCATCAGTTGTTCGACGCACTTTCTGAAGTTGACTTTTGATCGGCGCGAATCGCGCGACGGAGGCCCGTGATGAGTGATGAAACCCGAGAGACGGCATTGCAGGCGGTGAATAAGTTGATTTCGGAATTGAGTTTGTCACATGCATGAAGAATCTCTGATTCGATCACTGCTGCGGCAGGTGAAGGAATTGGCTCAACAACATGACTCCCATGCCGTCGAAGTCATTGAAGTGGAAGTCGGCCCGTTGAGCGGCGTCGAACCGTTGTTACTACAGGACGCGTTCGAGCGGCTTAAAGCCGAGTTCTCGTGGCCGCGTGCAGAGCTCTGTGTGTTGCAGGTGGGACTTGATGTTTTATGCACAAGCTGTCAAAGCGAATCACAGCTTCAGAATTTTCATTTCGTCTGTCGTGACTGTGGCTCCACATCACTCCAGATACTTCGCGGAGATGCATTTCGACTGCTGAATGGCAGCATGGAGATTGATGATTCAGTAACGGGATGCGCGAACCCGGATTGCAGGTTTTGAAGTTGCGCTATTCGAAATTCTGGGCGATGAACTGGTGGAAAAGAAAGGCAATTATCATAACCCGACGCGTCAGCGAGGGATACGTGAGCACGCAGCAGAACAGCCTAAACTCAGTCCCGCACTGACGTTTCGGGTTTCCAAAAGGAACAATGGCGCGCTTAGTCACTGGGATTTAGGATACGAGCTTCCAATAGATTCAGGAGTATTATTCGTTTTTTTTTGAGCGGGCTTTTTTCATGACGCCGTGCCGCTGCTGAGATGCGAGCTGGCTTGCGGGAGTGGTGGCCGTGGCGAATCCCACGAGTTCATCTTCGGTAAAAACGCCGGGATGCTGAGAGTGGGCGTCGAGCGTCGGAATCAGCGTTGCTCCTTCACGCACGATACGAATCCCCGCATGATGATGGCCGTGAATGCGACGTTCATGAGACTTCGGCAAGCGGGACCCGATTTTCCAGACACCGCAATCCGCGCTAACGACTCCTGCACATCCGCCAATGCATCGACCATCCGAATCCCCGGCGGGTTGCAGGGACCGC
>Ga0209284_10001896_pt1 | contig 30357 bp, 29 predicted proteins | sample FRY03_FD_187211 | JGI IMG/M metagenome (GOLD analysis project Ga0209284, IMG submission 187211) | Freshwater microbial communities from Lake Fryxell liftoff mats and glacier meltwater in Antarctica - FRY-03 (SPAdes) (version 2) | ecosystem: Environmental > Aquatic > Freshwater > Ice > Glacier...
CCAAATGGTTGGGGCACGGCGGCGATCGCGCGCGGCTCCATCGCCATCGGGATCAAACGCTGTTGCACGTAGCGCTCGCTGACCGTGAATGCCGCGTTCTTGAATGCCTCGTCGACGCAGCCGGGCGTGGCCTCAACCTTCAGCGGCCAGGTGTAGCTCTTGTTGGTGCCGAGGTCGGCGTGCACAATGATCTTGTCGCTGAGCGCTTCTTCGACATTGACGACTGGTTTATGAACCTCGTATTCGACATCGACGAGATCGAGAGCGTCACGCGAGGCGGTCTCTGAGGTGGCGAGAATCGCCACCACGCCGTCGCCGACGTAGCAAACAAGCTTGGCGGCAAGCGGGTAGTGCGGGGGATTCTTCATGTCGGTCGTGACGGCCCACGCGCACGGCATCGGTGCGGCCCACATGCTTTGCAAATCCGCGCCCGTGTACACGGCGACTACGCCAGGTAGTGCGGCGGCTGCCGTGGTGTCGATTTTGACTATCGTGGCGCTGGCGTGCGGCGAGCGCAGCACCGCCATGTGTAACGCGCCTGGAATGTTTAAGTCGCTCGTGTACTTACCTTCGCCGGTGAGCAGCGCCGGGTCTTCACGACGCAGCAACCTCGTACCGATAACTGTGTTCGGGCGATTCTCGATGATCGTCATGAGATGCTCCTATTTCTTTCCGGCCGCAGCCAACACCGACTTCACAATGTTGTGGTAACCGGTGCAACGGCACAGGTTTCCTTCTAGGCCGAGTCGAACATCTTGCTCGCTCGGGTTTGGATTTTCGTTTAACAATCCGATCGCCGCCATGACCATGCCCGGTGTGCAGTAACCGCACTGCAGCCCGTGGTTTTCCATGAACGCTTGTTGCATCGGATGCATTACTCCGTCTTTGCTGAGCCCCTCGATCGTGTCGATCTTGGTGCCATCAGCCTGTACCGCCAGAATCGTGCAGCTCTTGACGGCCTCGCCATTGAGGTGCACTGTGCACGCGCCGCAACTCGAAGTGTCGCAGCCAATGTTGGTGCCAGTGAGATTTAAATGTTCGCGGATGTAGTGCACGAGCAGTGTGCGCGGCTCGACGTCGCCCTCAGTTGCTGCGCCGTTGACGGTGATGTTGACTTTCATCATCTTCCCCTTCTCGATCGTTGACCTCAATGATTGACCCGTATTAATGCTCGGCAAATCGCCAAACGCCCCAAGCCGACATCTTGCCCCATCGCAGGTCAAAACACCTAATTATCGAGTTTGTTTAGGCCGCGTAAGGCAAAGACGAGGGTCAGGACCGATAAAGATCCGATTGCGACCAAACCCCCCCAGGTATTTGCCCAACTCATATAGTCGGCCGACGACTTTGCAACAAAGCCCTCACGGGAAAGTCGCAAAATATTTGTGACGGGGTTAATCCGGGCGACTGCGTGCAACCAACCCGTCGTAAACTCAATCGGCATTTGGGCGGGAGAGAGGTACAGGCCGACGAACATCGTCAACTGCATGACGGCGGCACCGCGCATGTCGCGAAAACGAAACGCTAGTCCGAGACCCCAGCCGAGACAGATTGTGGCCATGCCCAATGAAGCGATATATAAGGTGATGACTCCGAGCGGGCCGGCGGTAAAGCGCACGCCAAGAATTAGACCGATCAAAGTTACAAAAGTGCACAGCATCAGTGCGCGTATCCATGCGGTGAATAGGGGGCCGAGGATTAGGGAGAGTCGAGAAGTTGGCGACATGCGCAGACGATCGTAGAAACCCGTCTCGATGTCGCGAATGGCGCTGAAGCCAAGCCCGACACCACTAAAGGCAGAGCCGAATAACACGCCGAGAGGCATGAACCAGTTCACAGAACGGTCGGTTGGGAAGCCGGGGATTTTGATGACCGCCGCAAATGTTCCGGCGAATGCAATCGTCGTGAAAACCGGCATCAAAAGTGCTGGCAAGAATGCCGAGGGGAGACGACGGATATTACGCAGCCCGCGCACTGTTAATCCGACTGCGCTTCGAAGCGACGAGGTCTGCATTAGTTCCGTGTTGTTCATCGCGACCTGATTTTGCGACGCAACTCGGCGAGGGCAAAGGCCATTCCGAACACGCAGATCCCGAGTGGCACGACGATACTGCGGGTAATTGCAGAGATGCTGAAACCATCGAGGACTAGTGATCTCATTCCCTCGACCAAATATGAAACTGGGTTGAAGTTGGCGATCGTCTGATAAAAGCCCTGCATCAACTCGCGGGGGAAGAATGCGCTCGAAAAAAACAATAATACGAACAACAGCGGGAACGAACCCTGCACCGCCTCGGCGGACCCAGTTCGGATCGCCACCGCAGACATCAACGAGGCGATTCCGAGCGCTATTAGTCCGCCAGAAATAATCATCACGAATATGCCAGCAAGGCCGGCCTCGACGCGGACCCCGAATGGCAAAAGTGCGCAGATGAACACGGCGGCCTGCACGGCGCCGAAGATTGCGCTGCCCATCAAGTTGCCGATCAGAATTCCTGGGCGCGAAGTTGGAGACGCCAAGAGGCGGTCGAAGAAGCCGATCTCGATGTCGGTGGCCAACGCTGCCGCACCAGCGACACTGCCGAACAAAACTCCCTGGATCACCGTTGACGCCAGGGCGAATTGCAAGAACGAGTCGACTTTGGGAAACCCGGGAAGAGCGGTTGTTTTGTTGAATGATGATGCGCTGAGGGCGGCGAAGAATAATGGAAACACCATGCTCGGCGCAATTAATGCCGGCTGGCGCAGAATCGCTAGCGACGACCGTTTGGTTAGCGCAGCCGTTTGCCTAATGGCAAGGGCGGCTGTCACTGGTCGGCGCCTTCTAAGCGGTGGCCCGTGGCTTCGGCGAAGACGTCGTCGAGGCTTGGCTCGTTGAGTTCAAGGTGCGAGACGCGTACGCCGGCCTCATCAAGTTTGCGCACGACTTGCGTGACTGCTTCGGCACCACCGCGCAAACCCACACCGAGGGTGCCGTCTGCGGTATTGCGCATTTCGCCGAATGCGAGCAACACCGACTTCGCAGTTTCATTTTGATCGGCCGTCACGCTGATCAACAGGGTGGGGTTGCCAACCGCCGCTTTGAGGTCGCGCGGTTTGCCTTCACGCACGATCTTCCCTTTGTCGATAATCGCAATGCGGTCGGCGAGTTGGTCGGCCTCTTCTAAATACTGAGTCGTCAGCATCACTGTGGTGCCTTCCTTGTTAAGTCGGCGCACCTCTTCCCACAGCGCGATGCGGCTCATCGGGTCAAGACCTGTCGTGGGCTCATCTAAAAATAAAACCGTCGGTTGGTGGATGAGCGAAAGCGCAAGGTCGAGTCGACGGCGCATGCCACCCGAATATGTGCCGACACGGCGATCTGCCGCCGCGGTAAGGCCTACGCGTTCGAGTAGTTCATTGGCGCGGTCGTGAAGCCTGTTCTTGGCGATGCCATAGAGCACGGCTTGCAACTCGAGCAATTCCGAGCCGGTCATTAGCGGGTCAATGGCGGCATCCTGCAACGCAACACCGATGTTGCGCCGCACGCTGTCGGCTTGCTTTACGACGTCGAAGCCGGCGACGCGCGCCGAGCCAGATGTTGGGCGCAACAACGTCGTGAGCATTCGCACGACGGTGCTCTTGCCAGCGCCGTTTGGGCCGAGAAAGCCAAAAATTTCGCCAGCATTAACGGTCAGGTCAATACTGTCAACGGCCTTCAATGAGCCAAAGTGGCGCGATAATTTTTCGACGACGATCGGGGCGCTGGTATTCATCCGCCAAGATTACTTTCGGGTGTTAGGCGTCGACGATGCGTAGATTTTAGAAGCCGTTATTTGGCGGCTTTAATTGCCTGCCAGACGCGCTCTGGTGTAGTCGGCATGTCAATGTGACGAACACCCAGGTGACTGACTGCGTCGATCACCGCCGACTGCACGGCCGGCGTCGAACCGATCGTGCCCGATTCGCCGATGCCCTTGGCGCCGAGCGGGTTGCGCGGCGTCGGGGTTTGCATGTGGATCACTTCGAAACTTGGCAACTCTGCCGCAGAAATAAACGCGTACTCGGCGAGGTTTGACGTAATCGGGTTGCCGCTGGCGTCGTAGCGCACCTCTTCGAGCAACGCTTGGGCAGAGCCCTGGGCAATGCCGCCGTGAATCTGACCATCGAGCAGCAGTGGATTGATAATACGCCCGGCATCGTCGCAAGCGACGTGGCGAATGTGACGCACATGACCCGTCTCGATGTCGACCTCGACAACGGCGACGTGCGCGCCGAACGGATATGTCGGGCCGTTGCTGGTAAATGTCGTTTGCTGCACGAGGCCGCCCGTGGCGACGTTGGCGGTCGCCACGTCGGCCCAAGTTTTGGCGATCGCAGGCGTACCTGTGACGTGAAACGCGCCGGCTTGTTTATCGAACACCACGTCTGCTTCGTTGGCCTCGAGCATGCGCGCCGCGTGAGTGCGGGCCTGCTCGACGAGTTCGACCGCGGCCTGGTGCACCGCGACGCCGCCGAGTTGCAGTGAGCGCGAGCCCATTGTGCCGCCGCCTACAGGTACGAGGTCGGTGTCGCCCCAGATGACATCGATGTCATCGATGTCGATGCCGGTCTGCTCGGAGGCGATCATCGACCACGCCGTGACGTGGCCCTGACCGTGTGGCGATGTTCCCGTGTAGACAACCGCGTGGCCGTTGGGTAAAATTTCGATCTTGGCCGATTCGCCGGCGTCGCCGCCAGCGGTTCGCTCGACGTACACGCTGACGCCGATGCCGAGCTGTTTGGCGTCTCCACGCGCGCGGCGCACAGCCTGCTCTGCTCGTAACTTGGTGTAGCCGGCGGCGTCGAGCACCTTGTCGAGCGCGACTTCGTAATCACCGACGTCGTAGGTCTCGTCGATCGCGGTGGTGTGCGGCTCGAGAAATTTAGCGATCAAGTTGGTGCGGCGAACTTCGGCAGCATCGCGGCCAATTTCGGCGGCGAATAAATCCATCGCTCGTTCGATCGCCGCTGTCGCCTCTGGTCGACCGGCGCCACGGTAGGCGACTACGGGCGTCGTGTTGGTGGCGACCGATGTTGTGCGCACCTCGATCTTTGGTATGTCGTAAACGCCAGACGCCATTGGTCGCGTCATGAATGGGGCGAGAATCGCGCCAATGTCTACCCACGCGCCAGAGTCTTGAATCGCGAGCAACTGGTAGGCGAGCACCTTGCCGTCGCGGGTGCCGCCGATTGTGATGTATTGCAGTTGCGCGCGACCGTGACCGAGCGCCATCATCGACTCGCTGCGAGTCTCTTGCCAGCGAATTGGCTTGCCGACTTTCTTGGCGACGCCACCGAGCAGCAGTTCTTCTGGGTACGCGCCGATCTTGGCGCCGAAGCCGCCGCCGACATCTGGTGTGATCACGCGCACTTGCTCGATCGTGAGGTCGTTGGTCTTCATGATCTCGTCGCGGGCGCCCTGCGCGTGTTGAGTCGACAACCATTGGTACAGGCGGCCATCGACCCAAGCGGCGGCGGCGCCGCGAACTTCGAGCGGACACGGCGCGACGCGCTGGTTCATAAAGCGTCCCTTGACGACAACTTCGCAACCGTCAAAGAAACCTTCGCCCGTGTTGTCGGGCATGCCGAGCGCTGTCGTGTCAAAGACGACGTTGTTCGGGCAACCGTCAAAGATCAGAGTCGCGCTCGTCATCGCCGCTTCGACGTCGATAAGCACATCGAGCGGTTCGTAATCAACGATCACTCGCTCGGCCGCGTCTTCGCCCTGGTCGGCGCGCTCGGTGAGAACGATGGCGATGGGTTCGCCGACGTAGCGAACCTTGTCGCTCGCGAGCAGCGTGCGTGTCGCCGCGGGGTTAAATCTCGCAGCAACTGGCTGTAGCGCCAGGTCGGCGGCCGTGAAGATGAATTTTACGCCGGGCATTTCGAGCGCGTCGGCAAGGTCGATGTTGGTGATGGTGCCGTGGGCGATGCTCGATCGAACATACGTGGCGTATAGCGCGCCAGCAAGTAGGGGCTCGTCGTAGAGATCGTCGACGTATTCGCCGCCTGATGTCAAAAACTTAGGGTCTTCTTTGCGAATTACGCGATTGCCGAGCGTGCTGGTTGCCACTGAAACTCCCTTCGTGTTCTCGCTCTTGGCGAGGTGGTCAAGAATAGTAAATGCGGGCAGTTACGGCATCAGCGGGTCGAGGGATATTTGCCCCGCGACCGCCCGTTGCGCTGTGTCTAAAGTGCGCACCAGTAAAATGTTGGAGATTACCGTGTAGGGCCACCGCTCGGGCAGCACCGTCGACATCGCCGGCAGATCCATCAGCGGGATTCGCTTCTCGTTCGGTTGCAGGTACCCAAGTTGCGTGCGGATCGCTTCTTGCAGCCCCGCGTCGGTCTTGAGGTAGCTGACCTGATCTTGGAGGGCCTCGATGGTGTCCTCGTAGGCCGCGTATTCGGTCTGCCGCGCGTCGAGCAACTGGCGTTGGTTGATCCAGGTGCGCACCGGCAAGACGAACAGCGCCAGCATCATCGCGACTATTGCAATCACCCCAATGGGGATCGCGGCGAGGCGCAGCGAGCGGTTTTTTACAAGGTGGACTTCGGGGCTGGGCACCCTTCTATTGTGGCTTGGCTGGCAAGCCAAATGGCGGCACGTCGCTGCGCTGCCGCGGGGCTATTGCTGGAGCGGTGCGAGTGCGGTGCGGCCCAAGTATTGCGCGCGCGAACCCAGCTGTTGCTCGATGCGCAGCAACTGGTTGTACTTGGCAACGCGATCGCTTCGTGCCGGTGCGCCGGTTTTAATCTGGCCGCAATTTGTGGCGACGGCGAGGTCGGCGATGGTGGCATCTTCGGTTTCGCCGCTGCGATGGCTCATCACGCTCGTGTAGTGATTGCTTTTGGCGAGGTCGATTGTCGCCAGCGTCTCTGTCAGAGTGCCGATCTGGTTGACCTTAATCAAGACACTGTTGGCGGCGTGCTCGGTGATGCCGCGCTGCAGTCGCTTGGCATTGGTGACGAACAGGTCGTCGCCAACAAGTTGAATGCGCGAACCAAGTTTGTTCGTTAATGCGGCCCATCCCTCCCAGTCGTCTTCGGCCATGCCGTCTTCGATCGAGACGATCGGATATTTGTCGGCGAGTTCAACCCACCACGACGCCAACTCTGCGCTCGTGAGCACGGCGCCGTCGCCGGGCAAGTGGTACTTGCCATCCTTATAAAGTTCGCTCATCGCTGGGTCGAGCGCAATGGCGATGTCTTCGCCTGGTCGAAAGCCCGCCCGGGCTATCGCATCGACCAGGGCGACGATCGCGTCTTGATTGTTCTTCAGGTTCGGAGCGAAGCCGCCCTCGTCGCCGACGCTCGTGCTCAAACCGCGCTCGCGCAGCACCGTCTTTAGCGTGTGATACGTCTCGACGCCCCAACGCAGACCTTCGCTGAAGCTCTTGGCCCCGATCGGCATCACCATGAACTCTTGCAAATCGATGTTGTTGTCGGCGTGCACTCCGCCGTTGAGTACATTCATCATTGGCACGGGCATAACACAGGCGCTCTCGCCGCCAAGCGCTTGATATAGCGATATTTTTTGTTCGTTAGCGCAGGAATTGGCGAGTGCCAGGCTGACACCCAAGATGGCGTTAGCGCCGAGTCGAGATTTGTTGGCGGTGCCGTCGAGCGCGATCAGTAACGCGTCGACTGTGCTCTGCTCGGCGTGGCGACCGCGTAGAGCCGCAGCGATTTCGGTGTTGACGTTGGCGACAGCCTTTAAAACCCCCTTGCCGCCGTAGCGAGCGCCGCCGTCTCGCAACTCGGATGCCTCGTGTTGACCAGTCGACGCCCCCGACGGAACGATGGCTCGGCCGACTGCGCCGCTCGAGAGAGTAACTGCGACTTCGACTGTCGGGTTGCCGCGCGAATCTAGAACCTCAATTGCAACAACCGCCGAGATCGTGCTCACTTAACTAGCCTCATCAAGTCAGCCTAGTTATTTGCTTGGCCTCGTCCCAGAGCGCGTCGAGAACCGCCAATGTGGCGGTGGTCATGTCGATATTTCGCTCGACCGCCAGTTGTTCGACGTGTTCAAAACGCGCGCGAAACTTGGCGGCGGCGTTGCGCAGTGAAAGTTCGGCATCGTGCCCGATGTGGCGCGAGAGGTTGACGACGCTAAACAACAGATCGCCCAGTTCCATCTGTATCGTCTGCGGGTCTGCGCCAGAATTCACGGCCTCGCGCAACTCGGCGGTCTCCTCGGCGATCTTTTGATACGCGCCATCGGCATTCGGCCAATCGAACCCGACATCGGCGGCGCGCTTTTGCAACTTGCTTGCCAGGCTTAGCGATGGCGCCGCTGTGGCCACGCCGTCGAACACCGAAGCGGGCTTGCTTGCCGGTGTCACAGCCGCCTTGGCTTCGCGCTCTGCCTTTTTAACGGAGTCCCAAGTACTGACTACATCGTCGGCGCTGTTGGCCTCGACATCGCCAAAGACGTGCGGGTGGCGGCGCACGAGTTTGTCGTGGATCGCGCCGACGATGTCGATCATCGAGAAGCGGCCCTGTTGCTCGGCGATGGTGGCGTGAAACTCGACTTGATACAGCAGGTCACCGAGTTCTTCGATTAACGCCTCGTCGGTGCTCGGGTCTGCCTCGTCAAGGGCATTGAGCGCATCGACAACTTCGTAGGTCTCTTCGAGTAAGTACTTGATTAGCGAGTCGTGCGTCTGTTCGCGGTCCCACGGGCACTGCTCGCGCAGGGTGCGGGCCAGCTGATGCAACTTAATCATCTCGCCGGCTATCGGCGCGGCAAGTTTGGGTATGTACATCGATGTCAGGTGGTCGGCCTTGAGCACCTGATCGAATTGCTTCCAAGTTGTGTGCTCAACACGTTGATCGTCGAGACCCAAGTGATGCAGCAACACGACTGGCTCGTCGCCGCTTGACGACTCGTGGGTCAACTTAATGTCTGAGAGCACCCAGTCGGCGTGCACTTGTGCGACCAGAAGTGGCCCCCGTTCACCCGCGGCCTCGATCGCGAACCTGTGTCCGTCGATCAGGCGCACTCCGGCGTTAACTGGGTCGATCCCAAGCGCGGCCCACGCCAGATCTAAAAAACTTAAGGACGGCAAGATTTGCACGCTGACGCGCGGGTCTCTAGCAAGTTGAGCAACGCTATTTTCGAGGACCAGCGGCGAACCCGGCACGCAATATAAAACCTCGCCGTGTTGCAACGCCGCGGCGACAACCTGCTCGGTTATCGCGGCGTAGACCTCGTCGAAAGTGTCGTGGCGATCGTAGAGATCGTCAAAACTCGTCGCCTTTGGCGCGAGCGACGCGGTCGGGTGTTTGCGAGTGCGCACGAACTGCACGGCGATCGAATCAATCGCGTCGGTCGCCGCTTTAGTGATCGCGCAATCTGGCCCGGGCCCGAGCCCTGCGATCACGACGCGGGGTTTCATGGCGCTGTTGTTGTCTATGTTGTTGGCGCGGGCGAAATCTAGTTGGTGACGATCTTGCCGGTGGACGGATCCCATCGACCGTACGACGACTTGACCTTGACGGTGGCGGTGGCGAGGTAACCGGTGAGCAAGACGTTGCCCGGGTCGATGGCAATCGTCGCGCTCAGCGATTCGGAAATGTCGGTAAACGGGCGAACCAAAATGACGTGCCAGCCAAAACTCGACTTTACGGGGCCGTAGGCGCGGCTGGCCTTGGCTTGCAACGCGCCGACGGTGAAGGCGGCATCAAATTGTTCTTGAATCTCTGTCAACAACAAACATTCGCTCCTCGCACTGCCGAGAATGCCACCGGATTTGTCGGCGCCGGGCTCGGTCGAATACTCGCCTGCCAGTTTGGAGAAGTCGCCGCCGCCGTTAGCGAGCGTCAGAACTTTTTTGGCGGTGGCTTCGTCCTTAACCAAAATATGTTGCAGGCACAGCACGCCGAGCCTGGCTGGTTCATCGTCGTAAAGTTTTGCGGCCGCCTCTGGCGTCGGGGCGATCACGTTCTTGAGCGCCAGGTCAGCGCTGTTTAGTTCGATGATCAGCGATTTCAATTCTGGCGGCAAGGTGGCGTTGTTCGGGTCGGCAGAAAGTTGGTTCTCGACGGCGGCGATGTCAGCTGCTGAGACCTTTACGTTTTGTTCGGCAAGAAAGCCAGTTGTGCCGACCTTGCGCAGAAACACGCCAAGCAGCGAGTGCGTTGTCTCGGCATCGATCTTGCCATTTGTGAGTTTTAGTTGTCCCACATCGGCGAGTTGCTGCACGATCGTCTCGAACTCGCTGACGCTGACCGCGTTGTCGTCGATGGCCACAGCGCTATTCGAGGTCGCCGAACAAGCTGCTAGAGATGCCACTGCGATAGAGAAAGAAATAAGACTAATTATTCGTCGTGACATCGCGTTAACTCTAGTTGGTGCTGCGCTGATTAAGCCGAAACGGTGTTCGGCACTTCTATCAGTTCTCGCAAAAATCCAACCAAATATGCGACCACTTCTTGATCGCGTGGTAGATCAACCGTCACCTGCTTGTTGGTCTCGTTGTAGCTCGATCCCTTGGCGATTCGCTGCAGCCGCATCGCGCCGCTGGCCTTGAGTGAAATCGGCATCATCTTGGCGCGACGGTCGGCGGCCACGAGTTCGCTAATACCGACTCGGTGACATTCGGCTCGCAGTTGCCCCACCATCAACAACGCCTTGGCGGGCTCGGGAAGCGGGCCGTAGCGATCGAGCCATTCGGCGGCGATATCGTCGACGTCGCTTTGCAAAGTCACGGCCGCGAGGCGTCGGTAGGCATCGAGTCGCAGTTCTTCTTTGGATACGTAATCGGCAGGCAAGAAAGCCTGCGTCGGCACGTCGAGTTTTAACTCTGGTACGAGCACGGGGATCGCTTCGCCCTTCATCTCGGCGACGGCTTCTGTTACAAGTTGGCAGTAGAGGTCGTAGCCGACCGCGGCGATGTGCCCACTCTGAGCTTCGCCCAAAATATTGCCGGCGCCGCGAATCTCGAGGTCGCGCATCGCAATTTTAAAACCGCTGCCGAGATCGGTCGACTCGCCGATCGTGCGCAACCGCTCGTAGGCCTCTTGCGATAGCGCGCGACCGCGCGGGTGAAACATGTAGGCGTAGGCGCGCGAGCCGCTGCGACCAACGCGACCGCGAATCTGGTGCAACTGCCCGAGGCCGAGCAAGTCGGCGCGCTCGACAACCAGAGTGTTCACGGTCGGCATGTCGATGCCGCTCTCGATGATCGTGGTGCACACGAGCACGTCGTACTTGCCTTCCCAGAAATCGATCACGGTTTGTTCGAGCGAGTTCTCGTCCATCTGACCGTGAGCAACCGCGATGCGCGCCTCGGGCACCAGTTCGCGCAACTCGCGAGCCCTGTCGTCGATCGACTGAACGCGATTGTGCACCCAGAAGACCTGGCCGTCTCGCAGCAGTTCGCGCCTGATCGCTTCGGTGGCGACGCGCTCGTCGTATTCGCCGACGAATGTGAGAATTGGTTGGCGATCTGCCGGAGGTGTTTGCAATAGGGAAAGATCGCGAATCCCGACCAGGCTCATCTCGAGAGTACGGGGGATAGGTGTGGCCGTGAGCGTGAGCACGTCGACATTTGTTTTCATTTTTTTCATCGACTCTTTGTGGCTGACGCCAAAGCGCTGCTCTTCGTCGACGATCAGCAGGCCGAGGTCTTTGAACTTGATCGTTTCTTGCAACAGTCGGTGCGTGCCGATCACGCAGTCGATCTCGCCCGTGGCCAGACCCTTGACGACTTGCTTGGCCTGGCCCGGCGTCAAGAAGCGTGACAGCGTCTCGACGCGAATCGGGTAACCGGCAAAGCGATCGCTAAATGTATTGCCGTGTTGTGACGCCAGTAGCGTCGTCGGCACGAGCACCGCAACTTGTTTGCCGTCTTGAATGCACTTGAACGCGGCCCGAATCGCAATTTCGGTCTTACCGAAACCGACATCGCCGCAGATCAGCCTGTCCATCGGCACTTCGCGCTCCATGTCGAGCTTGGTCGCCTCGATTGCCTTGCGTTGATCGGGCGTTTCGACAAACGGAAACGCTGCTTCCATCTCGTCTTGCCAAGGTGTGTCGGGGGCGAACGAGTGGCCGACTGCGTGGACGCGCTTTTGATACAACACCACTAGTTCTTGGGCGATCTCGCGCACGACCGACCGCACCCGTTGCTTGGAGCGCGCGAAGTCGCTGCCACCAAGCCGATGAAGTGTTGGCGACTCGCCGCCGACATATTGGCGAACCGCGTCGATGTGATCAGTGGGCACATATAACTTGTCGCCGTCTTTGTACGCCAGGAGCAGGTAGTCGCGCTCTGAGCCGCCCATCGAGCGCGTGACCATTCCTTCGTAGCGTCCGACGCCATGGTGGTGATGCACGACGTAGTCGCCGGGCTTGAGATCTTGAAACACCGTTGTTGATTCACGTTTGCGGGCGCGCGGCGCGCGATGGGTGCGGCGACGGCCCGTGAGGTCTGACTCAGAGATGATCGCGAGCAGGCAATCTGGCAGCGTGCAACCGTGATGCAGTGGCGCGACTACGACATACACGCCGGGTTTAGTGAGGTCTACATCCGATGCTTGCTTGTCGGAGTAATTCTGCGCCGCCACGCCGTGACTCACGAACACGTCGGTCAGTCGTGCCGCCGAACCCACACCCTCGCTGGCCACAATCACGCGCCATTTTTTGCTGACCAGTTGTAGCAATCGCTGCGCGGTCGCCTCCCCATCGCCAGTGATCGGGCCCCATCCGGTTGATTGCACGGCCTTCGTTTCGAGCGACTCAGACACTGCGATCAGGGAAAGAGCCTTGAGCGATTTAGACGATGCCAGCAGTTGATCGAGTTCGGCGTGCAGGCGCGGGAATGATTTCTCGGCGTCGCGGGCCCAAGTCGAAGCCAACGCGCGCGCCAGGTCGTCTTCCTCTGCCAGCAGGTCGTGGGCGCGATCGCGCATGCGTTTGGGGTCGACGAGCACGAGTCTTGACTGGACGTCTAAGACATCGGTGAGCAGCAGTTCTTTTTCGATCAGCCACGGCAACCAACTCTCCATTCCGTCAAATACCAGCCCGTCACCGAGGCGGTCCCAGTGTTCGCGGCCCCATGGATCAGTGCCGACGAGAGAGCGGGCGCGGTCACAAATTTTTTCGTCTAGTTGCAGTTCTCGCGCCGCGAAAATCACCGCCTCGTCGAGGTCGTCGGTGCTGCGCTGATCGTTGACATTGAAATGCGTCAGCCGATCTACTTCGTCGCCCCACAAGTCGATGCGCACGGGGGCGTCGGCGGTGCTCGGAAAAATATCGATGATCGAACCGCGTCGCGCCACTTCGCCACGGTGCTCGACGAGTTCTTCGCGGCGGTAACCCTCGTGTACAAGTCGTTCGAGCAACGAGTCGGCATCTAACTGGTCGCCGCGGCGAACGACGATCGGGTCGATCGCGGTCGCGTTGGGACCGAGTTTTTGTAACAGCGCGCGAGTTCCGGCGACGACGATGCGCGGCCGTTGCGTGCCCTGCAGCCGCCACAATACTTCGAGCCTCCGACCCATCGTTTCCACGCCGGGGCTGACGCGTTCGAATGGCAGCGTCTCCCACGCCGGAAACAACAAAACTTCGCTGGGCCCAAAAAATTGCGTCAGATCTTCGTACAGTTGCACGGCGTCGGTGCCGGTCGGCGTGGCAACTATCAGCGTCGTCGCTGGTGATCGTTGCGCGAGCCCTGCGAGCACTGTGGCGCGCGCATTTTCTGCGCACGCCAGCATCGCGTTGTTGCCCGAACTGGCTACGAGCCCCGGTTCGTCGCTGGCGATCGCCGCAAGTTCGCTTAACAACATCGCGCTGTCGCCCTACAGGGCGTTGATCTGTTGCATCGCGGCGTCGCGGCCACGAGTGAGGATTAGTTGCACTGCGTCGGCAGCAATGTTGACGGCGATATCGAGAGTCGTGCGGTCGCCGACAGAAACCTTTGAGAGCACGTGGTCTGCGCCTTCGTCTTTAGACGATGGTTTGCCTACCCCGATGCGCACTCGCACGAAGTCTTGGGTTTTGAGGTGTTGAGAGATCGAACGCAAACCGTTGTGGCCCGCGAGACCGCCGCCAATCTTGATGCGCACGACGCCAGGCTCAAGGTCTAGCTCGTCGTGCACGATGATAATCGCGTGCGGCTCATTGATGCTGAAGCGGCGGGCGAGTGGCCCGACCGCATCGCCCGAATTGTTCATAAAAGTGGTCGGCGTCGCGAGCAAAAAATGCAAGTCCTGATTGTGTACTTCTGCGGTGAGCGCGCGATCGCGCCCCGACTTAAGCGCGACTTTATACCGCGATGCCAGCAACTCGATTACATCGAAGCCGACATTGTGCCTCGTGCCCGAATACTCGCGACCAGGATTGCCGATGCCAACTACTAAAGCGGCAAAGGGTGTGCCTCGCCGCTCGCGTCGCGCATTGCGACCGAACAGCGCCATCAGATTTAGTTCGCGGGCTTGGCGTCGCCTGCTGCGGCTGCGCCAGGTGCGTCGCTTTCGACTGGTGCGGCCACGACAGCGACTTCGGCCTCGACCTTGGTGGAGAGAACAGTGACGATCACGAGTTCTGGCTCGGCGAGAGCGACAACGCCCTTTGGCAAGACGATGTCGCTGAGGCGAATTACGTCGTCCATGCCCATGTGGCTGATGTCGATGAGGATTTCGTTTGGAATGTTGTTGGCCGCAGCGCGTACTTCGATGCGGTCAACGGTTGGGTCAATGAGGCCGCCCTCTGCCAATACGGCCTTGGCCGTACCGGTGAGGTGCACAGGAACCGCCATCACGATTTCTTCGGTGAGGTCGATCTGCATGAAGTCAACGTGGCGAACATGGCGCTTGACCGGGTCGCGCTGCATCTCTTTGACGATCGCTGGGTACGTGTGCTCGCCAACTTGCAACTCGAGGATGGTGTTGGCGCCGGCTGGGCCCGAAAGTGCGGCGCGCAATTCGCGGCGCTCGACGGTGATCGATACTGGCGTCATGCCGTGACCGTAAATTACGGCTGGAATGTGATCTTTGGTGATCAGGCGGCGCGACTCGGAGCTACCCGTGGTGCGACCGACGTGGGTCTTCAATGTTGTAGTCATAACAAACGCTCCGACGGTCGACAATTAATAAACGGCTCTGAAGTGTACAGGTATCTAAGACCCGTTAATCCGCCCGATCAACTTTGATTTTCTCCGCCAAAGAGGTCGCTGACGCTGGTGTCGTCGAACACTGCTGAGAGGGCGTCGGCGAGTATCTTGGCCACCGACAGCACCTCAATCTTGGCGATTCGCTTCTCGGCGGGCAGCGGCAAGGTGTTGGTCAAGACGACCCTGGTTATCGGGGCCTTCTCGAGTCGCTCAATCGCCGGGCCAGAGAGCACGCCGTGTGTGGCCATTGCCCAAACTTCTTTGGCTCCCCGCTCCATCAACAACTCGCTCGCGCTGACGATCGTGCCGGCGGTATCGATCATGTCGTCCACGAGCACGCACAGGCGGCCCTCGACGTCACCAATTACTTCTTTGGCGACGGCAACGTTGGCGGTGTTCTTCGGGCGGCGCTTGTTGACGAAGGCGACATCAGCATCCATGTCGACGAGGTGTTGCGCAAAACGCTCGGCGACCTTCACGCGGCCTGCGTCTGGCGAAACAATTACGACGCCATTGGGCACGTTCTTGCGCAAGTATTCTTCGAGTATTGGCATCGCCGTGAGGTGATCTACTGGTCCGTCGAAAAATCCCTGGATCTGGCCGCTGTGCAGGTCGATCGAGACCATTCGCTTCGAGCCCGCCGCCTTAAACATGTCGGCGACGAGTTTGGCCGTGATCGGCTCGCGTCCTTCGGCCTTGCGATCTTGGCGCGCGTATCCGTAGAACGGGCAGACCGCGGTGACCCGTTTGGCAGAGGCGCGATAAGCAGTGTCGATCATGATCAATTGCTCCATGATCGAGTCGTTGATGCTGCGACCTTCTGCCGCGCAGTGCGTCTGCATTACAAACACGTCGCCGCCGCGGATGCTTTCACCGAAGCGTGGGCGCAACTCGCCGTTAGCGAACTCGACGATGTTCGACTCGCCAAGATTGACTTCTAAGAACTTGGCGACTTGTTCGGCGAGCACAGGGTGAGTGCGCCCCGAGTACAACGCCATGCGCTTGGTGGTGACCTTGTCAATCGTCTTGTTCATTTGTGCCCATCGCTCGTCGGCCGATGGCAACAGTGTAGAACGCACGGCCGATGGGCGCCGATTGTTAACGGCCGATTGCCATCTTTCTGCGAGTTCCGGGGAGAGGACTCGAACCCCTATATACGGGACCAAAACCCGTTGTCCTGCCATTGAACGACCCCGGAGTGACGGCTACACGGTAGCCAACGAAATTGCCGATTTGGTTCTCGGCCGCGCTAGCCTCATTTGCGCCATGGGATCACTTGTAAAACGTCGCCGTAAACGGATGCGCAAAAAGAAGCACAAGAAGATGCTTCGTCGCACCCGTCACCAACGCAACAAATAAGCGCCACGCTTAATGCGTGCGCCAATCAGCGCGTTTTGGTCACCACCACCGTTGCCTCGGGCAACGATTTAGATAACACCGCAGCCAGTTCTGGTCGCGCCCCGTACATCCACCAAGTAGCGCCGCTGCCCGCCAGCGTTGGCGTGATCCCAGCGGCCTCGGCGATTTGGTTGCGCCATAGGGCTAACCGTGGCTCGACGATTAGCGCCGCTGCCTCGAGATCGTTGACGTAATTTGTTGCAGGAGATGCCAGGCAATCCCATGCCTTGTAGACAGCTGGGGTCGACACGCCAAAGGGTGCAATGATCAACGTGATGTCGTGAGCAACGAACGGCAGCGGCGTAACAATTTCGCCGATGCCCTGCACGATTGCCCGACCGCCGACCATGCAAAACGGAATGTCGGCGCCGATCGTTGATGCCGTCACCAGGTCGTCGAACTCTGCCCAACGCAAGATCGCCGCGGCGTCTGCTGAGCCACCGCCAAGCCCGCCGCCGTGGGGAATGTTCTTTGTGACCTGCACGTTGGCTTGGCGGCCGCAAAGTTTTAGCGCGCGTGAGACCAAGTTGTTTGGGCCGGTGCCAAGGCCGCTCGCATACTGTCCGACAAAATTTACAACTCCTGAATATTCGGCGGCCGTGATCCGCAGCTCGTCGGCGAGTTCGAGCGTGACCATCTCGGCATCGATCAGGTGCAAGCCGTCTTGGCGCACGCCCGTCACGCGCAGGCTCAAAGTCAACTTGGCGTGTGCCGCGACAATTTGCGGGTTTGACGAGTTCATTGATTTACTGGACTATTGACGGCGAGACACAACCTGCCCCACGCGGCGAGGTCGAGTTCTTCGGCGCGCGCCTCAGGCGAGACTTCGGCAACAGTGAACGCACTCGGTGAAACAATTTCGGCAAGCGCTCGGCGCAGCATCTTGCGTCGCTGGCCAAAGCCAGCGCGCACTAGCGCGAATAGTTGTGCCGGATCGACATCGTCGATTGCCGGTTTGGCGCGGCGAACGATGTCGACCAAAACAGATGCGACCTTTGGCTTGGGCAAAAAAACAGTGGCAGGCACATCGCCGACGATGCCAGCAGTTGCCCAGTAGCCGAGCTTCACGCTGACGGCGCCGTAAGCGGGAGTCCGCGGCGCGGCAACGAACCGCTCGCCGACTTCGCGCTGCACCATCACCAACATGTGCTCGACGGCTGGTACGCGATCGAGCAGGTCGGCTATAAGTGGCGTCGCCACGTTGTATGGCAGGTTGGCAATCACGTGCCAATTCGGAGATATTTCTATCAGCGGCTTCCAGTCCATTGTCAGCGCATCGCAGTGCATCACATGCACATTTTCGAGTTCGGCGACGACTGTGCGCAGCACTTCGACGATGCCGTTGTCGATCTCGACGGCGTAAATTTGCGCGCCCGTCTCGGCCAAAGCCAGGGTCAGCGAACCGAGGCCTGCGCCGATCTCGAGCACGAAGTCGCTCGGGCCGATGCCTGCGAGTCGGGCAATCTTGCGCACCGTGTTGGCGTCGACGACAAAGTTCTGGCCGAATGCGCGGCGCGGCGCGAGCCCGTTGTCTGCCAACAGCTGTGAGATGTCGTTACGCGAGTGCGTCACCAGGTGATCTTTACAGGGATCGGCGCGTCGACAACGTCGGCGAGTTCTTGAAACACCGTGATGTACATAACAACAGAGATGCCGTTTGGTACGAGCAGACTAAAAATGTTGGTGCAAGTAATTTTGCGCCCATTGTTGATGTTGGTGATGGTGATTGTGATCCCGTTCGGCGCATCGATGGCCGAACAGATCGGCTGCTCGGCGTAACCGCTAGTTACGTAACTGGCTAGTCCGGTAACCGTATTACCGATCACCTGGGGATAGGCGATGATCGCGGTTCCAGAAGGCGCGATCGGGGCGGGGCCGCCCAAGTAGACGGGCGAGGGTATTTCGACGCCGTCGACTGCGGGGACCGCGGTGGTAGTCGTAACCGTCGTTTGGGTTGCCGACTCACCGCCAGACTCTGGCCACACGAACGGCAGTACTAAAAGTGTCAGCGCCCCCAGAACTACAAGCCGGCGACGTTCATACACCGAGAGAGACACTCATTTAACGCTACGGAGCAATGCCAGGAAACGCAAGGCAGGCATTGCGGCTGGTCTGTCGCGCAATGTGTGCAACTGGCTCGCCGCGTAGGTCGGCGATGTATTCGCCCACGCGCGAGACGAGTGCCGGATGATTTGGTTTGCCGCGGTGCGGCATCGGGGTCAGGTAGGGGGCGTCGGTTTCGAGCAGCAGTCTCTCGATCGGGCACATCGCCGCCGCGGCGCGAACGTCGTCGGCTGTTTTAAATGTGACGATGCCAGAAAAAGATAAATACGCGCCGCGCTCCAGGCATTTTTCGGCTTCTTGCGGGCCGCCCGTGAAGCAGTGCATAATCGCGCGCTTAGGCACGCCTACCGAGTCGAGAATTTCGAAGGTTTCGTCCCACGCTTCGCGGGTGTGGATCACGAGTGGCAGGTCGCGCTCGTTGGCGAGATTGATTTGTTGGGCGAATAACTCGCGTTGCACAGGGCGCTCTGAGTGATTGTAGAAAAAATCGAGGCCGCATTCGCCGATGCCGACAACTTTGCTTTCGTCGAGCATCGGTAGCAACTCTGCGAAACCGTTCTTCGAGTCGTGCGGGTGCAAGCCGATCGTCGCCCACACGTCGGCGTTGTTGTTGGCAATGTCGAGGCATTGCCGCGAAGTCGTCTCGTCGGTACCGATGACGATGATCTTGGTGACGCCGGCAGCGCGCGCGGCGGTCAGCGCGGCATCAGTACCGCCGTAAATTTTTTCGTCGTAGAGGTGGCAGTGGGTGTCGATCCATTGCGGCAATTCGCTCATAGGGTCTTGCGCGGGAAGAGCGGCTCGCCCTTGATGACCGTTCGGCCAGCGGGGTACTGGCCCCACGCGGTGTCAGCGCCGATGCGCAGATCTGTGATCTCATCCGTGAGGCCGATGCGTCGCCAAATTTCTTGCGTCGATGTCGGTAGCGCGGGGTTGGCAAGAATCGTGACGATGCGTAAAGCCTCGAGCGCGTCACCCATCACCGTGTCGACTGCCGCGCCTGGATCCATCTTCCACGGCTCGTTGTTTTCGAGATAGGCGTTGGTGGCCTTGATTAGACCCCAGGTTGCTTCGAGCGCGCGACTCGGTTGCACGCTGTGCCATGCCGCGCTCGTGTCGGCTACACAAGTTGCCGCCGCAGACGCCAGGACGCTGTCGGGGTTTGGTGCGGTCCCGATACCGCCACACTTTTTCTCGACAACGGTGGCGATGCGCGCGGCGAGGTTGCCGAGGTTGTTAGCAAGATCAGAGTTGTAGCGGCTAATTAATCCTTCGTAAGTGAAGTCGCCGTCGTTGCCGTAGGCCGTGTCGGCGAGCACGTAGTAACGAAACCCGTCGACGCCGATGTCATCGATGAGGTCGAGCGGGTTGACGACGTTGCCCGTCGTCTTGCTCATCTTTTCGCCGCCGACGAGCAGCCAGCCGCCGACAGCCCAGCCCTTTGGCGGCTCGATGCCCGCCGACATCAACATCGCTGGCCAATACACGCAGTGAAAGCGAATGATGTCTTTGCCGATGAAGTGATAGTCGACGGGCCAGTTGGCGTTGAAGGCCGCGTCGTCGGCGCCGTAGCCGACGGCGGTGATGTAATTAGCCAGCGCATCGAACCATACGTACGTCACGTGCGACTCGTCCCATGGCAACGGGATGCCCCAGGTCAGTGTCTTACGGCTGATCGAGAAGTCTTGCAGGCCAGTTTTGATAAAGCCGATTACTTCATTGAGGCGAAAGCCTGGCGTGATGCAGTTCGGGTGATCGGCGTACCACTTGAGCAGGCGATCTTCGAAGCGCGAGAGCCTGAAGAAATAGTTTTCTTCTTCGACGAATGTCGTCGGGGTGTTATGGATTGGGCAGTTGCCGCTGACAAGTTCGTCTTCGACGAAGTAGGCCTCGCACGCTACGCAGTATTGACCGCGGTAGAAATCTGATTCGATGTCGCCCGCGTCGTAACAGGCCTGAAGAAGTTTTTTTACGCCCACCGCGTGGCGCGGCTCGGTGGTGCGAATGAAGTCGTCGTGGGTGATGTTCAGTCGCTCCCACGCCTGCTCGAACATCGGCGCGATGCTGTCGACGAATTGCTTGGGCGATACGCCCGCAGCGTCGGCCGCTTGCTGAATCTTGAGGCCATGCTCGTCGGTGCCGGTGAGCAGGTGCACATCCTGGCCGAGCAGTCGGTGCCAGCGAGCCACGGCGTCGGCGACGATCGTGGTGTAGGCGTGGCCGAGGTGCGGCTTGGCGTTTACGTAATAGATCGGGGTCGTGGCGCTGAATTTGATCGCCGCATTATTTGTCACCTCTCTAACTTAGAGGGTGCGAGCGCTACTACGGGCGTTACTTTCGCTGCTAGGGGCTGGAGACTGGCACCGTAATGTGGCGGCGTGGGTTTTATCTTCGATGATGCGATCGCCATGACGGCGAGCGGCGCAGCGGTGGCGAGTGCCGACAACGTGAATGCCAAGTTCGACGCGATGGTTCACGACGGTTGGGACATTCGCGGCAACGCCAACGGCGGATACTTAATTGCGCTCGTCGCCGCGGCGATGCGCACGGCGGCTGGCGGTCGCGACCCGATCACCCTCACCGCGCACTACTTGGCGCCGCTGGTCGCCGGCCCAATTGAGATCGATACGCAGGTCGTGAAGCGGGGCAGACGGTTTACAAACATTGTGGCGACGATCAGGCAAAGCAATCGCGATGCGATTCGCGCCATGGGCGTGTTTGGCGAATTGCCGATAAGCGGCGAAGGTTTCAGCAATATCGACGGCCAGCCACCGCAACTGCCAGCACCAGAGCAGTGCGTACGCCGCGAGCCGACGGGCCAGGGCTTCGACATGACGCTGATGAGCAAGGTCGCCGTGCGGCTGCACCCCGATGACGTCGGCTTCATGCGCGGCGAACCCAGCGGCACCGCGCTCGTGCGCGGATGGTTCTCGTTTCCCGACGAGCGGCCGATTGATGCGTTGGCGTTATTGCTGGCCACTGATGTTTTTCCACCGTCGGTTTTTAACCTGCCGATACCACCCGGATGGGTACCGACCGTCGAGTTGACAGCGCACGTTCGCGACGTGCCAGCGCCAGGCTTGTTGCGCTGCATATTCCGGTCGCGCTTCGTGCGCGGCGGAATGTGGGAAGAAGACGGCGAGTTGTGGGATTCGCGCGGGGTGCTGGTGTGCCAGTCGCGCCAGATCAGCCTGTTGCCGCTCGCCTAAATCGCGAACTATTTAATATGTAGCGCGATCTCGTAGACGCGCCGCTTAGCGACGCCGTATTTTGTGGTCACCCTTGCAGCGGCATCTTTCTTGCTGGCGCCTTTTTTAATTTCGTCGCGTACGGCGTCAGCCAATTCTTCGTCAGTCGGCGGCGCTGGCGGCAACGCCCCCGCGAGCATGATCACGTATTCGCCGCGCGGCTCTGTGGCTTGCGCATGTGCCGATGCATCGTGCAGCGTGCCGCGCCACATCTCTTCGTGCAGTTTTGTGAGTTCACGAGCGATCACGACCTTGCGCAACGGCCCGCAAGCAACTTCGAGGTCGGCGAGGGTTTTTGCGACTCGGTGCGGCGCCTCGTACAACACCACCGTGCGCGACTCGGTGGCGATGTCGTCAAGTCGTTGCGCACGCTCAATCCCTTTACGCGGAACAAACCCCTCGAATACAAATCGCGAAGTCGGCAGTCCGCTCATCACCAGGGCCATCACCAGTGCGGCTGGCCCTGGTGCGCAGGTGACCTTGAGCCCGGCATCGATGACCGCGCGCACGACGCGTTCGCCGGGGTCGCTAATACCCGGTGTGCCGGCGTCGGTGATTAACACGACGTTGGTGCCGCCGTGCAACATCGTCACGATTTCTTCGCACGCCTCGTGTTCGGTGTGGTCGTTGACCACGACGTATTTTTTACCGGAGATCCCGAGGTGTTGCAACAAAAGCCCAGATCTGCGCGTGTCTTCGCAACAGACGACGGCAGAGTTGCTGATCGCTTCGACAGCGCGCGCCGTGATGTCGGCGAGGTTGCCGATCGGCGTGGCCACAAGGGTAAATGTGCCGGGGCTCATTGTGCCGGGGCAATGACTTCGGTGCGTGTGTCGCGCACCTCAACGGTGTCGCCGAGTTTGAGACCCCAGCGCGCAAATGATCCGGCTGCTGCCTCGACCACGATTCGCGATTGCGCAACTGGCAACGCGATGCGCATCGGCTTTAGTCGCTGCATTTTGATGACTGCGTTGGCCGAGTTCAGGTAGGCGACATCTAGTGCGACTTTGACGCCGAGGCTGTGAATCCATTTGCATTGGGGAATGACCATCGCGCCGTCGATGTGGTGTTTGCCAATCACGCCTTGGCGCCGCGCCTTTGGTGTCAACGCAATATCGGCGCTGGCCAGCACGCGACCATTGCTAACCAGCCACGCCGATGCGAACTGAGGCTGGCTCATCATGGCGCTTTAACTGTTGTGGCGAATTTCTAGAACGTCGCCGTCGACGACTTCGTAGTCTTTGCCCTCGACACGAATTTTGCCAACGTCTTTGGCCTTGTTCCACGAACCGATTTCTAGTAGTTCGTCCCAAGCAATGACGTCGGCGCGGATGAAGCCGCGCTGCAAATCGGAGTGAATCTTCCCCGCGCACTCTGGGGCCTTGGCGCCGGCATTAAATGTCCAGGCACGCGTTTCTTTCTCGCCCGTTGTGAAATATGTGCGCAGGCCGAGCAGGTGATACGCCGAGCGAATCATGCGGGGCAGGGCACCCTCGCCGAGGCCGAGTGCCTCGAGCATTTCGATGCGGTCTGTGCCGGTGAGTTGCGCCGCCTCGGCCTCGAGTTGCACGCTCATGCCGAGAACTTCGATCTTGTGCTCGCTAACAGAACCTGGCGGCGCTAACTCGGCGCGCACGCGGGCTTCCATCTCGGGGATCGTGTCGAGCGCATCTTCGGCAACGTTGACAACCGCTAGCACGCGCCGTGTTGTCAACAAGAAGTGTGGCGCCAGCAATTCGAGATCGTCTTTGCTCATCGGCGCCCGGTACAGGGGGATGCCCTCTGATAGGTGCACGAGCGCGCGTTGCAGCGCCTCTACTTCGTCGACGACGCTCTTGTCCATGCGCGACGCTTTCTGCGTACGACGCAAGCGCACCTCGACAGTTTCGAGGTCGGCGAGGGCGAGTTCAATTTCGACAACGCGCAAATGTTCGAGCGGGTCTGTGGGGCCGGCGATGTCGTCATCAACGAATGCGCGCAACACGAACACGATGGCATCCACTTCGCGAATGTTCGCCAAAAATTTGTTGCCCAAACCTTCGCCTTTACTCGCGCCCTCCACGAGTCCGCCGATATCCACCACTTCGACCGTGGCGTAGACGGTCTTTTGCGACTTCGACATCTCGGCGAGCGCTTCGAGACGCGGGTCGAGCACCTTGGCCACGCCGATGTTGGGATCTTTGGTCGCGAACGGGTACGGGGCGGCCAGCGCGGCACCGTTGGTGAGGGCGTTATATAAAGATGATTTACCCGCGTTGGGCAGGCCGACGAGGCCGAAGCGTTCCATGATCAGCCTGTCACGATACCCGCGAGCCCGATGAGGCATGGGCTTTAGCAATTGTTACTATCGCGGTAGGATAAATGGCGATGACCTCATTTGATCTCGACCTGACCAAATATTCGCTTGGCTGGAGCGACGAGGCAGAGTATGCATTTACACCCGAGAAGGGTCTCAACGAAGGCGTTGTCGAGCAGATTTCGTGGTGGAAGGGCGAGCCCGACTGGATGCGCCAGATGCGCCTGCGCTCGTTGCGCACTTTCGAGAAGAAGCCGATGGCGCCCTGGTTTGCAGCCAACATGCCAGACCTCGACTTTCAGAACATCTTCTACTACCTGAAGCCGGCCACGGCCCAGACCGACGAGTGGGACGACCTGCCGGAGCAGATGAAGAGGACTTACGAGAAGCTCGGCATCCCCGAGGCCGAACGCAAATACCTGGCTGGCGTGACCTCGCAGTACGACAGCGAAGTTGTGTACCACCGCAACCGCATCGAACTCGAAGAGCAGGGCATTTTGTTTTGCGACATGGACACGGCGTTGCGCGAGTACCCAGACTTGGTCAAGCAGTACTTCGGCTCGGTAATCCCGATGGGCGACAACAAGTTCTCGGCGCTAAACACTTCGGTGTGGTCGGGCGGATCGTTTATTTATGTACCGCCTGGCGTCGAGTGCGAAATGCCCCTGCAGGCATACTTCCGCATCAACAGCGAAAACGCGGGCCAGTTCGAGCGCACGCTGATCATCGCCGACGAGGGCTCGAAGGTTCACTACATCGAGGGTTGCTCCGCGCCCGTGTACACCAGCAATGCGTTGCACTCTGCGGTCGTCGAGATCATCGTCAAGCCGAGTGCGCATGTCACCTACACCACAATTCAGAACTGGTCGCCGAACGTCTACAACTTGGTCACCAAGCGCGCGCGCGTCGAGACAGAGGGCCACATGGAGTGGATCGACGGCAACATCGGTTCGAAGTTGACCATGAAATACCCAAGCGTCTACTTGATGGGGCCAAAGGCCACAGGCGAAGTGCTGTCGGTGGCGTACGCCGGCGCGGGCCAGCACCAAGACGCCGGCGCCAAGATGGTGCACGCCGCTTCCGAGACTTCATCGAAGATCGTCTCGAAGTCGATCAGCAAAGACGGCGGCATCACCACCTATCGCGGCCTCGTGCGCATCGAAGAGGGCGCCGAAAATTGCAAGAGTCATGTGCAGTGCGACGCGTTAATTCTCGATGACGAATCAGAGAGCCGCACCTTCCCATATATGGAGGTCGGTGAGCGCAGCGCGCAGGTCGGACACGAAGCCACGGTTTCGAAAATCGCCGACGAGCAGTTGTTTTATTTGATGAGTCGCGGGCTCACCCAAGAGCAGGCCATGGGCATGGTCGTTAACGGTTTCATTGAGCCGGTCACGCGCACCTTGCCGATGGAGTACGCCGTCGAGTGGAGCCGTCTAATCGAATTACAGATGGAAGGTTCCGTCGGCTGATTGTCAGCTTCTGACGAGATACTGAAGCTATGTCAATGCGAACTGATTGCAAACACTTTGAGAGCCGCTCGTATGCGGGAGGCGACACCGTGCGCAAGTGCAACCTCGATTTGGCGCCTGACGCGCCGTGGCGTTGCCCCGACGATTGCCCCAAGTTTGATCGCCGCATGATTGATGTGGCGTGGGCGCACGGTTCGCTCGTGACGCCGGCGACGCCAGTTGCGCCCGCAAGTCTTGACGACGGCACGGCCGCGGCGATTCTGGACGAGGCTGAGGCGATCGTCAACGCCGCGATGGGCGATGTCTTGGCCGATCTGAACGACAAGCGCAAGAATAAGAAAAAGTTGCGCGATAGAAAGAAAAAGAAGAAGTAGTGGCGCGATGACCACGACGCTTGCTCTGCCAACCACCGAAGAAGAGATCTGGCGTTACAGCCGCATCAACGAACTCGAGATGTCGCGGTACCGCACCGGTGCGGTGGCGACGACAGTCGAAGGCGCTGATGCCATCGCGCTGCAAGGCGCTGCGGCAGCCGCGTTAGTCGGCGTGGCGATCGCCAGCGCGCCAGATGTTTTTGCGCAAATGAATACCGAAACGCCGACCATTGTTGCTTTGCAAGTCGACAAAAACATAGTGCACGGTCAAACGGTTGTGATCACGCACACGATTGGCGAGTCTGGCATCGTCGCCTTCCCGCGTCTCGTAATCGACGCCGCCGAAAACAGCGAGGTAACCGTCGTCGAGCGTTTTGTCTCGAAAGATAGGGTGCATTCGCTCGTCGTGCCAGTGGTCGAGGTGCGCGCAGCACAGTCGGCGCGCGTGACTTACCTGGCGATCAACGAACTGGGCAAGAACACTTGGCAGATCGGCAACCAAGTTGCGGTTGGCGAGCGCGACAGCAACGTGCGCCTGTTCACCGTGGCGCTGGGCGGCGACTACGCGCGCATGCGCGCCGAGGTGCGGCTTGTCGGCCAGGGCGCGAGCGCGCAACAGACCGCGCTGTACTTCGCCGACGGCACTCAGATGCACGACTTTCGCACGCTGCAGGTGCACGAGGCCCCGCGCACGCACAGCGACTTGTTGTTCAAGGGGGCGGTTAAAGACACGGCCAAGAGCGTGTACACGGGCTTGATCAAGATTGGCGAAAGTGCGGTCGGCTCGCAGGCATTTCAGACCAACCGCAACCTCACGCTCAGCAGCGGCGCGTGGGCCGAGAGCGTGCCCAACCTCGAGATCGAAACCAATGATGTCAAGTGCAGCCACGCCAGCACCGTCGGGCCAATCGACGAAGAGCAGCGTTTCTATTTAGAAAGTCGCGGGATAAAGCCAGAGATCGCCGAGCGCTTGGTCGTGCTCGGTTTCTTCGGTGAGGTCATCGGCCGCTTGCCGATCACGCCGCTGGTCGAGAACCTGCGCAACCGAGTGAGTGAAAAGTTGGGCGGCAAATCATGAGCACCGACCACATCGTCTGCGCTTTTGACGATATTGCGAGCGGTGCTGTGAAACGGTTCGTTATCGGTGACCGCGCGATCGCTGTGGTGCGCATCGCCGACGCCGTGTACGCGATCGGCGATCGCTGCAGCCACGCCGAGGTCTCGCTGAGCGAGGGTGAGGTTCTGTGCAAGAGTAAAGAACTGGAGTGCGTCAAGCACGGCAGCGCCTTTAGCCTCGTTACCGGCAAGCCGAGCACCTTGCCAGCAACTACGCCCGTGCCCGTATACGCGGCCAAGGTTGTCGACGGCAACGTCGTAATCACAGTGACGCAGTAATGAGCACGCTTCAGATTTGCGACCTGCACGTTGCAGTCGGCGGCACGCAAATTCTTAACGGCATCACGCTCACCGTAAGTTCCGGCGAGGTGCACGCTGTGATGGGCCCTAACGGCGCCGGCAAATCTACGTTGGCCGCCGCGATCATGGGTAGGCCTGGCTACACGATCACGAGCGGGTCGATCACGCTCGACGGCGCAGATGTGCTGGCGATGCCTACATGGCAACGCGCGGTTGCCGGGCTACACCTAGTGATGCAGTACCCGACAGAGGTACCGGGCGTCGGCCTCGACGATGTTTTGGCAGAGGCGCTCAAGGCTCGTGGCGCATCGTTGCCAGATCTCGAGCGCACGATCGCGACTGAGGCAACGCGCATCGGCTTCGACACCGAACTCGTGCACCGCGCTGTCAACGTCGACTTTTCTGGCGGCGAGAAAAAGCGCAGCGAGACTTTGCAGCTTGCGGTATTACGGCCGCAAATCGCCATCATTGACGAACTCGACTCCGGCCTAGACATCGATGCATTGCGCGACTGCGCCAAGCGCGTCGAAGACGCCACCAACGAGTCACAATTGGGCGTGCTCGTGATCACGCACTACAGCAGGTTGTTCGAGCAACTGCACCCAGACTTCGTGCACATCTTGGCCAAGGGGCGCATCGTCAAGAGCGGTGGCCCAGAGTTGGCCGACGAACTCGAGCGCGACGGTTACGCCGTCTACGCCGAGTCGAAATAGTTTGACCGAAAGTGGGTCCGGCGCCGTGGCATGCCACGCACCACTCAAGTGACATAGTTGTACCCGATGATTAATCAGTTGTTCACCCGCTCAGACAAATTTCCGGGTTGGTGGGTCGTTGGTGCCTGTTTTGTTCTGCTCGCCATGTCATCGGGGGTGGGCTTCTACGGTCTCGCGGTGTATCTCAATGCATTCAGCAACGAATTCGGTTGGTCCGTGTCGTCAATTTCACTCGCCACCACATCCTTTTTCCTCGTCGGTGGTCTGTCGGGACTATGGATTGCCAAGTTCATCGCTACACACGACGTACGCATCATGATCCTCGGAGGAGCGGTACTCGGTACGGTCGCGCTCTACATGCTGGGCTTCGTTGAGCACCGTTGGCAATTGTTCGCGGTGTACATCTTGTATGCACTCGGTTGGTCGGCAGCCGGACTCGGGCCTGCGACCACGGTGGTCACGCGTTGGTTCCACGCCAAACGAGCATCTGCTCTAGCCATCGCCTCAACTGGTTTGTCGGTGGGTGGCATCGTGGTCACGCCGTTCATCAAGTGGATCATCGACGAACACGGCATTCGTGGAGGTTCGCCGTGGCTTGCACTGGTGTGGCTCGTAGGCATCGTGCCGGTGACCATTTTGTTCTTACGACCGTACCCCCAGCCATTTGGTTGGTTGCCCGATGGAGAGCGCGTGGCGGAAGGTGAAACACCGCTCGTCACCGGAACACCACTGCATGAGGCAGTGAAGTCGCGCTTCTTTCTCGCGGTGTCAATCGGCTACATCTTTGCCATGGGTGCGCAGGTGGGTGCGATTCAGCAACTGGTGAAACTCGTTGAAGAACGCACCGACAAGGGCACCGCCACTGCGGCCATGATCGTGCTGTCGACAATGTCGATTCTCGGGCGATTCGCTGGTGGGCGAATGATTCCGCGGACCAGCATGATTCGTTTCACTATTGGCACTGCCGGCGTGCAAGCCATTGCCCTCGCGGCGCTCAGTTTCATGGAGTCACCGCTACCGATCCTCCTCTCGATCGGTTTACTCGGAACCACTCTCGGCAATATGTTGATGATGCAGTCGCTGCTGATCGCCGACCGTTTTGGTGTGCTCGACTTTCCGCGCATTTCGGCGCGCGTCGCGCTCATCTCATTTTCCGGAACCGCCGGCGGGCCACTGTTGCTGGGTTGGTTGCATGATGCCGCAGGCGGATACCGCACGTCGTACTTGGCCGCCAGCATGTGCTCACTTGTTGCTGTGGTAATTTTCGCCATGGCGGGCGGCAGCAAAATTGCCACCGATGCCACCGATGCCACCGATGCCACCGATCCCATCGGCGTTGTCGTCGACCCGAAGCGTGACTAAGACGCCTTGCCTGTCTCAGCAAGGAGATCTTCGAGATCTGCAGTGACCCCAAGGTGGTCCGCCCAGAAGCGCAAATGATCGACGTCCAACGGTTGGATAGCCGCAATCTCGATGCAGTCTCGCCACTGAGTATCAGATCGCGATGTAATGCGCCAATTTAGTTTGGCAAGGATGATATCTTCGGCGGTTGCTACCCATGTTGTCACTCCAAGAACGTCCAATCGAACCCGACGTTCAAGTCGCATCTGTTCGAACGGATCATCGGGCTTGCAAATGAAAACATCAACTTTGCCACCCGTGGCGGGATGAAGAACATGAAACGAACCGCCCTCAGATCCGGCCCGTCGAGCTTCGTCTAGCGGTAAGTAGAGATCTTTGTCGGACAATTCATTGAGCAGTGGCTCTACCGACTCTCGTGAAACCAGTGCGACAAGGTCTACGTCGCGGGTAGACCTGACAACACCCCACGCAGCGGCGGCGGTTGAGCCGACAATCACATAACGCGCACCAACATGATCTAGCGCATTCACCACGCGTTGAAGCGCAAAGGCGAGATTGATCACGATGCTTGTTTACTGTGGTTTGGCCAGACCTTTTGCGCCAAGTCGTCGCCGTACCGCCGTCGTACTAATTCAACAAGTACGTCGTGGTCGTTGAAATCTGGGTGCTGGCGACGCACGGCCTGTTCCTCCATATGGGCCAACTGCGCATTGAGTTCTGCCCAGGTTTCCAAACGCTGCTCAACTGTTTGGGCCGCAATTGCGTCCATCTGAATGCGCCATGCCTCAGCCGAGGTGTCGGCAGGCACGGCTGGCGGATTACGCGGACTCACGGCATCAGTGTACTGATGGGGTGAGATGGCATTTTTGTT
>Ga0209284_10001897_pt1 | contig 30350 bp, 34 predicted proteins | sample FRY03_FD_187211 | JGI IMG/M metagenome (GOLD analysis project Ga0209284, IMG submission 187211) | Freshwater microbial communities from Lake Fryxell liftoff mats and glacier meltwater in Antarctica - FRY-03 (SPAdes) (version 2) | ecosystem: Environmental > Aquatic > Freshwater > Ice > Glacier...
ACGAATCCCCTCGAATATCATCAAAATCAGAAGAAATACTTCAGCCATGAATGGTTATCACTATTGAGCCTGGTATTTATATTCCAGGGAAATATGGTGCAAGGTATGAGGAGATGTGTATTGTTGACAAAGACAAATTATGACTAATATAGAGAAATAATTTTTATTATTATGGACATTTCGCCATTAGAATTGAGAGAAATTCAGGAAACATTAAAAGTACTGAACTTGTGAGATGGGCAAGATGTATATTTCTATAAATCTCATAACGTAGTTCTTCCCTGTGATCAAATAACTGATGATGTTCGCCTAGCTTTGAGAGGTGTGATATATGAGGTAGCTGTTCTGGAGCATGAAAGTGCACTGGAATGTCTCAAAAATTATTGTGATCGAATAAGACATTTCATTTCCAGGATTTTTTAGTAGTTTGGGATAAACTCTCGGCAAATAACTTGACAATAAAATATATGTATTATTATGCACTAATATTTTATGAAGAAACTTTGAGAAATGTACTGGTTTAAATTTAGTGGCGAAAATATTCAGCCAGAATTACTTGCTGAGGAATTAGGTATGTCAGAATTTCGTTTTCCTGATGAGCAGTACCAGCATGCTGAAATAGTCGTTCAAGAGTTAACAAATAGCATAATACCTCATCTGGTAGAATTAGAGCCAGAGCAAATTGGCGATTATCTTCTTGCGAACAGAGAAGAGGTTTTCGCAATTTTTGATAAGTTTCCTGAGATGCATCGCATGCCTCTCTTAGTTACGAAAAATAACCTCATAAATCATGGTTTACTTTTGGCACCGTTGCTCTGTATTGATCGTACGCGATACTACTATTTGTTTTTACAATGCATGCATTTCTACCTCTATCTCAATACTGCGAGGAAGTTATCAAAATTGTATCAAAAATACCCAAAGGTTCAGCCTCTTGTTCCTATGATTGACAAAGTTGTAGAAGATGAATGTCACAATGAACTAGAATGTGCTTGGTGAACGCGATCTTTTCATTTTTTTAGTAAAATTGTTCCTAGTGAAAAATGAAGCGCTATAGTCCGTGAGTTACTCCAGGGCGATTCATTCGTCATTCCACCAAGATATCGTAGTGAATATAAGAAGAAAAAGATCCAGTTTTGGGAAAAGGCAGCATTGCCACCAGAAAGGGTGCTTCCTAATGTCTCTCAATTTTTAGAAGATCGCATCACTCCAGAAAATGTTCAAAAATTCGCAGTACTCGATGCGGAAGCTATTAATTTTTTTCTCTGTCAAAATCACATTCTAGGGTACGAAGAAATCATATCAATGTTTAAAAATAAGGACCATACTTTAGCATGGTCAAAATGGGTGGAAAAATACATACACCTTCTCAAGAAATCTGATTCACAGGCATTAAAAGTGTTTGGTTGAGTTTTTGGTCTTACTGGTGGAGCAATATTTTGACAACCATGAGAGCTAACTCGTGATGCAAAGAGAATAATTCCGAATGAATTACAGGAAGTTCTCTTAAAAGCTGATAAAAACCTACGTACAATGAACAAAGAAAAAAGAATTCAAGGAAAAAAAGCCTCCGACGTCGTCTCAACAATACCACAGCCCGCTCCTGCTGCAACAGCAATATCTGCACTTATTTCAAAACCACGAGAACCAGCAAAAATCTTTCTTGAAATACCAGAGAAATCCTCGATGTTTATCAAGAATTCTGAAGGAGATAAGCCACAACTGAAGAGTCTCAATTTAATGTCCCTGAATGATCTCCCTGTAGGCACACAGATTAGATTTGAGCGTACTCTTCCGAAAGCAAAAAATGCTGAAAAAATCGATGTTACTATTGGCCAAGATAATTCAATAGAAAGAGTACTATGACAATCTGTGCATGGAACTTTTACCTATTGTTTGACCATTGTACTTCCATCGACTCATGTTTTTGTGGGGCACGGCCAAAGATTGGAATTAAAAGAATCTTTTTATGCGAAAGCAGAACCAACTGAAGAGGAAAAAAAGGAAGCAGAGAAAAGTCAACTAGCCCGGCATGCACAGCGTGAGTCAGCTGTTCCTCTGAAACCATCAACGGCATGAGGAGTTTTTCCTATTGTAGCTGCAAAAGTGGAGAGAATTATCGTGTCTGATCCTGTCGGTGTAAGTCTCACAGCAACAGCAATAGTACTTGGTGAGAGGGGAGATCAATATACCCAAAGAGAAGATCATGGGGGCGGGGATATCGTTATCACTCTGTCAGATGCAGATATAGGCGAAACTCTTTGAGATGATGCAGCTACATTACTCCCAGAACACAAGACTTGGACTATCCATGAAGATGATTCCATAACTCCAGTAATGCCGGATGCCGATGTAAAAAACGCACTCTACGCTATAGCACTGATTCTTCGTCAAAAATCTCAAGCAAAAATCCAAGAAAAACAGAATGCAGGGCAAAGACAAAAAGATGATGCAGAATACGAGAAAGTACGTCACCAGTTTGTTCCTCTTCTGGATTTTGCCAGATGATTTCGACTGGAGGATAAAGAAATTGGTGATTTTGAGGCTCAAACAGCAAAACTCCGTGAAGAGATGAGAGTTTTTGGCTGGAGCATACCTTCCTCTATGTCGGTAGGCGTTATCTGGAGACATACTGCTGCAAAGATTCACATTTTCTATACCACGAAAATCTGTACTACTTATGAAGTAAGAGCTGAAGAAAAAGGTCATCTCACACCAGCAATAGAAAAATGCTACGCGGAAATCGCAGAAGCCTTTGCTCATATAGCTCAATTCTTTACAACTGATAATCGTGAAAGAAAAAGAATGGTAAAGAGGGAAGTAAGTTTCAATACAGTGGTACAAAAAGGAGCAGAAGCGTATAATACCTTATTAAGCAATGGACAAGCTCGGTTGGTTGACTACTGACCACATGAGCAGAGTCATGGTATTTGGTCATCAAAATTTCCAGCTGATGAAACTCCAAAGATGCTTCAAGAACGCGCATCTCAGGAGACCATTAAAGAGTTTTTAATAAAATATCCACATGCAGAACTCTGTTACCGACGAGATCAGCTCCATATCAATGGAGAAGTATCTGAAGAAGCAGGAAATGAAAGCGCAGAAAATATGATTCAAAGTATACATGATCTGAGACAATCACCACGTGCACGATATATTCTCAGAAAGCGAATATTGATTACTCTTGGACTTGAAAAATATTCTGGAGACTTGAGTCGTTCCCCTATTCTCCACGGTACAACTAAACAGGATGGAAATAAATCAGCTCTAGACATTCTTATTAATTTGAAAGGAGAGAAAAATTTAACTATTGAGGAAGTAGACGATGATTTCCTAGATGAGTATATCAACCAGCTAGAGCACAATAGAATCCGTATTCACTATGTCTGGCCAATCAGTGTATGACTCAAGGAACATGAGGCTCGTGCCCAAGCAGCCGCGAAAAAGAAAAAACCTACTGCTGACTAATCACGTCTGAGAGCTGCATGATGGGAGTCATGATAGCATAGGCGATAAAACCAACGAATATAGCCATAGTGACGATAATAACTGGCTCAATGATTTTATTGATAGCGCTCACAGCTCCGTCAACTTCTTCATCATAGAAATCAGCGACTTTGATGATGATAGAGTCGATCTTTGCCGTCTCTTCACCTACCTTGATCATCTGTGTGACCATATCAGGGAAAAGTGGATCATCTTCGAGTGAATCACCCATAGTGACACCACGAGTGACATCGTCACGGAGGAGGAGGATACGCTGCCGGTAGACTTCATTTCCGAGAGCTCCAGAGATTATTCGGAGACATTCGACGATAGAGACGCCACTACTCATGAGACTGGAGAGGAGTCGTGCAAATCGTGAGATGATGATTTTTTGTAGCAGTGTTCCTATACCCGGAGTTTTCAGGAGGATACTGTCGGTGATATAGAGGCCATGTTCTGTCTTTCTCCATGCAGTGAGTGAAGAGGTAAGTAAAAAAGGTATGATAAAAAAGAGATACCAATAGCTCTGTATAAATTCACTCGTATTGATGAGCATCTGTGTCGCAGGAGGTAATCCTCCAAAGTCGGTAAAAATTCCAATAAGTTTTGGAACAACTTGCCACATGAGGACAAAGACGACGCCTATCATCACGACCACGATGAGAGAGGGGTATATGAGCGCTCCTATGAGTTTCTTTGAGAGGGAAGAGAGTTTCTCGATCTGCGTGGCAAGCTGGAGCAGTGCGACATTGAGTTTTCCTGTTTTTTCTCCTGACTCGACCATAGCGATTTCAGAATCAGAAAAGCTCTTTGGAAAAAGTCGAAATGTTGCAGAGAGGCTGTGTCCGGATTGAATATCACGAATCATGGCTTCCTGAACCTTTTTCATGACTGGGTTTTTTTGTTCATTGTGTAATACCTTGATAGCCTGAAGAACAGTGAGACCAGCATTGACCATGGTCGCAAGAAGACGATAAAAAGTGACCTTATCCTTGAGTTTTACTTTTTGATTGGTAATAAGAGCATCATTGATGGCTTCCCACCATGATTTTTGTTTGATATTTTTTGGTGTTTCAAATTTTTCTGAGAGGATGATGATATTATTAGTCATATTTTAATAATGTAGAGAGAGGTACAGTTATCTATTTCTATGTTTCCATTCTGACAGCGCCGTAGACTTCGTCGAGCGTCGTAACGCCCTGGAGAGCGCGTATGATCCCATCTTGTTCGAGTGATATCATACCATCTCGCACAGCGGCATTGAATATATCACGCGCAGACGATTCTTTTAGGATCATGTCCTTGATACCTCCTGTGATTTCCATAACCTCGTAGAGAGCTATTCGTCCCTCATAGGCTTGATCAGGGTTTGATACTTTTGTGAGGTCTGGAACGAGAAAACCTGGACTTCGCATGATTTCTTCTGAGAGACGTGCCTTGATTTCTGCTTGTGGTGTTGATGCGATGACATTTTTGACGCGCTGTTGGAGATTGATATCAAGCTCAGAAAAGCTGATACGTTTTGCTTTATCCTTGTTGATACGACGAACGAGACGCTGAGCGATAATAGCATTGATAGTAGCAGGCAGGAGAAAGGTTTTGATACCGAGGTTGATGAGACGTGTGAGTGTCTCAGCTGCTGAGTTGGTATGGATGGTAGAGAGTACGAGGTGACCTGTGAGAGACGCTTCAATAGCGATATCAGCAGTTTCTTGGTCTCGGATTTCCCCCACCATCATGATATCAGGATCCTGACGAAGAGCGGTACGGAGACCAGAAGCAAACGTATAACCAATATCTGGGAATACTTGACTCTGATTGAGACCGTCCAGGACGATTTCTACTGGATCTTCAAATGTCATGATATTTACCTTTGGTTGATTCAGCTTTTTCATGATGGCATACAATGTTGTTGATTTACCGGAACCAGTAGGACCAGAGTTGAGGATGATACCGTTTGGTTGCGCTATGGCTCTCATGATTATTTCTGAGTTTTGTCCTTCGAGTCAGAGCTTTTCGAGATCGGGTATTTTTTTGGTCTTATCGACGATACGCATCACTATCTTTTCTCCATGAACCGTAGGGAGTGTCGAGAGACGCAGATCAAATGCCTTATCTCCTACTTCATGAGATATACGTCCATCCTGTGGTTTTCGAGTTTCATCCATCTTGAGGTTACCGAGGATCTTGTAACGTGCGACAATCTGTGGATGGTTCGTAGAAGGATACTCGAGTATTTCCGATAAAACGCCATCTGTACGATAACGGAGACGTACTTTATCATTGAGAGGCTCGAGATGTATGTCTGATGCTTTTGCTTCAATAGCGACGATTATCATGAGATCACAAATCTTTGCCGGATCTTCACCCGTGAATATTGCCTGTTTTAGTATTTCGAGATTAGACATATTATTTTACGGGAGCAATAATGGAGGTAAGAGACTGGAGTTTCTTTTGGAGTGTCTCGACAGTGGTCATCAGATCAGTCCTATGCGAGAGTATTTCTATAGGAGTAAAAGAGTTTTTTGGATTTTTTTCTTGTACCAGGATACTATCGTAGGCTGCTCGAGCATTGGTCAAGAGTGATATGATATCTTTTATCTGAGGAGCTTCAGGACAGTTATTGCATATTTTTAAAAGTTCGTTTCCTTTTCCGATGAGAGAACCAGATCGATTATTTTTATCAAGAAGGGTAGTAATAGTCGTATCGAGAGTGGCGATGTGATCACGGCTCGCACCACGAATATAGAACTGGAGCGTCATACGTACGTCCCAATTATCACGATTTCGCGTATTGACGCTACTTGATTCTGTTTTTCACTCGACTCGAGTAGGAGTTATGCTCATATCCTTTACTGTGATGAGGAGATTTTTGAGAGTTGATTCGTTTTGGAGTGTGTTTTTTATTGGGCGTGAGAGGAGATGTTCTATAGTGATGTTTTTCCCTGATTCTGTGACACGGACGCCACCGGTTTTTCCGAGGAATTGGAGGAGGTTCACGATATTTTCACTTGGTACCTTTTCAAACTGGAGAGGAACTTCGTATACACCTATGTCTCCAGCATCTGCGAGAAACTTCACTGTATTGATACCTATTTGCCCGAGAGCATTTGAGAGATTGTATTGGTCAACGATATTACTCTGTATGTATTCTATGAGAGATTTGAGAGTGATTTTTCAACCGATACTCGCGGTACTCGTCACTTCTGATATTCCAGCAAAAACGGGGATGATCTCCGCGATATCTGCCTGTGTCTGAGTGAGCTCAGTTTGAGCTTCACCGGTCCATGATTTTTCGAGCCAGTTTATGTATTTTCCACCACCAACTTTTTGACTAATAGTCTTCATGGTGATGATATTTTTACCAGCGGAAAGAGTACCGACACCAACCAACTTTTGGAGTGTTGGGACGAGTTTCGTCATAGTTGACCATCGTTCATCCTTTTTTTCTTCAGCTGAGAGCTCGTCCCAGTTTTTTTCTGATATGATACCTTCTTCCTGTATGAGCTTGATAGTATTATTGAGTGTACTGACATTATTGAGCGTAGCTGAGCCTGAATCGCTAAAAAATCCATGAATCCACCAAGCACCTAAAAGTGATATCACAGTAATAGATATCCACAATATGGCATTGTTTCGGAGTGAGATGATAGGATTAGCGTTTGTCATAGGTGAGTTTTTGGATAGTGCTTGCTTCGTAGCGTCCTGGTATAAAGGTCATCTTGACGGTAAAACTGGTTTTGAGGAGGTTTGTCTTTTCCTCTATAGTCATATCGAGAGAATTCGGGTATGTGATGAGAACAGTGCCTTTATTGCTGAGTTCTTTCATAAATGCAATTGCCTTTGACCGAGGCTGAGTAGGAGGCCGAGTAGTGACATCACAGTGGACATCAGCAGTCAGTTCAAAAAATCGTACCTCATTGCAGATTATACGAGAGGTAGAATCGCTGAGACTAATAGCTGTGTCAGTGAGGAGTTGTAGTATTACGTCATGTTGCATACGGTGCTCAGGCGCATTTTTTGATATGACATCGAGTTCAGGAGATGATGTGATAGTTGTTCCGAGAAATTTCTTTGGAATGACAGACTCGTATGCTTTTTTGAGCTCATCTGATGTAAAAGACTTTTGTATATCGAGCCAGCCAGCTATAGTATCGGGAGCGAGACAATGACCTTTATCGAGGAGATCTATGTAGGATTGCTTTCACTTTGATATGAGGAAATCACGAAATACGGTATCATTTCTGAGATTTGTATCGTAGCCGTGATTCATCCATGTACAGAGTGGTGTACCAGAAGTATTCATCTCGAGGCTCATGAGCCAGCTGTTTTGTGATTGGTTCCGAGTCCACCCATAGAGACCAGCAGAGATGAAGATAAATATGCTTATCCATGCAGCAATTCTCCCAAAAAATACGACACGAATAAGTGTATTCTCGAGTTTTTTTTCTGTAGGAGGGAGCTCATCACTAGATACGTTGAGCTGAGATAAATCAGTATTTTCGTATGCAGAAACGTCTGCCTCTCCTGTTTCGGGTGTAAATTCGGTCTCAGTCATGTCTCTAGATTACCCTATATTTCTTTTGTTATCAATTTTCCAGGGGTATAATCAGGCGTGAGAAAGTATTGACACAATAGATATTCATAACATAATTTATTCATGCAATCGGAAACTATACATTTTTACGGAACAAATCCACAGCATATGGAGGAAATAGCTGATGCGACTATCCAACACAAAGAGCATAATCGTGTTTGTGGTGATGATGTAGAGGTTTTTCTCCTCATAGAAGGAGAGAAAATAAAAAAATGGTCTTTTACCGGTCAAGCATCGATGATCACGATAGCTTGTTCAGGGTTGTTTGGCGACTTGGTTCAATGAGTGGATTTTGAGACACTTTTTTCATGGAATCAAGACACAATTATTCGTGACACAGGCATCACGGTTTCACCACGCCGAAAACGAGCACAAGTCTTGGCCCTTCTGGCTACGCGCAACGCACTTCATGAGTATCTCAGAGATGGAAAATATGATGATTTTTCGGATGTTTTGAGTGATAATTAGTATCTCAATTAAATTTGATTATCAGTACGTACTTATAGAACATTAGTTTACGATAGTCTTCAAAAAAATCCCACCAGTGATGGTAGGATAAATTATATGTCGAATTTTGGTGGGCCGGAGTGGATTCGAACCACTGAAGCCGAAGCAAAGGATTTACAGTCCTCCCCGTTTGACCGCTCTGGAACCGACCCATGTGAGCAAAACTCGCAAAAACTAATTCCAAAAGGCTAAAAACGAAGAATGGATTATTTTAGAAATCCTTTCCTTGTTCTTCTCTCTTAGTGTTTGATACTATTTCGCCAGAGGCGAAATATGGAGCCACCAGTCGGGTTTGAACCGACGACCTACGGTTTACAAGACCGTCGCTCTACCAGCTGAGCTATGGTGGCATATTATTTTGCTCTGCGATTATAGAGAAATGAAAAATATTTCAAAATAAAAATAAATTTCTCCCTCCTTCATCGCAGATTCTATGTAAATGGTGTAACCGAGAGGGCTCGAACCTCTGACCTCTTCCTTCGCAGGGAAGCGTTCTTCCAGCTGAACTACGGCTACACATAACGAAGCAGAGCTTCGTAAATGAAAAATAAATAATCAAAAATTCAGAATGATGGATTTCTATTGATAAAATTCCACAATTTATCCTTTTTAATAAAATTTACATCCACTCTGGACCTCTAATACTCTTTCAACTTTTCTCTCGTTCCTCCAATTCACGAATTTCCTCTATCCGCTCACTGGCTCACTCAAGTCTCGCCTGGAGCTCTCTGAGCTGTTTTTTTGTGAGAGGCTTTGGACGTTGCGATCAGGGTGTGCGACTTCCTTCGTGCATAAGACTTTTGGATTATAGGGATTATTTTCGTGAGACAAGTTTTATTGTCAAATTTATCGCTCTTTTATAACCCAGAAAATATTTTTCTGATATCAGGATAGTTCTCCCGAATTTGATTTTTCCACCATGCAGTCTCCTGACCCGTGTAGTCATCTTTGGAATAGAGAAGGAGTATATGGCACTCACACAATTTTTCATCGAGATAGATGATATATCGATTTCCTGAGCTATGAGCAGATTCATTCGTCCCGACAACACGGAATTCGCACTTGATGATGTGCTTATCTGCATCATGATAAGACAATATTTTTTCTGCTTTTGAGGTCGTCAAAAATGTATCTATATGTTCGAGGGAAGCAATAATCGCCTCAAGAGTTATATCCCAATGGCGTCCATACTTTTTTTCAAAAGTCTTGATAGAGTGTTTTTTTATTTCCCCTGAAATACAGCCCGAAATGTCATGAGGAGTATTTTTGTATCGAGGAGCAGACTCCAGTTCTCTATATAGAAGAGATCGAGCTCTATTTCCCGGTCAAACGAATTTTTATCTCGTCCATAGACTTGAGCCATACCAGTAATGCCTGGTTTTATCGTGAAGACTTGTCGTTGTTTTTCTGAATATTTTTGTACTTCATCGGGAAGATGTGGCCGCGGTCCGATAAAGCTCATGTCTCCACGGATGACATTGATAACCTGAGGGATTTCATCGATAGACCAACGACGAATCCATTTTCCAAATTTTGTGATACGGGGATCATCTGTGAGCTTGAAAAGTGGTCCATCGCCCCGCTCATTTGTCATGCGTGATTTCTGAGATTCAGCATCGTGATTCATAGAGCGAAATTTTATCATAGAAAATTTCCTGCCACCACGTCCGACCCGAGAGCTAATATAGAAAGGGAATCCGGGAGATTCGAGGACAATAACAAAACTCAAGACTATCCATATTGGTATAAAAATCAGAAAGAGAATAGTTCAGAGAGTGAGGTCAAAGACACGTTTCACAACACGGCCCCATGCAGTGATACCGATAGTTCGGATTTCTACGAGAGGAATACGTCAGAGAAAATCTATATGAGCATTGTTTTTTGATGTTTCGTAGAGATTTCCTATATACCTATAAGTGACACCATTGATTTGGCAGTATTCAAAGAGTATTTTCTTGAGCTCGTAGGGAAGTTCGTGAGAGAGGATGATAACCTCGTCTATGTCTTCTCCTACTATGACCTCGACATGTTGGCCAATCGTACCGAGATATTTGAAGTGACTTTTTTGACTAAAATGAGCGAGATATCCTACGACCGTAATATGGTATTGGTACATAAGAGACTTCTCCAGATGAGGCTCACTATGATTCATGATGAGGAGTATTCTCTTTTTTTGAAACCATCCATGATTGAACCCGTACATCCTGATCCATCGGATACATATTCGTCCAAATATGATTCAGATCATCGAGAATAAAAAAGCGTATATCAAGATAAGACGTGGGATCAAAATAGTCTCATAAGGAAAACCATTGGTGAGATAGAGGAGGCCTATCATGATAAAGAAACTCACAAATACTGATTTGATTATCGTGAACACTTCTTCGATAATGCCTGATATTTTCTCAAGAGCATAGAGCTTTTGAAAAGAAAAAATAATTGCGATGATGGAATAACTCATCATAGCTACTCCGATGAGATACGGTAAGTCGATTGTCCGATAGGGGAGATGGATACCAGGGATGAGATCAGTAGTGATACGAATTTCACGCGCGATCAAAAATGCTCCGATGACCAGGAAGAAGTCGAGAGGGATACGAACCAGTCAGAAAAAAAACTCATGTCGACGCATAATTGTTAGTTTTAAGTTTTAAGTTTAGAGTTTGGAGTTATCGGTGCACGAAGAGATTTTTTGAGAGCAAATAAAATTCGCCGTATTTCCTCTGTTTTTTCGATGAGTTCGTTTTTCTTTTTATCCTCTAAATACACTACATTGTTTGCAATAATAATTTGAGTTTCTAGTTCTGCCAGAGAGCCTTCAGCGATTCATAGAAAGTGGAGAAATTCATTGCTTCAATTTCTAGATTGTCATTCGGCTATATTTGAAGGGATTGATACAGCTGCACGGCGTATTTGGGAAGTGAGTCAGAACATATCATCTTTAGGGAATATTTTTGTTATTCAATAGATTTCAGTGACGAGTCCTATAGATTTTTTCCAGACGATGAGATCGCGGTAGCTGTGAGACTTTGACATAGATGGAGTTTGCAGTTATTATATTGTTTTATTTTTTTTATCAAAATTTAGGAGAGAAAATAGTCTTAAAAAAATATTTCTGACTTAAAACTCTAAACTCTACACTAAAAACTTTTGTAATAAATTTGACTTTTCAACTCCGGATATGGTAGAATAAATACATATGCAACAAAAAAATATATTTCTCATGCTCGCCCTCTCAGGCAGTATGCTGATGATGATGCTCGTTAGTGTTCTATTTTTCGTGCCGTCTCCATCTGGACTTCAGGCAAATATTTCATCTATCCCTATTGCTGCAACTATCTCACAGGCAGGAGAGGCAGACGATATAGACAGGGTAGCAGATAAATATTATGCTGGACGTGAACCTGATGAGATTCTCAGAACTATTCAGGAATATGTCGCAAACAATGATCCAGATACTGCAAAAAAACTCTATGATGAGCTCTACAGTTTTGAGCGTCAGATAGATAATACTATGGGTGGTGAAATAGCAGGGACGTTGCAATAGGATATTTTGCATTCATTCGTCGATGAGAGCAAGCATATAATAAAGGGCTTGCTTTTTATTTTGACTCTTTATACTACCTCCACTTCGGTGATGTCCGAAGGGATTTTGTTATAAATTCAAAAGACAAAGTAGAGAAGACAAAAGAGCGGATACTATAATCCACCATTTTTCATTCTCCATTTTGCATTTTTAATTTTTGCGAAGCAAACCATGGCGGACGTAGCTCAGCTGGTAGAGCCCTAGTCTGTGAATCTAGTTGTCGCGGGTTCGAGCCCCGTCGTTCGCCCCAATTTAATTAAGTATTACGTATTTAGACTCGCTACTTGTATCAAGATGGAGAGTCTCGATATCATACTTCACTAGAGTTTACCTCCTGAGAACTTTAGGCTTATTTCTCTCAAGGATCAATTAGTTATCGTTATTATTGGAATTAAGTCTTCGTACTTACTCCTTAATACTCAGTACTTTTTGAATTTATTTTCTAATTTTTTAGTCTATGTCAGACTTTCTTAAGCTCTTGGCTTCTGAGCCAGTAGTAAAACCCCTCAAAAAGGGTGAAATCGTCAAATGTACGATTGTATTTATCGGAAAAAAGCTTTTCCTCGTCGATGTGAATAATCAATTCACAGGTATCATCTCTGGTGCTGATCTCCTCTCTTCTGTGATGGATGTCCGTATTCTCAAGGTAGGTGATGAGGTTCCTGCTATGTATCGCGGTCAGGATCCTGAATCAGGACTCCTCATTCTCTCTCTCCGCAAGGCGAGCCAGATGACTCTCATGAGCAAGCTCCTCGACAATAAAGAGAAGAATCTCACTATGACAGTTGTGCCTACTGAGGCAAACAAAGGAGGACTCCTTATCGACCTCGATGGTATGAAAGGTTTCGTTCCTGTTTCTCAGCTCTCTCCTATTCATTATCCACGTGTGGAAAATGCTGACCCAGAGAGAATCCTCGAACATCTCCGTGCACTTATCGGGAAACCTCTCGAAGTACGTGTACTCAACGTCCAGGATGATGGTAAAAAAATCATCTTCTCTGAACGTGCAACTGCTGATCAATCTCGTGAAGCAGCTCTCAAAAATCTCAAAGTCGGTGATCGTGTGGAAGGTGTGATATCAGGTATTCTCTCATACGGACTTTTCGTGACATTTGATGGTCTCGAAGGTCTCGTCCATGTCTCTGAAATTGACTGGGGACATGTGGCAAATCCAGGGAAATTTGCGAAAATCGGTGACAAGGTCAATGTAGAGATAATAGGTCTTGATCCAGAGAAAATCTCACTCTCTATCAAGCGTCTCAAACAAAATCCTTGGGCTGAGCTCGCAAGTGCTTACAAGCTCAACGATATTATCGAAGTCCCAGTTTTGAAAATCTCAAAATTTGGCGTATTCGTAGAACTCAATGGAGGCATCAATGGTCTCATCCATCTCTCTGAAATAGCTCATATTCCTGTCAAAAATATCGAAGACGTCATCAAAGTTGGTCAGAAAGTGAAGGCAAAAATCATCACTCTCGATATCAATGAGCGACGTATAGGTCTCTCTATGAAGGCTCTCGAAGCTGCTCCAGCGGGTGTCGAGAAATCAATTGCTGGTGGTGAGGCTGCAAAAGTAGATAAATCAAAAGAAGCTGATATAGATATAGATATGGATGGTGAAGAAAAGGAAGAAAAGAAGCCAAAGAAGGCAGCTAAAAAAGCTGATAAGGAATAATCTCTTTTCACTCAAAAAAATCCCCCAGAAATGGGGGATTTTTTTACATTTGAAATTTTCAGGATATTATCACACTATGTACCCAGCCATCATAGACGCCAACATCCACCGCGCTTGCGAATGACTCAGAGTTATAGAAGAGTATTTTCGGTTTGTTGCGAATAATGATTACCTGACGAGCATGCTTGTTTCATTGCGCAAAAAAATCAGTCATCATACTGTGTCAGTCTCTGATAGAGAACGATTTGAATCTCGGGATATTGAGAAAGACGTCCGAGCGAATGAGACGATTTGATCACGTAAAAACTTGTACGACCTTCTCCTGGCAAATATGAAGCGGTCACAAGAGGCACTTCGCGTCCTCGAGGAATATACTGGAGATGATTTTTTTCGAATATGTCGTTATGAGCTCTATGAAATCGAGAAAGAGTGTTTTCTTCACATAAAAAAACCGTACGAGCTTCGCTGAATCTATCTCATCTCCCATGATGTAGAGATACTTCGCAAATGACTCGAACTCGGTGCAGATATTATCCAGCTTCGTTGCAAGGATGAACCGAAACATGTTATCCTCGAAAAAGCGTATCAAGCGAAAAAGTTGGCAGATGAATTCAATACACTACTTATCATCAACGATTATCTCGATATTGCTCGCCTCGTCGATGCAGATGGTATTCATACAGGTCAGGACGATATCAGTATCACTGATATTCGTCGTCTCTGGAGCCCTGATAAAATCTATGGAAGAACGACACACTCTCTTGAACAGGGAATTATTGCCCGAGATCAAGAGGCGAGTTATGTGAGTGTGGGTCCTATCTGGGCAACACCGACAAAGCCTGATAGAGAGGCAATAGGCTTTGAATATCTCTCAAAGGCTTCCGAGCTGGGTATACCATTTGTAGCTATCGGTGGAGTCAATCGTGAAAATATAGGAGAAATTCTTCCGTACCATCCTGATATGATTGCGATCGTCAGAGATTATGAGTCTATTTCTGTCTTCAAACAACTATTACACAGTTTCGATTAAAAATTCTTCGACAATTCCTCTATCACTCCATGGAATTAGTCATTTGTTGGTCACTTGCACGGTCTCGCATCATTTTCCTGCTATGAGTACTATGTCTCACTTTTTTGCTTTTCGGAGTGCCCAATGGATGGCTTCTTTTCTATCAGGAATAATCTGGTATGTATCACCGAGTTCTCGCGGGATTCATTTTTTTATCATATCGATAATCTTCCCAGAAGGTTCGGTATAGGTATCATCATCAGTGACCACGATGATGTCAGCGAGATCATGTGTCACAGATCACATCTTTGAGCGTTTTGTCGTGTCTCGATCACCCGTAGCACCGAAAACAATTATTATTTTTTGGTCTGATTTTTTTCAGTGTTTAATCGAGGAATTATAAAAAAATCCTTCATTTTGCTCTTTGCTCTTTGCTCTTTGCATTCAAAGCCTCAGCGTCTCTAAAACAGAATAGAGGCTTTTCTCAGTATGAGCATAATCAACGATGATGGTGAGTCCGAGATCATTTGGCACTGGTTCCATACGCCCTGGTACACCAGTAAAATTTTTCCAAGCATCGATGATAGGACTTGTCTCTATGCCGATAGACCTCAGAGTTGCATAGGCTGTGAGTATATTTTCTGCATTGAATACTCCGACAAGCCCAGACGTGATACGAGTCTCTTCAGGAGGAGAAGATGATTTGATAGTTATATCGATGCCATCTATGTCTGTTTTGAGATTACGCGTCTGATAGGTAGCAGGACTTTTCATGCTGTATGTGATGCATTCTCCTGATTGTTTTTGGAACATATCGAAATACTCACAATCTTTTGGCAGAATACAGATTTTTCAGGGCTCTTTTTTGAAAATTCTCGATTTTGTATGAGCATAGTGTTGCATGCTTCCGTGTAGGTCGAGATGATCTTGAGATATATTTGTGAGGACAACTGCGTCATAGTGAATTCCGAGATTGCGGAAATAATAGATACCGTGGCTACTTGTTTCGAGGACGAGATGTGTCACACCCAACTTTTTTGCTTTTCTGATGAGTCGCCAGAGACGAAAAGGACTATCCATAGTCATCTTTGATTGATTTTCACTTTTTTCTCCAGACATCCAGATTTGCGCTGTGGTGAGGAGTGCGATATTTCTCCCAGATTTCTCTAGCGCCGTTGCTATGAGGGTCGAAGTGGTGGTTTTTCCTTTTGTACCAGTAACGCCGATGATATATATTCATTTTGCAGGATTTCCTGAGAGGGCAAAAGCTACGAAACCTCTGATCCAATGATAGACCAAACGAATTGGACTTCGGAGACCAATAACGTGACGGAGATGCTCGAGTATTTTCATAATGGAGAAAAGTATAGGGAATAATGAAGGTCTGTCACGGGAGAAAATATTTTGACAATTGAACTTAATCAGTACTATGCATATAGATAATATTGTATAATCTATCTTTATGAAAAAAATTATTACCCTGTCCCTGTCTGTATTTATGCTTTATTCTTGAGCTTTTGCATCATCAGGAACGCTCCCAGTGATTATCGAAAAACCGATAGTAGGAACTCCGACAACGCTTCCCAAAAAACCAATCAAAGGGCTCGTTATTCTCGGGAATAATTATGCAGTCGATAGTGATTTTGTCTACGTGGTCAACGATACACGCAGTTCGTGGATTCAGATGCCGGATGCTGATCGTGTGACTTTCAGAGTATTAGGAGGACAGTTTGCTCGGGATGTTGATCAAGTATTTCAGATGTGACAAAAAATTCCAGGAGTAGATCTCGCGAGTTTTTCTGTGATATCAGGTCAGTATGGCTACGCACAAGACGATAATCATATCTACGGTCCACATGGTATCATACCAGAGGCAAATCCTGATACATTTCGCATGCTGACGAAGAATTATGCTATAGATGCTGGTCATGTATTTTTTGATGGTAAAAATATCCCTGAAGCAAATTCAGGAAGTTTTGAAGTTATCGACAATGGACTCTATGCTCTCGATGATAAAACTGTATTTTATGCAGGAAATGTCCTCAAAAACACTTCACCAGAATGATTTACGGTCAAGGGGGGGAGAGCCTTTACGGCTGATGGGCGTACTTTTTTTCAAGGCTTGATAGAAAAAGGGGAACTCCCTAGAGACGAGGTAACTGAGACACCTGATACGCCTGATACACCTGATACGCCTATCACTGATGAACCAGATGAAGTCATAGATGAACCAAAAACTGCCGAAGTATGGAGGTCTTTCTGGGAGAGGGCATCACCATATATGTCGTATTTTTCAGGGAAGAATAGTCTCTTTTGGGCGATGATGGCATTGAGTATGCTCGGTGTATTTAGTATCTTATTTGTATTTTTTGCAAGTCGCAATGACGAGCCAGTATCACTCTGGAAGAGCATTTTAAAAACTCTTATAGCTGTATGAGTTATGTGAGTTACTGTCTGGATAGGATCCTTCTTTTTTACTCCTCTGACAGCGATTATCCTATGAGGTATAGTCGGGCTCTTTTTCTTTATGACACTCTGGGGTACACTCGGATGGATAAAGTCTCTCCTCATCACAGTGCTCACTCTCATAGGTATCGTAGTTATCATGACTCTCGGATTTATCGTATTGCGAGCAATTTTCGGAGACACACAGAGCATTCTCGCATTTATCAATCAGCCAAAGATACAACTCATGAACATCATGAAAGTGGTTGGTTTATTCGGAGGAGCTTGGCTCATATCATCACAACTCGGTTCATCGCTCGCACGCTCTATCGGTCAAGCAATTGTCGCAACAGCTATAGCCCTCATCATCCTCTGACTTCTCACATGGATACTCCATACGGGCACTCTCGTTTCTATTCTCCTCTTTAGTCTCTTCTACGCAGTACTCCTCTGGATCATGCGATTCCGAATGGTCTCAAATCTCTTTGCCGAGACTGTGAGGATTGTACGTATTGCTCTCATCATCGCGCTAGTGACAGGATTGATGGTGTGGATAATTTTATAGTTATTTATTTATGCCTCCGTTAGCTGTTACTGTCGTAGGTCCAGAAATGATGACGAACCTTCTCTTTTGGAGATGTAGTGAGTGAAATTTTTGAGAAAGAAGGTAATTGTTGCGTATCAATGAAACTTGCGAGAGTTATCACAACAGAGAATACTGACCTCGTTATTGCTCCTGATAGTGTTTCTTTTGAATGACAAGCACATTGTGAAATAAGTACTATTATCGAGATAATCAGATCAAAAGTGGGTGCCGAAGTGCCTGTAATAATATATTTGGCAGTCAAAAAACGAGAAATAGATGAGAGTCAATATCCAAATACTGTATTTACAGATAAGTCTCAGGATTTACCGAGAATTGTCCGCGGTTTACTAGGTTTAGGGTAAGGAGATATACCTAGGATGCGAATATTATTCGCACTTACAAAAAACTCGATATAATATACTGTAATGATTGTCTCCGACCCAAAAATTCTCCAAATACTTCGTGATGCGGGTAAAATCCATCAGGAGATTCTTCGTGAGCTTTTTTCGACGGGATTATTATCCGAATGACATACTGGACTCGAGGTCGAAGAATGGATCAAAGAAGCACAAAAAAAGAGGGGAGTGGAGTCAGCTTTTCTCGGGCAATATGATTATCCAGCCAATATCATCCTCTCAGTGAATGATGTTGTCGTCCATGGTGTACCTATGGATATACCGTTTGAGTCTGGTGATGTGGTGAAAGTGGACTATGGTATTCGTTATCAGTGATATCTCACGGATGCTGCGACGACGATCATCATTGGTACGCCAAAAAATCCTCGCCACGTGCGATGTATCGAAGTAGCGAGAGAAGCGCTTGCGGCAGGAATTGCACAGGCGAAAGCAGGGAATTTCGTCGGAGATATCAGTGCTGCGATTGAGACAACTGTTATACAAGGCGGATTTCATATCATCCGTGAACTCACAGGGCATGGGCTCGGCACACAGATTCATGAAAAACCTGATATCTATAATTTCGGGAAAGCAGGGAAATGAGAAAGGCTTAAATCGGGACTCTATATTGCCATAGAACCGATTGTAGGATTTTCAACCTGAAAAATCTTTGATACCGGAAAATTCGCCATCTGTATGGATGATGGAAATATAGGAGTGCAGGAAGAACACTGTGGGATTGTCACTGAAGAGGGGTTTGAGATTATTGCGTAAATTTCTTCAGTACAAAAAGCAAAGAGCAAAATGGAGGATTTTTTTATCTTACTTCACCTCCGTAAACACCTTCTCCTTCGAAAATCGAAATTTTGGTTTCGGATATTCATCGACTGCGCGGTAACCAACGGGGATCATCACTGCAATATCGAGATTGCTCGGCAGTTCGAGGATTTTTGTGACAGCAGCCGCATCAAATCCCTCCATTGGACAGCTATCTATCTGGAGCTCAGCACACGCAGCGAGAGCGAAGCCTTGAGCAATATAGACTTGTTTTTTTGCCCATTCAGGAGATGCATGCGGGAGAAAACCCGCCACCATTTGCTCAAATCCAGAGAGTTTTTCACGGACTTCACTGACTCCTCCAGACATAGCATCGAAGTATTCATCCTTGACGACCATGAGGTCATTTCTCGCACACATCACGATGAGATGAGAACAGGTACTCACTTGTGGCTGATGGTAAGCAGCGGCTTCGATTTCAATTTTTTTCTCTTGGTTTGTGACGATATAAAAATGGTACGGCTGCATACCAAACGATGTCGGCGTCATACGGATGGCTTCGAGGACTTTTTCGAGGTCAGCGTCAGATACTTTTTTTGTGGCATCAAATTTCTTTGCAGCGTAGCGCCACTCGAGGTTGGAGAGGAAAGACATAATTCAGATAATTAAAAATGGATTTAAACATGAGACCACTGCTACTCCTCAATTCACAAAAACTATTTCCCTCCCTTTCTTGTACTTTTTCTGAAAAAAGTACCGGAGAAGTAAGATGCTACTTACTTCGAGTAGAATACCAAATTATGAATCATTCAGGGGACAGAAACTCGCTATAGGCTGTTTTCATCACTCAATCTGTATTCATCCCGCTCAGACAGTCTGTCCCCTAAAAACCCATTTCTGTTTATTATGAATCCTTTACTAATAATAATTTAGAGGCTGATGGCATTAAGCTAAAACAAGTAATAATAAAGAATAGAGGAGGATTTTTCTTAAAGAGAGTATAGAAGAAATGAGAAAATTAATCAACCTGGTAATTCATGGTCTGGATCCATTCGCTCGGGAGCTTATCATATCCCAGAGATGCACCGAGAACCATACCGATAATCATGCCACGAGATGCACTATCTCCTCCAGCTTTTGCGTTTTCTATGAGTGCAGACCGGAAATCATCACTATATTTCACGATACAGTGAATCGCACCAGGGAGACAGCTATCGACACCACACGGTTGACCAAATTTTTTGATAGCTGCAACAGTATCCATATCACCACTTGCGAGACCAGCATCTCTCAAGGCGAGTATATCGGGTGATGCACTGGTCGCATTTTGAATTGCTTCGTGTGGTGATATACCAGACTGTACAGCACGGACGACATCAGCGAAAAATACTGCTGCCAATTTCACCATCTCAAATTCGTGAGTAAAACCTATGAATTCACTTATTTGGTCATCTGAAACAGCTTTATCTCATGCGAGAAGTGGAGCGATGCGACCTATCGCAGAGCCGTCAGAGGATGATGAACCACTCTGTGTAGCGCTACCACCATTTTTCATATTTTCGAGCGTGACTTTTGTCGCATGATCCATGTAGCCTGTGTAGATCTTCATCGTCTCAGCCCAGTCGTGCATATATGCTTTTGGATTGTAGTTTCATTCTCTCTTTATCGAATCGATGAGTATAGCCATCTGATCACCGTAATGTGTGAAGTCTCAGAGCTTCTTCATCGCATGATAGGGGTTCAGGGTGGGGTCTGTGTATCCATCAAAATCACCAAATTTGGCAGTTATCTCGTCTGTGTCATAGATCCAGTGGGCACCGAGTGAGAGAGCATCACCGAGCAATGCTCAGACGAGAGTTCACCTATGTGTATCGTTCATAAATAAGGGTTAAAAATATTTTGTATTTGATTTCGTAGATAAGAATAGTATATTGTCTGATAATAACAAGTAGTCATAATAAAAAGTACTAGTCATAAATAATAGACCAATATGATATCAAGACAAAAAAATACGAAACAACAGGGAAACTGTAGCGAAAAATCATGCCCAGTTTCTAGATGTATGCGAGTGATAGGAGGGAAGTGGAAGATTATTATCCTCTACGCTCTGAAAAATGGTGCAAATCGTTTTGGAATACTTCAGAAAACTATTCCAGATATCAGTAAGCAGATGCTCACGACACAGCTCCGAGAACTCGAAAAAGATGATATTATTAGTCGAAAGATTTTTCCAGAAATTCCACCACGGGTCGAATATACTATTACACCACTCGGACAGACACTCTTCCCGATTATCGAAGCGATGGATACGTGGTGAAGAAAAGTATGATAAGTAATATTACAGCAGAGTAAAAGCCACCATCCATGCCGCCATACCTATCAGTAACAGACCTGTGAGAAGTCGCATGTAGGGCTTATATTTCTTGACCCAGATATCGATAGTTTGACTCTTCGTACCACGATAAAAGAGTATGAGGATGATGATGAGTGGAGTGATGAAGAGGAGGTTGTAGACGACGAGCATAGTCATATTTGAGAAAGTGAATCCTGAGGCAGACATGAGAGAGAGGACAGCGAGGTATACTGCTCCAGTACAAGGGAGCTCTACGATGGCGACAAATACGCCGAGTCCAAATGTAGTGAAAAGACTATTGGTCATATTTTTGGACATCTCTGTAATTTTGGCAGAGTATTTCGGAGAGATCTCGAGGAGTGATCCGCTCTTGCTCGGCTTGAAGTACTCTTTTAATTCCAATATACCAAAAATAGCGATAACAGCAGCTATCGCCATATAAGCGTTGACAGAAAATTTTCTCATCGATTGAATCACAGGGAGGAGGAGGATTCCAGCGAGGAGATAGGTCAGAAATACTGCCGAGAGATAGACGAGTCCATGCTTGAGGATGCCGTTTCATTTTTGACCTGATTTCACGAGATAGGCGAGGAGAAAGACGAGGACTCAGATAGCACAAGGATTGATACTATCGATGATACCAGCGCCGATGAGGACGAAATAATTGAGATTGGTTTCCATAGAAAAAAATTAAAAAGTAGTTATGACTATGTTATCATGATCATTCCACATGGTCGAGAGACCCTCTGGAGCATCTTGTTCATTTATCTTGATACTGAGATTGAGTTCTTCTCGGGGCTTGCCGCAGAGTTTCTGGAAATCTACTTCAAAAATTTCAAATACTTCTCCGAGAGAAAGCCGTTTATCATAAGTGAGCTTATTTTCACCACTCATGAGAGGGACTTTATCATGAAAATGGAGATAGTTTTTTTCTTTATGTGTATGGAGACCATTGAGCGGGCCTGTTTCACGGGGGAGATTTATTTTTGTACCACAGATCGTCATATCGAGATCAGCGTGGATATGCATCGTACGGACACAATTGCCTTCATGACAGACGGTGATATTTTCTTTTGTCAGATTATATTGTCCGACACTATAGTAGATACCATACCCGAGAGCAGCGAGCACGATCAGTGTGAGTGAATATTTGAGGATTTTTTTTGGAGAGAGTTTCATAGACATCGAGATTAACAAAATTCACATCTATCAGGATATTTTTTCTTTGCTGCTTTTGCGAGAGAGAAGATCTGAAAAAACTGAAGCGTGAGAGCAGCTAAGAGGAGGAGAAAAACGGCATAGGGAATCCACGCATCACCAGAAATTATTGCCACAGCTCATACATAGACCCCTATCGCAAAAAGACCAAGAGATACTATCTGTAATATACGAGTGACTATAAAAGGACGGAGTTTTCGATAGATTTTTTGAAACCGAAAACCACTATGGAGAGCCCAAGTGCAGAGACCTATGATGATAAATCCAGCTATCATATCATAGAGGAGCATACCACGAGCAAAAGACGGAGCGAGGAAGGTGAGCACGACGGAGAGTATGATGATACTGATGTACTTTCTCTGTATGAGCGATAACACGCCTGAGTCGAGATTTGTATTCATGCGTAGAGTGTATCGTATTTTTTATTTTGAGGCAACTTTTTATAGTATTTCCTCCTTGCCCTTTCGTGGTTTATGCTACATACATATATTATGTTTTTGTATTCTCTCCATTCACTCGATGAGAATTCCTCTAAGAGCTGAAAAGTTGGAGGGGGTTTCACAGATATGCGTTTGCTTCTATGCGATGTTTTGAGTGAAACGGAGCAAGATAGAGGGGAGAGTGAAAGTGCAGCGAGGCTTCAGCGTATTTTGGTGGCAATGTATCCTTATTATTTCTGTTTTTCAAAACTCCTTATTCTCCTTTTTGTAGTTTTTCAATGATTCCTTTTGCTCTATTTATCCAATATTCATCACTGCTAGATAGTTTTATAAACGTCTGATATGCTTTAATTGCTTTTTCGTTTCTGCCAAGATCGGAGAAAGCGTTTCCAAGTCCGTAGTAAGGATAGGCACATTTCGGATCAACATCAATGGCTTGCTGATATGCTTTAATTGCTTTTTCGTTTCTGCCAAGAGCGGAGAAAGCGTTTCCAAGTCCGTTGTAAGGACTGGCACCTTTCGGATCAACCCTAATAGCTTTCTTATATTCTATAATTGCTTCTTCGTTTCTGCCAAGAGCGGATAAAACGTTTCCAAGTCCGTAGTAAGAATGGGCAAACTTTGGATCAACACTAATGGCTTGCTGAAATGCTTCGATTGCTTTTTCGTTTCTGTCAAGGTCGTATAAAGCTTTTCCAGTATTATGGAGAATGTGACATTGTAAGCCAATTTCTGGACGAAATAGAGTTACTCTTAGCTTTCCTTTTATAGGAGAATAAGGATTCCATTCTTTAAAGTGAAGCGATGTCCCACTTTCTGGTACATTTGATACATCCATTTTTTCAACAACCATGTCTGGGCTGATTTCTGTATAATTTTTTATCCAATTCCCCATCCCTGGTGTAAAATCTTGCCAATACACCTTGCTATCGCTAGTGATCAAAACAGTAGCCGAGTGCGATGGTAAATCTGCATGCAAGTATTTAATCCCTACTTCCTCAAGAAGTCCTCCGCCAAGAATCGACGAACCAACACAGTTGACAAATTGAGTCTCAACCATTTTAGAAGGATGATCTGAACCATCACCGGTAGCTTTATAAGGAAAACTGCTAACCGCTCTTTGAATTTTTTTGGCAATTTCTAATTCTTTGGCTGAAATTTGGATAGCATCACCTGTTTTTTTTACTGTTTCAAGTTCTTGTTTTAGATTGTCAACATGAAGCGTATCATAGAGCCTTATCTGCTCAAGAACTGGATTGAGACCGATTTTTTTCAAGAAATCGTTTACTGCTTTTTTCCAGCCAACTTCTTTCATCTCTGTCACCAATTTCTCTACCCCTCTCGTAAAAATAGCCGTTTTCATTTCTCTTTCTGGGGTTTCTATGGCTTTTTCAATCTGCCTTTTTGTTCGATTTTGCAAGTGTTGCATTGGACCGACCTTGGTTTCCCAAGGTTTTTCACCGTCTGCATTGTAACCTTCTCTAGCAAGGGCACCAAAATATACTGTGAGCATTTTTTGTCTTGCTTCCTCTCTTTCCTCTTCGGTTGAATTTTCACCGAGTCTAGCAAGTCTCTTTTGATATGCTTCTTTGCCCAAAAACCATTCATCCAATTTTGTTTTATCTTCTTGTGAAAGATGAGCATCTTGAGGAATTTGATCTTCTTTTTTTACTTTGTGTTGAAGCGATAGTCCATACTGATAAAAATCACGAGCGATATCTTTTGCAATTTGTTTTCCCTTGCCATTTTCTAAGGTCGGTAAATATTTAGAAAGATAAAGACCAGCTTTTTGAAAAGTAACTCCGAGTTCTTGTATTTGATCGGCTCTTTCATCTCTCTTATCAGGAGTTCTGGCAAGAGTATCGTGATCTACTACTCTGATCACATCTAGCATCTCCCACAGATGGAGATCATGTGGCAAGAAAAGGGATTGCTTTCCATCCTCATTTTTTTCTAGTATTCCTAGCGTACCTCTTTGCTCCCATTTATCTCTATCAATAAACCGTGGGACGATTGAGTCGTTGATTTCGCACCAATGTGCAAAAAAATCCCGAGCAGGTCTATCTGCAAAAGGAGTTTTTTCGACGGCTTGAGGTATAAAATTTGTTTTAAAAGATTTTCCCATAATTGTGTTTATGCGATAGTATATTGTCTCGCTAATCCTTTGGCGGTTGATTGTAACTTTTTATCAGTTAATTTTGGCTTGTTCGGCAACTCAAACATACCCAAGCGATGCATTATCACTCAAATTTCAGCACTATGATCAATATCTGATAACAATCGTGAATTCATTTCTTTCTTCTCTAAAAATACAAAAATTAATTACTCTATATATTACCACTACATATTTCTAATGTCAAATATTTACACACGAACTCTACTCTGAAAAATTCACTCGATAAAAATTCCTCTAAGAGTTGAAAAGTTGGAGATATTTCACAGATATGCGTTTGCTTCTATGCGATGTTTTGAGAGGAACGAGTAAGGTAGGGGAGAGTGAGAGTACAGCGAGCCTTCAGCGTATTTTGGTGGCAATGTATCCTTATTATTTCGGTTTTGGGCTTTCTATTGTATTTGATTTTTAGTTTTCTATTTCCAAGAGGGACTAAGGGGTGAATGCCCAAAATCCAAAACTCCTTATTCTCTTCAAATAAAAGGCAAAAAGGAAGGGGTTTAAGGGGCGGGAATTTTTGCCTTTTATTTGTTTATAATTATTTAGTTTGCCGTCTTGCAAAAATTCACAAACTCATCTTTTGTTAAAGTTTTCTCACAACCTGCGACATACTGAAAAATCCGCCAGTTATCATCGCGCATAATCGGCAAGTAGAATATCTGCTCGGTTATTTTAGATGCTTGCCTATACGCTTTTTTCAATTCTTCCAATTTTGTTTTATAGATATTATTATCAAAACCACCAACCATCTCAGACGAGATATTAACGCTTTTCACTTCAAAAATATGCACTCGACCAAAACTATCTTTCATCACAAAATCAGGATAGGAAGAATGCAGTGCACCAAGATAATACTCAAATTTTATCTGCGAGTTAGTAACATAATTTTTACCCCACAGATATACTTGTTTTATTTCTAAAAGTTCTGGCTCTTTTCCACCAAATAAATCAAGAGCACCAGCTTTTGGGTTCTGCTTGCCAGCTGTTACTCTTTTGCCAACCCGCCCATTACCATCCGCTGTGTCATCTTTTGTTAGGTCTTTTAAAATACTCGTCCACGCGCGCTCCGCATCGCTGTCAAATGCAAACTTTTCTTTGCCGTCGTTTCGTTTCCATACCCAGTCGCCAATATCTACATAATTACCACTGTCCGTATAGTGCGAAATCGGCGCAAAAGATACTTCGACATCTCGCCCCTTTTCGTCTTTAACTACTTCCATGCTTTTTTCATAGTCGTTCACATATTGACTGCTTTCACTCGCCACCGACTCAATATTCTCAGAAAACTCCCTCCATTTTGCATAGGTTATGGCATAATTTTCACCCATCTTTCGCACGCTGTTTTCAGCTTTCACAAAATCTCGCCACAAAGAAAAAATAGAACTCGGAGCAGGTAGGAAAGATTGTTGCTCCAAGAATGTTGCTAGATTAAAACTAGCCTTTTTAGTCAAAGGTTTTAGCCGTGTTATTTTAATCTTGATTTCATCGGTAATAATTTTGCTATCCTGCCACAATTTCACACCAAAACTCTTTCGCAAATCTTCGGGAACAATCCCCCAAATCCATGCAGTCATAGCTAGTTTTTGTGCGTCTTCTGATAATGATTCAAAATCAAGTAGTCGCGGGTTGCGCCGTACCCGCCCCATAACCTGCTCATCCAGTTGCTTACTCTTGCTATCTCGCATTTGATATAGCATACAAGCACGGGGAATGTCCCACCCTTCAGTGATCACCATTTTGAAAATTATGATATCAATCGTGCTGGAATTTTCTTTGGCATAATCTTTCCACTTGTTCACTGGCAACTTTTTCGCCTTGAAGGTGTCGTTTGTGTCGCAATCTTTCTCGTCATTGACAATCAGCATCCATTTCAAGTCCGTGTATTCAGCTCTTCCTAGCTCGTTTTTTATCTCGGCAATTTCAGCATCCGCTTTGTCTTTGTTGCTAATCTGGATAATGAGGCATGGGTTTACGCCAAGTAGGTTGCGATAATCTTCTTTCACTTCTTCAAACATTTCAATCGCACTAGCCACTTTTATGTCTTGATCATCAATCAACTCAATATCTTTTATTAGTTTCGCATTCACCGCGTCATCGTTTTTAATCTCTACATCAGGGTGTTGCCCGCGCGAAAGTTTTGGAGTAGCAGAAAGGTTGTATGTTTTGGTAAAAAACTTTCCAGATAGACCGTCTAGATTGTTGGTGGCAATATGGCATTCATCTTTAATCAGATAGACTTTTTTTTCTTGTCCCCCAATCATCTTCCCGCTAGTTATATTCCGCAAAAAGCCTTCCATCGCACCTTGCATGAGTCGTCCGCCTTTTTTATACAAATCTCGGGGCAAAAGATACACATTATAGTCAGTTGGCACAAACAATCGTTCTTCGCCTGCAATCTGGCTACTGATAAGATACGGGTTTAATTCTGAAAAATTGCCCTTTGCCGAGTATTCTTGGAACTTCTCATAATTTTGTGTGGCTAAATCACCTTTTGAAAGTGTGGATACGAGAAAAACCACATTTTTGTCCTCCGACAAAATGCGGTTCATCATGTCCGCCATCATATAAGTTTTACCGCTCCCCGTTGGCGCCTTGAAAGTTAGTTCATCTTGCGTAGAGGTGCGTTCAACAAGGGAAGAGACGGCGTTTTGTTGTAGATCTATGGCTTCTTGTTTCATAATTATTTGTCAAGGTTTTTTTGCGTTCCTTCAAAGTTCTCGCACACCCATTTGATTTTGTCATTTACGCTTAACTTTTCTTTGCCGTATAGTGTTTCATCAATTACATCAAAGGGAGTCTTATCTTTTGTTGCTTCAAAATTTGCAACCGTTGAAATATCATAGACATCAAGATTATCGCCGAGTGGTTTATTTTCCTCATTCCACTTAAAATCTTTGGTCCCATCATAGCACTCGCCCGTCATCACTCGCTTTAGGCGTTTGCTAGTAACATCGTTCACAATGCCGTTTGGTGTGGTGTCGGTAATTTCATTTGCGGTTGAGAGAATAAACTGTCTATTTCCACCGTCTTTATTGAGTTCAAGTACCGCTTGCCCTGTTGTTCCGGAGCCAGCGAAGAAGTCGAGGATGATGGAAGTTTTATTACTGGAAACTTTTAATAGTCTTTTAATTAAATCAACTGGTTTTGAAAATGGGAAACGCTTATCTCCAAAAATTAAATCTAATTCCTTAGTGCCTTTTTCGGTCATTCCAACAACTTTTGGATCAAGTATTGTTGATATTGTTTTATAATTTTCAATACCAAACTTCTTTAATGCTTTTTCTTTATCTTCACTCTCAAAAACTCGATAAACTGGCTCTTTTATATTTAAAAAAGCATAATCATCAGGAAAAACAATTTTTCCTTTTGCATAGTATTTGTCAAAAGTATCTTCTGTTATCATCCAAGTTCTATTTTTACTTGCTGGATATTGTTTTTTAGTTTTTGGGTCAATCATCGTAAAATATGAATTAGGTCTTTCTTGTGCAGTAGTTTGTTTTTTCAAGTCAGAAGTTCGCCATCTATCTTCATAATCATCGGTTCTATAATATTTTCTACTATGTTCCTCACCAGCCATAAAATCTTTATTCGCATAACAAAGTACGTATTCATATACTTGCGAAATACCAAAAGGGACATCGCTTTTGGCTGTTCGTTTTTGCCACGGAAACACAACTGCAAAACTGCTCTCCCCAAACACCTCATCAAAAAGACCTTTCACATACGCCTGATTTTTGTCGTCAATGCTACAAAAGATCACCCCATTTTCACTCAAAAGCTGGCGAGCGAGGACAAGGCGCGGGTAAAGCATAGAAAGCAAATTGTCCCGTGTGATAGCGTTCTCATAATTCGTCTTGGCAAACTCTCCCATACTATCTTTGCCGTATGGTGGATCAATATAAATTACATCAATCTTGCCGTGGTATTCAATCAGGAGGCTCCGAAGCGCATCATAGTTGTCGCCGATGATGAGCTTGTGAGTAAGAGCTTTTTTGTCCTGAACAAAACTTAATTTTTCGTTTTTCTTAAAATACTTTATCGTGTCGGTCATTTTCTCTAGCCGTTTGTCAAAATGAAAGCCAGTGCGTTTATAAGTGGTGCCGAGTTCAGCAATCATTATGGCCTCATTGATGGTTTCAGCTTGTTCTATGAGTTTTTTCAAGAGGTCAGCATTCGTCTTTTCTATAATCTTGTCGGCAATACGCTTGTCTATCTCAACGATGAGATCATCTTTAACTTTTTTTAGCTCGTTTGTCATAATAGTTTTCATATTTTTATTTAGTTAATATCAGGCAAGGCTGTTAGTTTTTTGCCGTTATATTGCCAATAAGCCGCCCCTCGGTATGCGCCGCAGGGATTTAATTCTCCCTTTTGCTCGTATATTTTGTATGTTAATGGTGAAAGCTTCCAAGTCTGTTCACCATATTCTACTTCACGCTCGCCAACCACTTTCGCTGTTATTTCTTTATCCGCTATAAAAATAATTTCTTCTCCGTTCCTAATTCCTTTTTTGTAAAAACTAAATCTTGCCCCTTGCTCTCTCGCTTTTGAAACTTCATCAAATTCCTTTTCCTTGTTTACATCTTTGGGATAAATTACTTTGCCGTCAAATGACAATAAAAGTTGTCGCACCAAATCATAATCAAGGGCAAATAATTCACTATTTCCGACCTGATGTTTATTAAAAATTTCCTTTAGAAGATTTTCTTTGTCAGTGTAGTCATCAAGTTCAATCGCAAAAAATCTTCTAAGGCCGGAAACATTATAGTAGCCATTTGCTTCAAGGTTGCGCATTCGTTCCTGATAATTAGCAGTGCCAGTTTGACCTATTTTTATCAAACCCGATACAGCAGTTGTCATTATGTAAATAATTCCTTTCATAATTTATTCCAATTTAAGTAATTGTATTCGTTTTCCCCTTATAAATAAATCGTTATTTCTCAAAGCCCACCAAAAACATTTCACATAACAACTCAATGAGCGAAATTATCGTGATTTTCCTCTCCAATGCAATTCATTTCCTACGAATCTATATCCACCGTATTTTCTCTCCATTCACTCGATGATAGCTGAAATATGAGATAGCGAGGACTATTACGAAGA
>Ga0209284_10001898_pt1 | contig 30317 bp, 47 predicted proteins | sample FRY03_FD_187211 | JGI IMG/M metagenome (GOLD analysis project Ga0209284, IMG submission 187211) | Freshwater microbial communities from Lake Fryxell liftoff mats and glacier meltwater in Antarctica - FRY-03 (SPAdes) (version 2) | ecosystem: Environmental > Aquatic > Freshwater > Ice > Glacier...
CACTCCCGTGGCGCCATTTTTAGGAGTTTAAGATGCCGAAAATAGCAGAAATTGAAGACACACCCAATCCGAACGCGGTGAAGTTTATCCTCAAGGAACCGCTGAGTTGGGGGATAACACACTCGTATGACAATGCAGAGCAAGCAAAGGATGATACCCTTGCCTCCACACTATTCGACATCGAACACGTGACCAATGTGTTTTATATCGATCGTTGGGTCACGGTCACACAGGACGGCGAAGCTGACTGGCCAGAATTAGTTCGTAAAGTCGCCGTGCCGATTCGAGCCGCACCAGCGGCGGAAGAGCAATCTGCTACCACTGTTGCGGCGGCCTCTGCTGATACTGACCTAAGCCCTGAGGATAGTCGACGCCTTGATGTGATCAACGTGATGTTGGACGAGCAGATCCGCCCCTCGTTACAAGGAGATGGCGGTGACCTAAAAATAATTAATCTCAACAGTAACCAGCTAACAGTACACTACCAAGGTGCATGCGGAACCTGTCCGTCCTCAATAGCGGGAACGTTACGTGGCATCGAGAATCTACTTCGATCAATTGAACCTGATATCGAACTTGTGGCTGTTTAAGTTATTAACTCTGACAAAATAATAGTTGACATTATTAAAAAATCGTGTAAAATTGTATTAAATAGAACTTATCCTACGTAGTAACACATTAAAAATCAAGGTCACTGTATGATAACACATAAATTTGATTATAAAGAATTAACTAGAACAACCACAGAACAACAACGGTTATATCATTGTCCAGATGGTAATGCCCTTGTCAGTGTAACAACTATCTTAGATAAAACAAAATCAGCAGAAAAAACTAAAGCATTAGCAAATTGGCGTAGGAGCATAGGTGTAAAAACTACAGGGTGTAGTGGCATGGCTTATGTATTAGAGTTTGTTGACACTATAGAAGAAGAAATTGACGAAGTGTTTGAAGATCATGGTGTTAAGTTAGTAGTAAGCAAAAAAGATCTAGTGTACCTTAATGGTCTACAATTAGATTATCAAAAGAAAGGACTCAATGAAGGCTTTGAGTTCATCAATCCAAACGTTAAAGCTGAATGTGGTTGTGGAGAAAGTTTCACTGTCTAATGAAATTTCCCGTAATTGAAATTGTTGATCGATACACCATTGCTGTAGTCAAGCACGAAAAAACCAACGGAGCCAATCAAGAAGAACTTGACTTTTATCTTAAGCAAATGCAAGAAGCCAAGATTGACCCGTTAAATTCTAAAGTCTTAGCATTAATAGAACATCATGATTATGTATGGTCATTAGAGGATGATTTTAAGAAAGCCAAGATCGATGCACTTCCATTGGATCAAATAGGCGCTCGTGCTTTGCACATACGCGATATTGGGTATAAACGTGTTGATCTTAAAAACGCACTAGCTGAAATGCTCAACGACCCAGTCCGTGAAATTAAAGCAGACCACGTTTCAGACTGATCGCATGTTCCAATCCAGATACGACCGAATTTGTGATATCAGTTTCTGATATTATCCTTCTATTATGTTCGAGGATATCCAGATTATTAGCGTATAATTCTTTGATCTCACTGATGGGTTTCGATAGAAAATTATTGATAACATTGTCGACAGCATAAAGTCTTTGTGCGGGGTCTACGATGCTATCATACCCTTCATCTAGTATATGATTCCAAGTCCTAAACCCTAATTGTCTTAAATGCGATAAACTATTTGCTGGACCTAGGTAAATGAATATATGATTGTACATCATGGCATTGAATATTTTTTCTGAAAAGTAAACGGGCCCGTCAAAATACGTCTCAGTGATGATCGATACATGACAATCATCGATGATGTTTTTGGGAATTTCTGTAAATTCTATAGAGCTATCAAAGCCCTGGATTGGTATCAGACCATCAGTGGTACTGACCCTGTCTAGGATTATAGAATGATCATGCTCGCTGTAGTCTCTATTAGATAAATCTTGGTTAACACATTTGTAAGCTAGATATCCCTCGGAGGAATGGTCGATCAATGTCTTTAAGAGATAACGTCGAGATAGATAATCTTTAGTGCCGCAATACAAGAATTTTTTATTCCTTGTTGCTGTTTGGTACCCCTGGACAGATTTTTCCTTGCTCAAATGCATGAAAAAATTAATTTGTTTGGTGGGAAAATCCAGATAGCTATTAGTCACATCAATCCCGTTGAACAATATCATAGGATTGTTGATGCCGTGATAAAATTCATTGAGTTTCAAAAAACGAACATCGTCGATAGAAATTTTATGATCGACTCCCCATAGGACTATGAGGCTTCGTTCATCTTTGATTATTAGCTGTTTTAAAAAAGAATCGATGTCAAATATATCATTGGCACTGATCGCGTTCCATGAAAAATCTATGGTATCTGGAATATTGAGGTAAACATTATAGTGTTTGGCTGTATTAAATAGACTCATACACATATTTATTTGACTTCTTTTGTATGAGCATATATACTACTAGAATGCTTACAAAAAAATACGATTACCCTCCCATATCACGCCAATCAGTCGATGGCAAAAGATTATACTCACTTCCAGATGGTAGCAAGGTGCCCAGCGTCACTACCATATTGGATAAAACTAAACCCAGAGAAAAACAACTGGCCCTAGAAAACTGGCGCAAGCGTGTAGGCACTGCTAAAGCCCAAGAGATAACCACAGAAGCCGCTAACCGTGGCACACGCATGCACAAATGGTTGGAAGACTATGTGCGAAATGACAGGCAGATGGGCGATCCTGGAACCAATCCCTACAGCCAACAGAGCCACAAGATGGCACAACAGATAGTTGAGAATGGATTGATAAATGTTGATGAGATGTGGGGAATTGAAGTACCATTGTACGTCCCAGGGCTTTACGCAGGCACCACAGATGCTTGCGGAGTATATAAGGGTGCCCCGGCTATAATCGACTACAAACAGACTAATAAACCTAAGAAAACGGAGTGGATTGAAGACTATTTCCTTCAATTATGCGCCTATGGTGCCGCACATAACGAAGTCCATGGCACTGATATCAGGCAAGGTGTTATCCTGATGTGTAGCCAAGATTTCCAATTCCAAACTTGGACTGTAGAGGGAAGTGAATGGGACAAATGGTTAGATCGCTGGTATGATAGAGTTGAGCAGTATTATAAGTTAGCATAAATACTAGATAACGAACTAAGGTGATAACATGGCTGTAATACAAATCTCAAAAGTACAAGTCCGACGTGGCTTGCAAGAAAATTTACCCACACTAAGCAGTGGTGAATTTGGGTGGAGTGTTGATCAACGTAGACTCTACATTGGTAATGGCACCCTAGCAGAAGGCAGTCCGACAACCGGCGTTACTGAGATCATAACATCAGTACAACTGGGTAATTTACAATCTAACATTACTCTATTAGAATCCAATGTGTCAGCATTAAATTATGCTGTTGGAACTCCAGGACAAACTATTGCATTGTTAGATAATACCACAGCAAATACTAATGTTCGTGTTGAGTCATCAACTACTAACGTTATAGACTATCAGATTAGTAGAGGCACCGATTATAGAGTTGGTCAATTAAAAGTCAGTCAATACAACGGTACCCATATTGCAGGTACTGTGGTATACGAGGATGATTACACAGAAACAGCTAGCGTTGGCGTAACATGGGGATTCACTGCAAATGCAAATGCAGTGGTATTACAATACACAACATCAAGTACCGGCGACAATGCCGAATTCAAATATTACATAAAATCTTTCGCTTAGGATGTGGCAAGATTTTTGGAACCTGCGTATAAACGACAGGCTAACTAAATGGAAAGACTTCCGTCATCAGTTGGACAGGCTTCCATTAGAATCAGCAGTAGTGGAACTAAACAACATGTGGAGCACGGCTCCATTTGTAACTCACAACCTGTCTCCAGATGATCCAACGAATTGGCCTAATCCGTGGGAACTGTTAGCCGAAAACTACTGGTGCGGCGTTGCTAAAGCATTAGGAATCCTGTATACTATATATTTTACTAGTCATAAATCTGTTAACTTAGAATTACGTATCTATTATGATTATAAGGAAAAAGAAAGGCATGCAGTAGCTTGGATAGACAATGGAAAATATATTCTTAATTACTGGCCGTACGAGATAGTAAATACAAAACACATAGAAGAAAAACAGTTAAAGATGTTGCATCGATATACAAGTGAGGATCTAAAGTTAGATAATTTTTAAAAAAAAGAGGGTTCAATTAAGTGAGTAGTATTCAAGTTAAAAAACGCAGTGGTGCTATAGTTCCATTGGATGTAACAAAATGGCAAAATCAAGTAGCAAAAGTGTGTCAGGGCGTGGCAGATGTTAGTCAATCAATGATTGAGATAAAAAGCCAACCACACTTCTACGATGGGATTACAACAAGAGAAATTGATGAGATCACACTTCGTGCTATAGTTGATCTAATTGATGTAGAACACGAGCCAGAAGTAGGGCATACTAACTATCAATATGTGGCAGGTAAACAACGGCTTTCGATGTTGCGTAAAGACATCTATGGCGATTACCAAGTTCCACACTTATATGAAATTGTAAAGACTAATGTAGCTACAGGGTTATATTCACAAGATCTATTACAATGGTACACTGAAGAAGACTGGAACAAGATGAATGATCTAATAGATCATGAAAAAGATGAGACGTACAGTTACGCCGCAATGGCACAAATGATTGAAAAGTATCTAGTAAGAAATAGAAGCACAAAACAGATCTACGAAACTCCACAAGTTAGATATATGGTGGCGGCCGCAACAGTGTTCCATAATGAGAACCCACAGCAACGTCTAAAGTATATTAAAGATTACTACGCCTGCTCCAGCGATGGATTGTTTACCCTCGCAACTCCAGTCCTTGCTGGATTAGGCACCCCTACAAAACAATTTAGTTCGTGCGTACTGATCAAATCAGACGATGACCTAGACAGTATTTTTGCGTCAGGTGAGATGATGGCCAAGTACGCTAGTAAGCGTGCAGGCATTGGTTTAGAGATTGGTCGAATACGTCCATTAGGCAGTCCTATCCGTGGTGGTGAAATCATGCACACTGGTATGATTCCGTTCTTAAAGAAATGGTTTGGTGATCTACGTTCATGTTCACAAGGTGGCATCCGCAACGCATCAGCAACAGTATTTTATCCAATTTGGCATCATCAGTTTGATGACTTAATTGTATTAAAGAATAATCAGGGCACAGAAGAAACACGTGTACGTCACATGGACTATGGTGTAGTGCTTAACGCTTTCTTTTGGAGGCGATTCAAAAATAAAGAAAATATTACATTCTTTGACCCCAATGAAGTACCTGACTTGTACGAAGCATTTTACACAGACACAGAACTGTTTGAAGAATTATATGAAAAGTATGAGAGACAAAAAGGCCTACGCAAGAAAGTACTAACAGCAGAAGAAGTATTTAAGGGCGGCATACTTAAAGAGAGAACAGACACAGGTAGAATTTATCTGGTGTTCATTGACAATGTTATGAAGCAAGGCCCATTTGATCCTGCGTTCCACACAATTTATCAAAGTAACTTGTGCTGTGAAATTCTATTACCAACTAAAGCATTTAAACGCTTAGATGATCCCAATGGCCGCATTGCCCTTTGTACACTAGGCAGTATCAATTGGGGATCTTTCCGTAACCCAGAAGACATGAAACGTGCTTGCCGTATACTACAACGTAGCCTATGTAATATACTTGATTACCAAGATTTCTTAAGCATACAGAGTAAATTGTCAAATGATGAGATATCACCATTGGGCATTGGAATTACTAATCTTGCGTACTGGCACGCAAAACGTGGATTACAGTATGGTGAGAAAGATGCCTTGCAAGAAGTTAAAACTTGGGTAGAGCATCAGGCATTTTATCTAACAGAAGCCACAGTTGAACTTGCTAAAGAACGCGGACCGTGTCTACATAGTGAATTTACTAGATACGGAAAAGGATTCTTTCCTTGGGAAAACCGTGCCAAAGGTGTTAACAAACTAGCAGACTTTACTCCAACTGGTGAGTTAGATTGGGAACAGTTAAGAAGTGACATGCGTAGTCATGGTGTTAGAAATGCTACGTTAATGGCTATTGCCCCTGTTGAAAGTAGTAGTGTTGTTATCAACTCAACGAATGGCATTGAAATGCCAATGAGTTTAATATCAGTAAAAGAATCAAAAGCAGGATCGTTTGTACAGGTAGTTCCCGAATACCATAAGCTAAAAAATAAATATCAACTGATGTGGGAACAAAAAGATTGTGTGGGCTATTTAAAAACAGCCGCGGTATTAGCCGCATACGTTGATCAATCAATATCAACTAATACCTTTTACAATCCAGCACATTTTGAGGATCGTAAAGTTCCAACGACATTAATCGCTAGTAATTTGATGCAGGCACATATATGGGGTTTGAAGACTTTCTATTACAGCTTGATTAATAAGCAAGGTAGCAAGACAGTAGACGAGGTAATCGAAGCACAGGCAGAAGCATTACCAACAGACAATTTAGACGATGACGATTGCGAAGGATGCAAATTATAATGAGCAAAGAACAATACAACTTAACCACAAAGACAGACTACCTAAATAGAAAGATGTTCCTTGACCCAGCAGGTCCTGTAACTATACAAAGATTTGAGGAAGTAAAGTACAATAAGATCGTTAAACTAGAACAGACTGCCCGGGGGTTCTTTTGGATTCCAGAAGAGATCAGTTTGACTAAAGATTCAACTGATTTTAAAGATGCCAGTGATGCAGTTAAACATATCTTTACATCAAATCTTTTGAGACAGACTGCACTAGACAGCCTACAAGGTCGTGGACCAGCACAGGTGTTTACTCCAGTAGTTAGTTTACCTGAATTAGAAGCATTAGTGTTTAATTGGTCATTCTTTGAAACAAATATCCATTCAAGAAGTTACAGTCATATCATACGTAATGTTTACAACGTGCCTAAGGATGTGTTTAACACCATCCACGATACACAAGAAATTATTGACATGGCATCTTCGATTGGGTCATATTATGATAAACTGCATGTGATTAATTGCCGTAAAGAAATAGGACATAAAATCAATGAGCAAGATCATATTAATGCTGTATGGTTGGCGCTAAATGCTAGTTATGGTCTTGAAGCATTCCGCTTTATGGTGTCGTTCGCTACCAGCCTAGCAATGGTAGAAAATAAAATCTTTATGGGCAATGGTAACATTATTAGTTTAATATTGCAAGATGAATTGTTGCACAAAGAATGGACGGCTTGGTTAATCAATCAAGTAGTTAAAGAAGACCCACGCTTTGCCAAAGCCAAAAAAGACTGCGAGGCCGAAGTTTACAAGATGTACGAAGAAGTTATCACTGAAGAAAAAACGTGGGCAGACTATTTGTTTAAAATGGGACCAGTGATTGGATTGAATGCAAACATCCTTAAAGAATTTGTTGACTATACTGCTGTGAGTGCATTAAAAGATATTGGCATTAAATATCAAGGCAATGCTCCAAAAACTACTCCCATTCCGTGGTTTAATAAACATTCAGACACAAGCAAGAAACAAACAGCATTACAAGAAAACGAATCAACAAACTATGTCATTGGTGTAATGGGCGAAAACGTATCATATGACGACCTACCGGAGTTATAAAATGTTAACAGTATATAGTAAAAATAATTGCCCATTTTGCGACAAAGCAAAACATCTATTAAAAACAAAGAACGTTGCCTTTAAGGAATTAAATATTGATGCAGATCCTGGGACTCGTGACTGGTTAATAGCACAAGGACATAGGTCAGCACCACAGATCTATTTGGGCGATAAATTATTTGTAGAAGGTGGTTATCAAGGACTTGCAAAATTATCAGATGAAGAAATCAATGAAAGACTAGGAGAGTTAAATGTTAGTAGCAACTAAGTATGAGCAAGATGATATAGTAACCTTTAAGATAGTTAATGGCGACGAACTAGTTGCTAAGATAGTAGAAGAATCAGATGATGCATACACTGTGACTAAACCATGTACGGTTATGCCTAGTCAACAAGGGATAGGATTGATACAAAGCCTGTTTACAAGTGACTTAAATACTAGTATAAGGTTAGAAAAAAAACACGTGATGATGCATTCAAATACTATAAAAGAAATACAAAATCACTACATTAAAACAACCACTGGCATCGAACCAGCTGGTGCAGGTAGCATAGTTACATAGGAAAATAATCATGGCAGACATGATAGCTAGTGCAAGAGCAATGACCACAGTAGCTGATAACCAATATGTGGCTATCGGCATGCCTAAGGGTGGCCTTACACCTGCAACTATCACTGCCATGGTTGGATTCCAAAGAGGGGGTGGAGAGGCCATCGATCTATCCTCAAATGTCAAATTGGCCATGGCAGAATTACAGACAGTAGCCGACAGCGGTGACTATCCCGCTAATGTGCAAGCGGCCTCAGCACTTTCTACATTAACTACGGTTCAGGCAAAATTATTTAATAAAAATGACTGTGGTGGGTTTGGTGCTATTGTAAGTCAGGCACAGTCACATTGTGATGACAGCAAGAATTTAATGTCAGCGACCAGTTTCCTTAAAGATTCTAACTACAGTGACTTTGGCAGTGGCATCAATGATCTCAGTAGCATGGGCGATCGCGGCATGACCAACGTGTTTGGTGATTTACCTGGCGCAGGTGCGGCAATTAATTCAGGTGGGAAACTATGGAACGGCGTTGACGTAAAGAATCTTGGATCGCCTGGCGGACTAGTTGAAGCATTCCAAAACAACAAACTAGCCAATGCCACAGGACTAAATCAAAAATTATCTGAAGCTGGAGTTGATCTAAATAATCTAGGTGACCCAGCATACAAAGATAAGATATCTGGAGTGCTGTCAAACATCAATGACCCAGCGGCACTTGACGCATCAGCAGAGCAGTTTGGGCAAGCAAACCCATTTGCTGGAATGCCAGCATACACAGGAACAGACTCTAGCATATACAAGAGTCCTAGCTTTTTAACTGGAGAGACTGCACCAGCACCGGTAGCAACGACAACAACATCTACTTCATCATTTGGTGCCCCAGCAGTAACAACCAGAAGTTTCTCAACAACAACTGGAACAAGCACAACAGGAACGTCATTTGGAGCCACAACAGCACCAGCAGTAACAACAGGTGGTATACAGAGCCTTAAAGATCTTGGTGACTACACAAAGACTGCTGACCCAAGCACAACCTCAGGATTAGAAACAGACCTAGCGGGAGTTGGACTAAAGCTCAGCGACATGGGTGGAGGAAAGATGATAGATGCCACACAGGGATTAGCATTCTTTGGTAACATAAAGAAAGTAGAAACCCCGTTAACTAACGCGGCCCACCCAACATTAAACAGTCTTATGATTGATAGTGACACTACATCAGCGATAGAAAGTATGATAGGCCTTCCTAGTGGGTCGACAGCTATACCAAACATGCGTGACATATTAGGCCCAGTAGCAGGTAATCCAGAGATCGACGCACTAGCCGGCGGATATTCAGCTGATAAAGTTACAGCATTAGATACCAGCCTTACAAAAACCAATGGATTCATCGCATCTGCCCAGCTACAGGCCAGCACAGGAACACCTACGCAAACATTGGGCAAGAACATGGGATTTGCCACAAACTTACACAAGTATGGAAAGGACATGAGTGAAGGTGGAGTAGGAACTATGTTAAGAAATATGGCCAATACAGCAACCAAGTATGGAGAATCGGTTGCGGCCAGTCTTGCAGAAGGTGAGAACAACAACTTGTTGGCATTAAATGGCATCGGTCCGTTGCAGACTAACCCATTTGAAGGAACTCCAAGCTATACGGGAACAGACGGAAGTCTATACACAAATCCGCAGGTTAAAATGATGGGAGGCAGTTAATGCTCCTAAATTCAATTGACGAATATAAAAAAATCAGTGAGTGGGCAGATTCTTTAGTTGGTAAAAAGATGCTGTTAAGAACATTTGGCGGAAAACTCAGTCGATTCTTAAACAGATTAGGGCATCCAGTAAAACTTAAAATACTTAAAGACTACACCATGGAACCAGATGATTGGACCATCGGAGCTGAATATGATCCAGATCTAGACGAGGCTGGTCGTAAACCATTCCGTATTAATTTTATAATAAACCATCATCGTATAGTTCCTTGGCAAATAACAAAGAAGGATGCCGATGAACTGTCGATCAGTCTGATAGAAACGTTGGTACACGAATATCAGCACTTAAAACAGTACAGAGCGAGACTGTTTGAAGTTCCTTCGCACACCTATAAAGGGTCCAACGCCCTGATCGATGACGACATAGAACTAACTTATCTAAGTTGCCCAGACGAGATAGATTCCTACAGCGCGAACATCGCTATCAGGCTATATATCGAAGAACACATACTCAATATAACACGAGATAAAGAGCATTGGGATTTACATACATACTATAAAGCATTTGGAAAAAAGCACCCTGTAACAAAAGAACTTGAAACTCAGATAGCAATTAAACTAACGATTATCCGGGAGAAAGAACATGGCAAAGACAAGAGAGCTGTCAAACGAAGTTGATTGGGAAATGGAAGAGATAGATATAAATGAAGAAACAGGCCCAGAAGATTATGTTTTTGTTGTTACACCAGCTGGTGGAATTAAAGCAATGTTATTACCTCAAGAAGTAGAAGGTGACATGAGTCAGGGAATTAAAGATCTATTAGCATTTTTTGAAAATCAATATGTAGAGGGGTCTGTTGGTAAGACGTTACACTAGAGCTTCTAACGCACCTATAGTTTCAACAGCATCACCCTTGTGCAATATGGCCTTACCGCCTGCGGCAAGCCAGTCCTCTATGTTTGACACACGATCATCTATTAATATGTCACCTGAGCGATAGTGATGTTGTTTATCAGTTGAGTAAGGACCAAACCATACAGGGATGCCAGGGAAGTTTTTCTGTACCCATTCTACCTTATCCCAAAACGCCCATCCTAGATCATTCTCTTTAGGTATCGCTGTTAGAAACTTAACATCATACCGATAATAATCAGCAATATCTTTGACCCCAGTAACAATTTCATGGGCATTGGCTAGTACAGGAACATGCTTGTATATCCTATTGTTATAATCTCTAATCTTGCACCAATCTTCTTGGCTAAATCTTATCCCTGGTGTTGTCTTGATACCTAATATGGATTCAACGTAGCCATCAAAGTCTGCTACTACTCCATCCATGTCCACGTATATTGTGGGTGTTTGCACTGTCTTCATGTTAACTCCATATCAATCTAAAATAAGTTGCATCCTTTTTATTCTCAAAACGGAACGCAAATCCCTCATTGGCCCGCCAACCGTGTAAATGATATCTGCCCCGGGAGCAGTTTCTAACCATTCCTATTATCACGGGCGGTTTATGTCGATCACTCTTTAGCATAGTGTTCCAGGTTATAACCACTTCTTCCCATTCGGCCGGTGGTGGCCATGTAGATAGCATCATCATTCGAACTTCAGCATGAAGTACGTTGAGTCCCGCTCGTCCTGGAACACAAAACAAGGACCACCATACTGCTCCTCTCTTTCCCAATAGTCACATCTATATTTCGTTTTAAGATAGATCATCATGTCATTGTACCACAAGTCAACTTCGCAGTCGTTCTCGCGTTCAAATTCTGTCACCACCTTGTCCCAGTATGGCTGTAGTGGTAATTCTATCATTTATTCAAAATCTTTTGGGGTTAGTATAGGTTGGTCTTTTTTAGCATCTGCAAGCATCATTTCTAATACTCTTATAATTTCTTCTTTGTCATTACCGAGAATAGTATTATCGTCTGAGTAAGCCATTAGCTTACCCTTTTTGTCATAGTAGACTTCAGTTAATACATAATATGTTTCGCCTGGCTCGGGTGAGTAATGCTCTATTATTCTATAGTTCCAAGTCATACGACACCATGCACTTTTTCAACAGCACGAATAAGTCCAATTAAATCTGAATCATAATATTTTATTAACCTTGTTATTTCATCTTGACTTAAAGGCTTTTTATATAAGCTACCATTTTTCATTCTATGGATATGTTTTTCTTTTGGAATAGTCAGTAATTTATTCATATCATTTCTCCTTATTTTTTCCCTTCATCCTTTGTTCAGCTTGTAACCATCCTGCTTTAAAAGATTCAAATCTTTGCATAGCTTTATATTCACCTTCTTCAGTTATAGGAACTTGGTAGGCTTCGTGCTCTCTCCACGCACTATATATGTGCATATCATTCTCTTTATTTGTCGACGGCATTCACTTCCTCACATATTTCTTTATCTTCAAGTATGTTGATAGTTTTACAATCTTTACCAGTGTATTTACTGATTGCATGGTCAGTTAGTGTTTTTCCTGTATTAGCATAGCTACCAACATCTCCAACTGTTTTTGCTGTGTCTACAGTTTCTGCTAGCTCAACTGCTGTAGTAGCACCGGCGGCACCTTCTACTGCACCACCCAATCCTAATAGATCAACAGCAAACTTGGCACAGCCTGTTAGGGTGAATATTATTACTAGTAGTATTAACTTGCCCATCGTAATGCAAAGAACTCTGCGTCTACTTTATTTTTAAATTCAAAGATCATATGCTCTGTTTCAGCATGTGTCGTGTAACGATCACCAGGAAGACCAAACTGTTCTAATGCCCAAGCACAAACTTCATTCCAATATCCCATGGTATGGTCATTTTGCCAGGTTATCTTAATGCTAGTTGCTTGTTTGTTCTTCATATCTATTATATTATACAGCCTAAAAATAAAAAAATCAACTAATATTTTGGTTGACTTTTGGTTAAATTGGTGTTATAATGTATTTGTAAGTTAGAAAAGCAGTTAAATTTTAGGAGCAGACAAAATGGAATTAGATAAATTAGTTACTAGATACATGAAAGGACTCGAAAACTCTTTTAACAGCCGTGGATTATCATTGGTTAGAGGATGGGTAGCTGAGCCAGGTAACAGATACATTAAAATATCATCTGGCTACCTTAAAGACGGTGAATTAACTTCACGTAGTGTTGACGCTTTCATTGACAAAGCAACAGGTGACGTATACAAACCAGCATCATGGAAAGCTCCAGCAAAAGGTGTTAGATTTAATTTGTTTAAAGACATTGATTATTTAGAAAAAAACTGTGGCAGTGGCCACTTATATAGATAAGGGGAATATTATGGATATCTCAAAAATGACAATTAGAACAGTACAAGGTCCAGAAGATGGAACCACTCATGCTCTAGTTAAAGGCGACACTGCTATATTAGTGCCAGCCTATAGCATGGAAGAAGCACAAGAAAGAGTAGCACAAGCTAAGGTAGCACCCAACAAGGGTTGGGTAGCTAGCACTGAGAAAGCAGTACATATTCCAGGGTTATGGGAATATGAAATGGCAACCTATCAAGGAGCGGCGTAATGGGATTAGATATGATGGCGTATGCAGTAGATGCGGACTTTGAAGAAACAGCAAAGCCCAACAACGAAACCATTGCAGAGTGGAGAAAGCATCCTAACTTGCATGGTTGGATGGAAAGGCTTTGGCGTGAACGTACAGGTAACAAAGAGGATGACTTTAACTGTCAAGAGCTAGAGCTAACTCTTAAAGATCTTAAGACTCTTGAAATAGATATTAGGATGAGGATACTGCCTAGTACCAGTGGTTTCTTTTACGGCAGTGATGCTGATGATTATTACAAAGGTACAGATCTAGCGTTTATCGAAGATGCCAGGTCTAAGATTGAAGCTGGCAAGAAAGTTTTTTATAATTCATGGTGGTAGTACAACGAGCCGCAAGGTGACGCAAAACATTTTTAATAAATTTAGGAGAATGGTATGTTTGATTTTTGGTTAGGTGTGTTAGTAGGTGCTGTAGTAATTGATGTCCTTTGGGCTAGTCAAATAGGAATTCCACAACGATTTTTTCAGCGTGTTAGAGAACATTATATATTGTTTAAAGCAGGCATTGTCAACAAAAAAGTTAGGAAGTGGATGCCGTAATTTATAGTTTTTGCTATAGTAATATTAGAAAGGACCGACGGGTCCTTTCTTTTTAGCATAAATATACAAAATAGGAAAAATTATGTCAGCAAACGGAATATCAACACTATCCAGCAAAGAACTTAAACAAGTTGGCAAACTTGATTTGGCCGCCATAGATCGTGCGGCAGATGGCAATGCGAGATCAACATATGATATCAATCTATTGCCCACCAAATACAGTGGTAACACTATAGTTAACAATGACCACGGCGACCCTGTTACTTTAGAACAAGGAAGACCTTGGACTGAATAATTATGTCAGATAGAGAAAACACAACAGACTATACACACCCCCAAGAAACTAATCTTATGAATCTCCATAAGGCCATGGAGTATAATCAGACAGGTAACCCCTGTTCATCAACATTCAACCTAATACTGATCGATAACGTATAATTATAGGTTGACTTTATAATAACTTCTTGTTAAACTAATAGGGTATATCTTAAATAATAAACTATGCAAACATCATTCGCAGATAAATTAATTCCATGGATGACCTTATTATCGGGGTTGTCTATATCCACCGTTGCCGTATGGTATTCAGTAGCAGGGCTTGTGGCTATCTTTGCCGCTTCAGCTACAGCCATTATAATCATGGGTGTTGTACTAGAAGTAGGTAAACTAGTAACAGCTATTTGGTTACATCGAAACTGGACACATGCTGTCCGTTGGCTTAAAACATACCTAGCCATAGCAGTTGTATTCTTAATGTTTATTACCAGCATGGGTATCTTTGGGTTCCTATCAAAAGCACACATTGAACAAACATCAATGAGTGGCGAGCAAGTGGCAATGATTGATACTATCAATGAGAAAGTTACTCGCTCAGAAGCAAAAGTTAACCGCTGGCAAGAAGAAATAGATCGCTTACTTAAAACTGGTGGCGGTGACATCGTGTTGGCAACAGACCAAGATGCTATTAAAGAACTCAGAGCACAAATTAAAACCGAAAAAGATGTTGTACGTACAGAAGCTGACAAGCGTATCAGTGTTGCAGAAAATAGACGTGACAAAGAAGTTGAAGCGGCTAAGCCATTAATAGAAGGATGGGGTGGTGAAGCAGACTATAACAAAGCAGTTGAAAAAGCTAAGAACGTTGAACGTAACGAATCAAACATTGCACGGACCGAACGTGATAAGAAACTAAAGGCTATCGACAAGAAGTATAGCAAAGAACTTAGTACACTAAACAAACGTATTAGCACAGCAAGAATAGGCACTACTAACAAAGCTAAAGATGCTGACAAGCGTATCAAAGAATTAGAAAAGAGCATTGAACTTGAACAGGTATCAATGGATGTAGTACGTGAAGATAAAATGGTATATGAAAAAGAATACCGTAAACTAGAAGCAGAAGTAGGCCCTATCAAATACATTGCGGCATTTATATACGGAGACAATCCGGATAAAAATGTATTAGAAGAAGCAGTTACTTGGGTAATCATTATGATTATATTTGTATTTGATCCGTTGGCAATATTATTATTAATAGCAAGCCAGTATTCATTCCAAAGTTTGAGAAATGGTGGCCCAAATACCAAAGTGATTGAAAGATTTTACGAAGTTGAAGCCGATGTAAATACTGATACACCGGATGACATTGCAAAATTAGAACAAAAACTAAAAACAAGATTGGAGAAATAACATGGCTACACCACAAGATGCGATAGATGCAATATGGATAAAGTATAGAAACTCATTGACGTCTTTATCAGTGTCGTTAGACGAAAATGAAATGTTAAAGAAAGAGTTAGATGTTGACTTTACTATGCCTGCAGACATTGTTGAATTAGAACAAAGAATTGAAGCTAAATTAGCGAATAATGGCTAACACCGCAAAACAAGTTTTAGATGTTGTATTAACGAAATATAAAACGGCCCTAAAGCAATTAGATTGGGCTCTCGACGAATTAGAAAAACAGTCAAAAGAAGTAGCAGTTAAACGCCCCCCTAAAAAATCCAACGACTCCGTAACGTTTGCTATTTCTGATTCAGATGCTGACAATGATCCAACACCTAAGGTAGAATCACAAGCAGGATTTGGTACTGAATTCCCCACCAACCCATCCAAAGGTGATATGTTCCTGCGTGTTGATACTTTACCAGGCAGGCAATATAAATGGAATGATAAAAAATGGATAGAAGTGGCCAGGACCTCAACGGATCGATACGTATATGAAGAAGATTATATGGTGTATATAATACAGAAGATTACTTCAGGACAACTTGATATAAATGACCTTCCAAAACCAGAACAAGAAGAAGTATTACGCAGATTAAACAACGACCAAAAGAGGTACCTATGAGTAGATTTATAACATATCCAAGCATGATAACAGAAGACAAGAATCAAACTATAGTGTTAGTTGATGCTACGGCAGCCGAACTAACACAGGTTGAGAGATTCCTACAGACCAGCAAACAAGATTTTGATGTGTATTTGTACCAAGGCGATTACGGTGATCTAGAATATTTAAATGATATCTGTAAAGGTACCCGACCAGTATTAATCAATAGCAGTAGCAAGGTTAGTATAATACCAAGCGGAATTAGATACCAAGATGACCTAATGGATCATTTTGAACAGATCGAACAATCTTTGGTTGACAACAATACATAATGTATGTATACTATACACTGTATGATAAATAATATACTAATATAATTAAAAGGTAATGTTTTGGAAAACGAAAATCCATTAAAAGGAACTGCGGTGTACGTTAGACATGATAACGTAGAACAAGCCTTGCGTAAGTTTAAGAAAAAAGTTATGTCTAGCGGGTTATTGCAGGAAATTCGTGATCGAGAATTTTATGAAAAGCCAACATGGGAACGCAAACGTAAAAAAGGTGCGGCAAAAGCTCGTTGGCGCAAAGAATTATCAAAACAACAGTTGCCAAAAAAACTGTTTTAGTATGTAAAATATTGTAGTAGTGATAAATAAATTTGTAGGATGCCTTAGGGGTCCTGCTTTTTAGATCTTGCTTAATTAAAGGAGAAACTATATGTCTAAGATCATCGGTATCGATTTAGGAACCACCAATTCATGCGTGGCTATTCTAGAAGGTAAAAATACAAAAATAATTGAAAATGCAGAAGGTGCGAGAACCACACCTAGTGTTGTTGCCTATACAGACAGCGACGTCCTAGTAGGTGCTCCTGCAAAACGTCAAGCAGTAACTAATCCAAAAAATACAATTTACGCATCAAAACGTCTAATAGGACGTAAGTTTGATGAAGAAGCTGTCCAAAAAGATATTGGCCTAATGCCGTACGAAATCTTTAAGAATTCTAATGGCGATGCTTGGGTTAAGGTAACTGATAAAAAACTAGCGCCACCACAAATATCTGCAGAAGTATTAAAGAAAATGAAGACAACGGCCGAAGACTATCTTGGTTACGAGGTCACACAGGCAGTTATTACCGTTCCGGCATATTTCAATGATAGTCAACGCCAGGCGACAAAAGACGCAGGCAAGATTGCAGGGCTAGAAGTACTACGTATTATCAATGAACCAACTGCGGCCGCACTAGCATTTGGCATGGATAAACAAGAAAAAGGTGATCGTAAGATTGCTGTATATGACTTGGGTGGCGGTACATTTGATATTTCAATAATTGAAATCAGTAACATTGATGGTGAACATCAATTTGAAGTGTTATCAACTAACGGTGACACATTCTTAGGTGGCGAAGACTTTGACCAACGCCTTATGGACTATCTAGTTGATGAATTTAAAAAAGAGACAGGCTTTGACCTTAAAACTGATATACTTGCTCTACAACGTCTTAAAGAAGCCGCAGAAAAAGCTAAAATTGAACTGTCAAGCAATACTCAGACAGACGTCAACTTGCCTTATATCACTGCTGACTCTACCGGACCCAAACATTTGAACGTAAAAATTACCCGTGCTAAATTTGAGACATTGGTTGAAGATTTAATTAAACGATCAATTGAGCCATGTAAGACAGCCGTAAAAGATTCTGGCACTAGCTTAGATGATATTACAGATGTTATCCTAGTTGGTGGGCAGACACGTATGCCCAAGGTACAAGAAGCAGTTAAGGCATATTTTGGCAAAGATCCACGCAAGGATGTTAATCCAGATGAAGCAGTAGCCGCTGGTGCCGCAATCCAAGGTGCTGTATTAGCAGGTGATACTACAGATGTTCTATTGTTAGACGTTACTCCGTTGTCATTAGGTATCGAAACACTAGGCGGTGTAATGACTAAATTAATCAAAAAGAATACAACTATACCCACCAAAGCTGGGCAGGTGTTTTCAACAGCAGATGATAACCAACAGGCTGTAACTGTGATAATTGGTCAAGGTGAACGTGAGTTTATGAAGGACAACAAGGTCCTTGGGCAGTTTAATCTTGAAGGTATTCCACCAGCACGTCGAGGAGCACCACAAATTGAAATTAGTTTAGACATTGATGCTAATGGCATACTAAAAGTAAGTGCCAAAGATAAGACCACCGGCAAAGAAAACAAAATTACCATTAAAGCAAACTCAGGACTTACTGATGAGGAAATTGAGAAAATGGTGCAGGATGCAGAACTTAATGCAGAAGCAGATAAAACAGCAAGAGAATTAGTTGATGTTAAAAACTCTGCAGAAGCACAGCTACACGACATTAAGAAACAGGTAGAAGAACATGGTGATAAGATTACCGCAGAACAAAAAACAGCGATCAATGATGCTGTTGCGGTTGTGGAACAAGCAGTTAAGGAAAACAGCAAAGATGCAATCACTGAAGCTGTAACTAAATTGGCTGAGCCACTAGCACCATTGTTCGAAGCACAGCAGGCAACTGAAAGTGCTACACAGGATTCAGAGAGCAAGGACGACAATGTTGTTGATGCCGAGTTCACTGAAGTTAAGAAGGACGATGATGCCGATAAAGGGTCATCAAAATAATCTTGCTTATTATTAAGGAGAAAATAGCATGAAAGAAGTATACGTAAACAGTTTAGGCATTCCAGGCATACATAGATTTGCTGTGGGATTTGATAGAATGTTTGATGAGTTATCAAGGACAGCTGGCACACTTAACAGTTCCAACTATCCCCCATATAACATTATTAAAAATAACGAAACAACATACACCATTGAAGTGGCAGTAGCTGGCTTTGACGAAACTGAACTTGACGTTGAACTCAAAGACGGTGAACTACATGTCAAAGGGGTGAAGGGAGACGACCTTAGCCAGTTAATGAAAGGTATTGATTATCTACACAATGGTATTGCGGCACGCAACTTTATAAGGACATTTGCTCTGGCAGAGAATGTAGAAGTTCGTGGAGCAACTGTAAAGAATGGCATACTTTCGGTGACATTGGAACATATAATTCCAGAGTCAGCTAAGCCAAAAAAGATTGCAATTACTTTTCAGGGATAATCTTAGATTAGGGCAGATTTCCTTGCCCTTTTCTTTTCCCATGTCGCTTTCCGTTTTGCCTTAGTTTCTTCAGATTGAGTCGCCCCGTACATATGGTTTTGAGTTCCCATTTTTGCAATTGATTGTTTTTGTTTTGTTTCGACACTTACATAATGCCCTTTTTTTGCCATCGATATCTTTTGCTTAGTAGAATCTGAATGGGGTTTACCTGAATGAAAAGTATTTCCTTTGTTACGTAATGATACGGCTTTTTTAAATTCATCAGACATAACTCTGCCTTTATTTGCAACAGATAGGTTGGCTTTATGGTTGATTGATTGAGGACCTAATTTTGTCCCAACTGAATTACCGTCGAGTCCATTCTCGATTTGCAAATTTGCCCAATTATCGGAATTTACAATATCATGTAATAAGGAAAAAGAAATAGCAGTTTCGACTAATAAATCTATGTCCGTAAATAGTTGACTCCACACTGTGGTTACATCATTTCCGTGTATTGCGAGATGCCTGATCCAGTATAATCCCGAACCTTTATATGCTATAGGATTTTTTCTTGTAGTTTTACAGAAATAGTTTAATCTAGTAGTATTGTGCTGTTTAATTATAAGCCAAGTTGGCTTAAAATTTTCTTTAATTGGAGGAGTTGAATTACTATAAATATTCATGCTGACATAGTTCCTTATGTTAGAGTAGTTGGTGACGCCAATCACGCGAACTACACTATTATTTATCAAAATAAGTTGACAGTTGGTATTTGTTTTGTTATAATAAATTATCAACAATAAATTCATTATACACGAAAGGGAATACATGGGCACAAAAGCAGTTACAAAAACAAAACCACAGCCAAACTTTGACCTTAAAGAACCCATGATGTACAAAGTGATCTATATCAATGACGACGTGACCACACTGCAATTTGTTATTGAAACCTTGATGAAAGTATTTGGTCATAATCTTGAAGACGCTACAATCATAACAGAAAAGATACACGGTGATGGCAGTGGAGTTGCGGCAGTGTTGCCCTACGAGATGGCAGAACAAAAAGGTGTCGAAGTAACACAAATGGCACGCGGCAATGGATTTCCTTTACAGATCAAATTAGAACCCACTGAATGATATTTAACAACATCAAAGAACTTAAAGCTGATGGAAAAAAGATAGGAATAACATTTTCAACGTTTGACTTGCTACATGCAGGCCATATAGCCATGTTAAGTGAAGCCAAGAATCACTGCGATTATCTTATCGCTGGCCTACAAACAGACCCAACCATTGATCGTCCTGACACAAAAAATAAACCAGTACAAAGTATAGTAGAAAGACAGATACAACTTGCGGCCTGCCGTTATGTTGATGAAGTAGTTATATATCAAACTGAACAAGACCTATTAGATTTACTATTAATTTTGCCACTTGACGTTAGAGTTTTAGGTATAGAATATAAAGATAGAGAGTTTTCGGGCAAGGAAGAATGCGGCACACGTAACATTGAATGTATATTCAATGGCCGTGACCATTCATTTAGTTCGAGTAATCTACGTAAACGAGTCGCAGGAACAGAGGAAAAATAATGGATATAATGTTAGATTTAGAAACACTAAGCACACGTCCAGATGCTACTATTGTAACATTTGGTGCTATTAAATTTAATCCTTACACTGGTGAACAAGGTGCAGGAATATATCATAGAATATCAGTAGACGAGCAAATAGCATTAGGCAGGCACATTGATGACAGCACAGTTGAGTGGTGGGGTAAACAAACAGACGATGTCCGTGAAGAAGCATTAGGTGACGACAATCGTATATCATTGGACGAGTTCTGTGCCAACTTAAATAGATTTATAGTGGGTGCTGAAAACATCTGGGCACAAGGTCCCGTGTTTGACATTGTTATATTAGAAAACTTATACAGGCAATTAAGTAAACCATGTCCGTGGCAGTTCTGGCAGATACGCGACAGCCGCACCTTGTTAAGCACACACGGTGACCCGAGAGAAAAGAACAAGGCGGGACTGCATAACGCATTAGAAGATGCGGTTAGCCAGGCAGAGGCAGTGCATCACGTATTCAAACAGTGCGGCATAACGGGGAAAAGATAATGCAGTTAATATTTGGTAGAGAGAACGCAGAAAAACTCAAAGAAAGATACACGGTATTAGAATTAGAAACAGTAGAAAAACAAGGAACCAGCATAGAAGTATTTTGCCTAATTCCTGGGGAAAAGATAGGTATACCTGATTTACCAACAGTTGATCAATGGATCAAACTACACAACGATTTCCTAAATGGATATCAAACCAATCAATATGAATACTGTCGCCAATGCATTGAACATCTCCGCGGGAAGTTTGGTGGAGAAATGGATTCATTCTACGATGAAATTGAAAATCGTATCAACAAAGCAGATCCCAAGTAAAAATCATTAAAACAACCCAATAGTGCGTTAACAGCACTTATTTTCTAACGTCCTCTACGATAAATATGTGTGGAGACAGACGACAATGCGATACTTACTATTGGCGTGTTTGCTATTGACAAGTAGCATATATGCACAACCACTAAAAGATTTTACATTTAAGAGTCCAGCCTTCAATGGAAATGGGTACTCGTCACATGTATTAACATTAGAAAATCAAGAACATACACGTAAGCAGGCTCTTGCAGATAAAATAGAAGCTCGACTTAAAGAAGCTGAGCGTAATTCCGAAAGCACAAATCTTTCTAAGTTTATAAGTAACCTGGAATCACGTATATATGCACAGATATCACAGGATTTAGCCACTGCTATGTTTACAGATGATGAATCATCACCTACTAGCGGAACATTAAATTTTGAAGGGAACATTATTAACTGGTCAAAAACGTCAGACATTATTAGTTTAAATGTAACAGATTTAGTAGGATCAACAACAAGTATATCTATACCGTTGGGTGATTTTACTTTCTAATGAGAACATTATTTTTATTATTATGTGTGTTGTTTATATCAGGTTGTGCAACACACCAGACACTTAAAGGTGAATATGAACCACCTACGCTAGTTGAAAAGTCAACAGCAAAGGAGTTTGATACTATACCAAAACCTAAAATGGGCAAAGTAGTCGTTGCTGTTTATAACTTTACTGATAAAACTGGTCAAAGACGACCAAGTGATACGCAATCAAGTTTTAGTAATGCAGTTACACAAGGTGCAGATGCTTTCTTAATCAAAGCATTAAAAGATGTTGGCAACGGAGAATGGTTTGAAGTAGTAGAACGTGGAGGACTTGCTAACCTTACACAAGAAAGACAAATTATTAGACAGATGCGTGAAGCCTATGATGGGCCTACCGCTAAGAAATTGATGCCAATGAAGTTTGCTGGTATGTTAATAGAAGGCGGTATTACAGGATATGACACTTCAACAAGAAGCGGTGGCATTGGTATGCGAGTATTAGGAATAGGACCACAGTCACAGTTTAGTGAAGATATAATTACTATAAGTCTTAGAGCTGTAAGTGTTAATACTGGTACAGTTATTGCCGCAGTTAATGTACAAAAGACCGTGTACTCTACAGCAGACAGTATGGCTATACTAAAGTTCTTTGATTCTGATACACAGATTTTTGAATTTGAGTCGGGTATTACATTAAATGAACCGGCTACATTAGCAGTAAAAACTACAGTTGAAGCGGCTGTAGTTGAGTTAATAAAAGAAGGTGAACGCAAAGATGTATGGGAATTTGCTGAAGGTGCAACTCCCTATCCAGCATTAATTGCTGATGATGACTTGTATTCACTACCACTGACAGATGATAAAGAAACATCTTCAGGAGGTAAAAGTAACAACAATTCGCCCTTTGGCGTAGGAAGGTAGTATGAAATTATTAAAATTAGTTTTTCTGAGCATGTTATTAATGGCAACGTCATTGACGTTTTCCGCTGATAATAGTATATATATTGATCAGGCAGGTAGTAGTTCTACAATCAATATTAAACAGGACGGTAGTGCTTCTAAAATTTATGGAGTAGGTGATTCTGAAGGAACAACCGCACTCTTTACAGGTGACAGTCAAACAGTTGATATACAACAACTAGGTTCAAGTAATGTGCTAGGTATTGATATGAATACCACAGTTACTTCAGGAGTTGGCGTTAACTTAACCTACTATATAACAGGTACTAATTCCGTTTCAAGTATTGATATCAATGGCGATGGTCTAGGAATTGCGTCAAACAATAGTATTAATGTTCAGCAAAATGGTAACTACAGTGATTTTATACTTGACCTACTAGGCACAGGTAATACAATAATAGCAACAACAACTGGCGGTACTGACAACGACCTGAACTTTACAATCAATGGTGACGGTATAACTCCAAGTATTGCTGTATCTGGTGGTGGTAGTAATGGTATAACACTATCGTTATCATCGGATAATGCAGACGTTGATATTACAACAGCTGGTGCTTCAAATGCAGTTACTCTAACACAAAGTGGAGTTGGAGCTGTTGGCGGATTTGATTATGATTTATCTGTTGGTAGTTCTTCAAACACAATTACATCAACACAAGCAGATGTAGGTGCTCATGGAACAGACATTAGTATAACTTCTGCAGGCACTGGTAATACAGTTGTTACTAGTCAAACAGGTAGTACAGGATCAGCGGGACATGAAATAGATTTAGATATCGCAGGTGGAAGTAATAACGTAACTATTACACAAACTGGTGCACAAGACAATGATGCCAATATTGATATAACTGGTAGTAGTAATACCTGGACAATTACACAGGAAGATTAAAATGCTTAAAGATGAAGTTGTTGTTATACAGAGTTACTACGGTAACAAGACTCTGTCATTTAGAGGATGGCTCAAATTAGAGCATAACGTAGACATTAATAATTTGACTGGTGAAGACCATGTTAAGTATCAGAAGCTATGGATAACAACTCCCCACTTTCTTGGATCCTAGTAGTACTCCTTATAATGCCAACATTGGCATGGAGTAATGTTGGATCAGTAACTGACCAATTACACCAACCAGGAAGTATTACTCGCGACAAAGAACTTCTAGAAGCTATTAAAGGTACCGGCATTGAAATGAATGATGCCCTGCGTACCGGACAAGGCACACTTGAAATTACATTTAAAGATAATACAATAGTGCAGATGACCGAAAGTGCCAGAATGACTATTGATGACTTTGTCTATGATCCAAAAAATAAAGATTCTGGTAAACTAGTAATTAGAATTGCGGCAGGTACTGCCCGTTATGCATCAGGACAAATTGCTAAAGATAAACCACAAGCAGTTAAAGTTAGAACTCCAACAGCAACAATATCAGTTCGTGGTACTGACTTTACAGCCACAGTTGATGAGATTGGTGCTACTACCGTTATACTTTTGCCTAGCTGTCCTTTTGGATGGGCATCTATAGAAGCAGATTGTAAAACAGGAGCAATTGATGTAGAATCAATGGGCGGTATAGTACACATGAATAAACCATTTGAAGCTACTCGCGTTCCTAATCTAGATACTAAACCAACTCCTCCGATTATTGTTGATCTAACTGAAGAAATGATTAAAAATATTCTTATCCTTGGCCCTCCAAAAGAAATTCAAGAAGAAACAGTTGCAGTAGTGCAGAGCAACTCATTGGACGATAACGCATTAGATCAAGATTTATTAGAAAACGAGTTAGACAAAGAAGAAGCGGCACTATACACAGATAGACTAAGTGACAATCTATTAGATAGATCATTCTTACAAAATGTTTTAGATATTTTAGAACAACAATTGGCGGCGGCACAAGCAAGAACCTTATCAGCAGAAGAAGCGGATGGTCTACTACCTGACTATATTCCTGATCAAGGTGTTACGGCTATTGTTGATGTTATCTCAGTACAACTATGTATGGACACTACAGGGAGTGACATATCCTGTATTACTGTACCAACAACTCAGGATACCACAATCAGACAAATACAAGGTACTGTTGATATTACAAACAGGGTAAATGATAGTGGAACAACAACTATCACTACGAATCAAAACTAATGAGACTATTTTTATTCATACTGTTAATGATGTTCGCCCAACTTGCTTACTCAGCAACTGGGTTAACTTACACGACTTGGTATTGTGGCAGTACTTGGCCTTGTGCCACAAGTGGTACAGCATTATCTACTGGAACTATCTCATCTGGAGATGTTAATTATGATTGGGGTAGTGGCACTGTATTAGATTCTGGAAGAAGTGATTATGTAGTAGTTAGACTCGAAGGATATTTTGTAATGCCTGGAACAACTGGCACAAGTTATTCAGTTACATTTACTAATCAAGATGATGACGGGTCTAGAACTATTATTGGTGGAACAACAGTCGTTGATGATTGGTCCGGACTCCATCCTGCCGCTGATAGAAGTGGAACAATTACACTAGTTGGTGGAACAACATATTCATATTATAGAATAATGTCTGAATGGGGCGGAGGTGCTGTGTTAAGACAATTTTGGTCTATAGATGGTGCAACCAGAACTTACATGAACTTTGCAGACGACTTTACAACAACATCAGGTCCGGTAACATCAACTACAACAGGTACAAGTCCAGGAGTTACTGCAGGTCAGACATCAAGAATGTCTACGTCAAGAACAAGAGCTACTACGGCAAGTAGTGGAACTAATCCAGACAATTCAGTTTACATAGATCAGGCTGGTACTAGTAATACAATAGAAATAACTCAGTCAGGGTCTGCAGGTAATCACATACGTGGTATAGGTGTAGAAAATTCTGCCATAACAGGTGACTCAAATACCATTGAGCTTAAACAAGGTGATGATTCGGCTGGTGGGGTTAACCTTATTGAATTAATGGTCGACGGTGACACTAATGATATTAAACTCTGGCAAGATAGAAACGATGATGGCACAAAAGATACTGGTGCTAGTGGAGATCACATTATACAGTTAGATATCGACGGTAACCTAAACAATATTGATGTTGTTCAACGATCAAATGCTGGTAGTGACGGACATTATGCTGGAATTGATGTAGTAGGTAATAGCAATGCCATTGATCTTATACAGTCTGGTAACTATGAAAAACAATTATTCCTTAACATTACCGGTAACAGCAATGTATTAGATCTTGACCAAACTGCTAATTCAAAAAAGTTTGCTGATATAACGCTAACTGGCAATGGACACAATGTTACCCTCCAACAAAGAGGAGTTGGTGAACATAATGCCACTATTAATTTAACTTACGGTTCTTCAGCAAGTACACTTAACTTAGATCAAAATAGTTCAACAGCTCAAACATACAGTTTAGAACAAACCTGTTATACTATAGGTGGGTGCTCAGCAACCGTTACTCAAAATTAGGATGAACATAGTATGCCGTTAAGTTGGGTTAAAAGAAAATTTCATTCACCAAAGAATCCTCCAGTACATTCCCTGGTGATCTTGAGAATGGTATAACTAACCCAGTTTCTATAGACTTAGATACCCCACAACAGACAACGAATTTAGAATACCCAAAATTAATAAATACTATTATAATCAATCAGGAGTTAGACAAATGGCAGACGACAAAACATTTCATCCAGCGGACACCGACGGTGACGGCAAAGTTTCAGCAGAAGAACAGAGAATGTATTTGGAATTCAAGCGTAAGAAGCTTGAAGATGAAGATGCAATGCGTGATGCTCAAAGAGCAATGACATGGTTTGCATTATTTGGCATGTTACTGTATCCGTTGGCTGTTGTTCTTGCAGTATTATGTGGCTTGGATTCAGCGAGTAAAATCCTTGGTGACATGGCGGCCACATACTTTGTTTCAGTTGCGGCGATCGTGATGGCATTCTTTGGTAAGACTGCATACGAAAGTAAAAATAATACACCACCAGCAAAATAAACTAGTAAATTAGTAGAAAATAAATCCTCTTATTTTATGTAAGGGGATTTTTGTCCATCAATTTAAATATGTGTTGACTTAGTAACACTATTATTGTATAATGTATGTTAACACCAACTTGGAGACTTACATGGAAAGTAAAATCACAACAGTTAGCCCTAGTTTAGATGTAGAAAAAGCAGTAGAGATGGTAGGTGGTAGTCGTTTTGAATTGATCTTGATAGCCGCAACAAGAGCGAGAGAAATTGCTCAAAAACGAAATATTGCTAACGCCGCGGACTCATCATTGAAATTTCGTATGAAACCAAACATTGAAGCACTACAAGAGATAGAAGAAGGAAAAATTGGTCGAGACTATTTGTCTAAGGTAGCAAAAGCAAGATAATTAAAGGAGTAACGGATGTCAGATGAATTCACTGAAAAAGAATGGGAAGAGGCTATGAAGCGATTTTTAAAAGATGGTGGTGAAATACAAAAAATTGAAAGAGGCGTTAGTGGCCGTGAAGAAGGGGTTCCACAGTCAGCATGGGGCCGCCCTAAAAAGAAACCAGATGTACCTAAGGAATAAAAGTTTTATGCTCCCATCGTCTAGAGGCCTAGGACACCCGCCTTTCACGGCCGGGAGAGGAGTTCGATTCTCCTAGGGTGTACCAATTTTAGTTTTGGAAGTGTGGCTGAGTGGCTTAAAGCAACAGTTTACTAAACTGTCGACCGGGAAACTGGTCCGTGGGTTCGAATCCTACCACTTCCTCCAATAAATACGTTATGCTCAAAAAAATATTAATCAGTCCGTGGACAGCCGTCATTACTCTCGCAGTAATCGTTTTCATATCCTTACAACAACCAACGTTCTTAGAAAGTGTCAAGCTAAGATACTTTGACACACTTATTACATCACAACCAGAACAGCAAACGACTATATCAACAGTTAACATTGATGAATCCGCATTAGAAAAATACGGACAATGGCCTTTTAGTCGCGACATCTACGCAGACATAATCCAAGACTTATATGCCAGAGGTGCTGGACTAGTAGTATTCAATGTGCTTATGCCTGAACAAGATAGACTAGGCAAGGACTCAGTGCTAGCTAAAACAATGGAAGAGTATCCAGTAGTACTTCCAAACTTTGGTAGTGACAAAACAAAGAACACGCCACGTAACCCTGGTGCTGTAATGATAGGTGACCCCACTGGCAAAGTAGTTGAGTACCCAGGCATAGTTGCATCAATTGACGAACTAGAAAGCCGTGCATATGGTACAGGAATATCAACAACATTTCCAGAAGTAGATGGTGTCACTCGTAGGATGCCAATGGTTATTAAAAGTGGTGATACTCTATACCCGAGCATGGCATTAGAAGTATTACGTATTCTTGCAGGCGATCCCAGTTTCCAAATCAAGTTCAGTGATATAGGTATAGACAAACTTAGAGTACCTCAGTTTGGAATACTATCCACTGACAGTGTGGGACGTATATGGATTGATTATCAACAACGACCACAATCATACAGTCTAACTGAATTACCAGAAACATTTGATAGTGGTATAGTTATAGTAGGAACAAGTGCTCAGGGTATCGCAAACCCAATAGCAACCAGTCGTGGTGAAGTATGGCCGCAGGACATGCAGGCCTCGGTAATAGCTACCCTAGTCCAAGGTATTAATATACAAAGACCTGATTGGGCTAGTGGAGCCGAACTATTGGCATTGGTAGGAATCAGCCTATTGTTGCTTATACTAAGTCGATGGGTGTATGTGGGCTTAGGTGCTAGTATTGTTGTGCTAGGTGCCATTGTGCCAGCCACAGGCTACCTGTATGCCAACTATCTGATGTTGTTTGATGCGACACTTATACTAGGTGGAGGCATATTAGTTGTGCTACATGCGTACGGTGTTAAGTTTGTTTCTGAGTTCCTACAGAAGCAAGAAATTAAGAAACAGTTTGCTGGTTATGCGTCACCAACAGTGGTGCGTATGCTACAGGAAAATCCTGGACTAATCAAAGACGGTATGAAGCGAGAAATTTCAATTTGTTTCTCAGACTTACGTGGCTTTACTCCGTTAGGCGAGAGCTTTGGGGATGATGTTAAAGGACTTACTAAAATAATGAATGGCTACATGGATGCTATTACACAACCTATACTTGATGCAGATGGCATGGTAATTAAATACATTGGCGATGCCAGTATGCACGTACACAATGCTCCCAACGATGATCCCAACCATGCTAAGAATGCTGTGCAAACAGGACTAAACATGCTCAAGGCAGTAGTAAAATTCAATGATAAAATTGTAGCAGAGGGACGTCCACCAGTTGGCATGGGTGCTGGTATTAATACAGGACTAGGTTACTTAGGTGAAATGGGGTCAACAGCTAGACATAGTTATGATGTACTTGGTGATGCTGTATCAACTGCCGCACGTATTGAAAGCAAGTGTAAAGAATACGGTTGCGTATTACTGGTAGGGCAAGCAACCTACGAACAAACTAAAGATGATTTCTTTTATTTAAAAGTAGATGACTTGGCAGTTAAAGGTAAAACTGTAGGAGTTGGTATATGGACAGTGTTAGATGATGTAGTCAAACCTTATTATACTAGCCAGAAGAAACATCAAGAGATGTATGTTTTCTATCAGGCACAACAGTTTACAAAAGCAAGTACACTATGCCTACAATTGAAGTCGCACTTCGAAGGTAAAATGTCTGGCTATTACGATATGTGGATTGAGCGTTGCGAGTACATGAAAACACAGAACTTACCTGCGGACTGGGATGGAATCTTTCACGCTTCGACGAAATAATATTTAGTAGTTGACAAATTTTAAGTTTGGTGTTATAATAAACCAGTAACATTTAGTTAACATTTACATATATAAAT